>Ga0209815_1000154_pt1 | contig 53418 bp, 53 predicted proteins | sample CoawatmetaG00DNA_FD_187507 | JGI IMG/M metagenome (GOLD analysis project Ga0209815, IMG submission 187507) | Marine microbial communities from the West Antarctic Peninsula - Coastal water metaG002-DNA (SPAdes) (version 2) | ecosystem: Environmental > Aquatic > Marine > Coastal ...
ATAAATAATGATACTTATGATGTAGAGAATAAAAAATGGGTGTCAGAAGACGGGCCGCCAAGTAGTTGGGCGTTGTTCAAGGCGTTCTCTGCAAGGATTGCCGTGTCCGAAGATAAATCAGGTTTTATATCGGTGTCTATAGGCCACGTCTCACCTTACATTGCCAAACAGTGGATCGACCTTTATGTCGCTGCGATCAATGAGTATATGCAAAAACGTCAGATAGCGAGAGTAACTCGTAACATTGAGTACCTGGAGGCGCAGATTAAAAAAACTAGCATTGCCGAGATGCAGGAGGTGCTTTACACCATTATTGAAGAGCAAATTAAGAGTAAGATGTTGGCGGAAGCCAGCCCTGATTATGCCTTTGTGGCTGTTAGCCCTAGCATGGTGCCAGAGGAAAAATTGCAGCCAAATCTTGTCTCGACCTATATTTTTGGTACCCTGCTGGGTGGTGTGCTATCAGTTCTGTTGGTGCTAGTGATGCATTATGGTCGTAAATTAGTTAGTTAGCGTGATTACGGCCTGGCCTTTTTAATATTAGCCAAAAGGGTCCAAGTCGCATAAGTCTAACTCGCTGACAAGCACGAATTTATGTTATTTGGTATATAACTCATAATGGCTTTTATCGTTCATTAGAAAGGTGTAGTGATTAGCACCTGAAATCGATCATTGCGAGCACCCAAGCCAGGTACATGGACGTAACGTCTGAATGCCCGTTCAAGCCTGAAAGTTATAAGTACTAAGTAGTTGGCTTATTTTTATTCGAATAACTTGAAGCTGAGTACCTATATTTGTTGCGATTTCACTTCGAAAAAGTATGGGCTAGAGTGTTAATTTGGCTAACACTTTATGTTTTTGGGGAGATGGTATTTGTTAGAATTTGACGTTATTGTAATTGGAGGCGGTATTGTTGGTTTAGCTACCGCAGCGGCTGCTTCCAAGAAGTACGACAATGTGTTGTTATTGGAAAAAAACCGTTCGATAGCTATGGAAACATCATCACGGAATAGTGAGGTGATTCATGCTGGGTTATATTACGCCGGCATGCCCATTAAAAATGAACTATGCGTTCATGGTAGGGTCCTTCTTGAAGATTATTGCTCATCTAACAACGTGAATTTTTCAAAAGTTGGGAAATATATATTTAGTAGGAATTCGCCCGATAAGTTAGATAATCTGTATTACGAAGCGATAGAGAGTGGTGCCACTGGGTTAAAAAAATGTGCTAGACGCGACATTGATTATTTGAATAGATGGTGCATCGCGAAGCACGCTGTTTTTAGCGCTAATACAGGAATAGTAGATTCGCATGGTCTGGGTTTCTCTCTTCTCAGAGACATTGAGGATAATGGTGGCATATGTTCCTTTGCTAGTCATGTTACAGATATTCAATTTGATTCCAGATATTCGTTAACGTTTAAAGATGGCAATGGTGATAAAATTGTTGTCTCCTCTGATATGTTAGTCAACTGTGCTGGATTGTCTTCACTCGAAGTCCTAGATTGTTTATACAAAAATCACGGCATGGAAAACCACTTTGTTAAAGGGCACTACTTTTCTACACGATCGTTAGGCTCAGTTTCTAATCTTCTTTACCCAATGCCTGAGTCTCTTGGTTTGGGGGTTCATCTTACGCTCGATTTGAATGGGCAGCTTAAGTTTGGGCCTGATACTCATCATGTCCATGAAGTCAACTATAGTCAGGAAATAGACGCGGATGAATTTTTTAAAAAAGTCGCTCTGAATTTTAAAATAGATAGCCCTGAACGACTCAGTTTTGATTATGCAGGTGTCAGGCCAAAAATAAAGATAAATGGTCAAATCTCCAAAGACTTCATCTTCCTTACAGAAAAGGATCATAATTTAAAGGGGTTGGTCTCCTTGCATGGAATCGAGAGTCCTGGTCTGACATCATGTTTGGGAATTGCGAAGAGAGTAATATCTTTACTTTAGTTTTTTAGCAGTGCTCGAATATAGCAAAATAGTGTTTAGCGTCTGCAGGCGGGTCTAATGACCCACTGTTGGGCAGCAGGCTTTAAATCCAAGAGAGGGTTGAATTTTAGTTTGGCTTTCTTCTAGTGTTAACAGGAAAATATGAAACGTGAATAGCTACAAAGTTAATTTCAGTCTAAAAGTCACTCCAGTTATCCTCTCAGGTGGCTCAGGCGACCGCCTTTGGCCTCTATCTCGCAAACAATATCCTAAGCAATATTTATCCCTAGCGCACAGCAACACTATGTTTCAAGAGACTATTCTGCGTCTTAAAGGGCTAGACAATGTTTCAGATCCGATTATCGTTTGTAATGCGGATCATCGATTTCTGGTGGCGGAACAGTGCCAGCAGATAAATATAGAAAATCCAACAATACTATTAGAGCCTGCTGGTAGAAATACCGCCCCAGCAATAGCTGCTGCAGCATTACAATCATTAAAAGATTCAGATGAATCCACATTGTTAGTTTTATCAGCTGACCATATTATTCAAGATATTGAGGCGTTTTATAAAGCGATTAAATTAGCAAGCTATCAAGCAGAGATTGGTAAATTGGTTACCTTTGGTATTGTGCCAACTGATGCAAATGTTGGTTATGGCTATATCAAATCAACAAAAGAGAGTAATGACGGTGCACATAAAGTTGAAGAATTTGTTGAGAAGCCAGATCTAGAAACAGCTCAATTTTATTTAGAACAGGGCACTTATTTGTGGAATTCTGGTATGTTTATGTTCCGAGCACAAACCTTTGTTGATGAGCTCAACTTACATAAACCTAATATTGGTAAAGCGATTCACGATTCTGTTATCAATGCCGTACAAGATCTTGATTTTATTCGGTTAGATAAAAAAGCTTTTGAATCATCTCCATCAGACTCAGTCGACTATGCCCTCATGGAAAAATCTACTAATGTTGTAGTGGTGCCGCTGGATGCGCAGTGGAACGATATTGGCGCTTGGACGGCTCTGCATGATATCGGCATAAAAGACCATAATGCCAACGTTATCAAAGGTGATGTCATTACTAAAGACACCACCAATACATACATTTACGCTGATCACCATTTAGTTGTAACCATAGGTGTGGATAATCTAATTATTGTAGATACGCCTGACGTTACCTTAATCGCTTCCGCAGACAAGGTTCAAGCGGTAAAGGGTATTGTTAAATCTTTACAAGATAGTGGTCGGTCGGAGAGCAGTGAGCACCGCAAAGTCTATCGTCCCTGGGGTTGGTACGACTCTATTGAGACAGGTGAGTGCTTCCAAGTAAAAAAATTACACGTTAACCCCGGCGCTAAACTTTCGCTACAAATGCACCACAAACGTGCAGAGCATTGGGTGGTGGTGGGTGGAAAAGCCACAGTAACTGTTGGTGAGCAAACATTTACTCTTGAGAAAGGTGAATCTACCTATGTTCCATTAGGCGTTATTCATGGGCTGGAAAACCAAACCAATGAGTCGCTAGAAATTATCGAAATACAAAGTGGAACTTATTTAGGTGAGGATGATATTGTCAGATTTAAAGACATTTATGGGAGAATTGAATGAAAATTGCTGTATGTGGCATCGGTTATGTTGGCCTGTCTAACGCCATACTCTTATCGCAAAATCATGAGGTAATTGCTCTTGATATCATCCCTGAGAAGATTGAGAAACTTAACAGAAAAATATCTCCTATAGTAGATTCTGAAATTGAAGATTTCCTGGTTAATAAAGATCTTGATTTTACGGCCACTCTAGATAAAGAGCTTGCATACAAAAATGCTGATTTTGTCATCATTGCCACACCTACTGATTACGACACCGCAAATAACTGTTTTAACACGTCATCTGTAGAGGGGGTTATTCAAGACGTTATTAATATTAACCCTAAAGCTACGATAATAATCAAGTCAACCGTGCCAGTTGGCTATACAAAAATGATTAGAGATGAGTTCAATATTGATAATGTAATCTTTTCTCCAGAGTTTTTAAGAGAAGACGCAGCACTTTACGATAATCTATATCCCTCACGCATCATCATTGGCGAAAAGTCTGACAGAGCAAGTATTTTTGCTAATCTTTTACAAGAAGGCGCCATTAAAGAAGATATCGATGTTCTGTTCACCGGTTCAGCAGAGGCAGAAGCAGTAAAGCTTTTTAGTAATACTTACCTGGCCATGAGAGTTTCTTACTTTAATGAGCTAGACTCTTATGCTGAAGCTCATAATCTAAACTCAAAACAGATTATTGATGGAGTGGGTCTTGATCCAAGAATTGGATCACATTACAACAATCCATCCTTCGGTTACGGTGGTTACTGTCTGCCTAAGGATACCAAGCAGCTTAAAGCTAATTATAAAGATGTGCCCAATGCTTTAATCAGTGCTATTGTTGATGCTAACTCAATGCGTAAAGACTTTATTGCTGATTCCATTATTAGACTGAATCCTAAGGTTGTAGGTGTGCATCGTCTTATCATGAAGAGTGGGAGTGATAACTATAGGGCTTCAAGTATTCAAGGTATTATGAAACGTATTAAAGCCAAGGGTATTGAAGTAGTTGTCTATGAACCAGTACTTTCAGAGCAGGGAGTTCATGAGTTCTATCACTCTAATGTAATTGATTGTTTAGATAAATTTAAACAAATCAGTGAAGTCATTATTGCTAATAGAATGGTAGACGAATTAAACGATGTTAAGACTAAGGTCTATACCAGAGATATATTTAACTCGAATTGAGTTGAACACACTAAATATGTAGTTTAAAAGAATTAATCAAATGAAAGTATTAGTAACAGGTTCTGCAGGCTTTATTGGGTCAGCCCTCTCTATTAGGCTATTGGATAGAGGAGATGAGGTGGTTGGCATTGATAATCATAATGAGTATTATGATCCCGCCTTAAAAGAAGCGCGCCTAGCTCGACACGCTAACCACCCTCACTATACTCACATTAGGATGAATCTTGAAGATAGTGAAGCTATGGCTGAACTTTTTAGAAACCATCAATTTAAAGCCGTTGTCAATCTTGCCGCTCAAGCTGGGGTAAGATACTCTATAGAGAACCCGCTGGCTTATATTGATTCCAATTTGGTAGGATTTGCCCACGTACTAGAAGGCTGCAGAAACAACAAAGTGAGACACCTTGTTTACGCCTCATCAAGTTCTGTGTATGGTCTAAACACCAAACAACCATTTTCTACTCATGACTCAGTTAATCATCCGATAAGCCTGTATGCTGCAACCAAAAAGGCTAATGAACTTATGGCGCATGCTTACTCGCATTTGTATGATCTACCAACTACAGGCCTAAGATTCTTTACGGTTTATGGCCCATACGATAGACCAGATATGGCATTACAAAAGTTTACCAAAGCCATTATTAACGATGAGCCAATTACTTTGTTTAACTATGGTAAACATCGAAGAGATTTCACTTATATTGATGACATTGTGGAAGGCATAGTTAGAATACTAGACAAACCAGCATCAACTAATCCAGACTGGGATAGTAGCAATCCAGACCCTGCAACCTCTAGTGCTCCATATAGAGTTTACAATATTGGCAACAATAATCCGGTTGAGTTAATGGATTATGTGGAGTCATTGGAAGCTTCACTAGGCAAGACGGCCAAAAAAGAGCTACTACCAATTCAGCCTGGCGACGTGTCAGATACTCACGCAGACATTAGTGACCTTGTTGAAGAGTTTATCTATAAGCCGAGCACGTCTGTTCAACAAGGTGTTGAGAATTTTGTGACTTGGTATAAAGAATATAATAATATGTAAAAAAACTATTAGTTTCGGACAGTGCTGGCCTCACTGATTTGGCCGTTATTCGCCATAGTAGAAGCAACAATAGTTACAGAATTGACAATCTTGGCCATACAGACCGTTTTTAATTCATAAAGCCTATTAAAGATAATTCAAGACATGCATTTGAGTAATTTAACACTTGCAATGCTAACGAGATTAGACAAGTTGTTAACTAACATTATCCAGGCACTGTGATTCATTTATTTTCCGAGTAACATCCCTATGTAATAGTGGACGGCCTTGGTAAGTTTATTCAGACCAACATTATTGGTGCTTATTTACTGTGTAAAATGCTAGAAATTTTTATCCGGACTTAGTAAGTTATAAAGGAATCAATTCAGTGTTATATCAGATCTCTATCTATAAAATGTATGCAGGCCTGGATGAGATAAATGATCTTTTTACTGAGTTGGAAGCCTAGGGTTCTGACTCGTCATGCTCGGCGAAAAAAGCAAGCTATGTCCATTTATTACTTGCGTTGCAGCATATTTTTAAATCTCCAATATCAATTTATAACTGATCTAATAAATATTCTTATTGCATGTTCGCAGACAAAATAATGCCAATTGTTATTCTCGATGCGCTACAAGTTAGAGACTTGCTAACCTATCGTAATGGAAATGGAACTGGAACTTAAACTAAGTTGATGACCGTTCAAGAGGGTTACTATATGCTTGGGTTGCCGGGGAGGTAAGTGCGACTTATATCTGGGTGTGACGAATTGCACCACATTGAAGTCGTTAAAATAGCCGCACTTTTCGGCCCCTGCTAATCGAATATACTGCAGCATACTAATTAAAAAAATGATGAGGGGCCTCTTTTAGACTGCTCTTCTTCACTGAAGAGATTTGTTTCGACATTGCCTTAATCCTCTAAATGTGTAAAAGTTTAATGCCTCCACAATTATCATATTGCATTCAAAAGGTTAATAGATATGCCAATTAAAAAACGTGCCCTTATTACTGGGATAACGGGTCAAGATGGCTCATATTTAGCTGAGTTTCTGTTAGGAAAAGGGTACGAGGTGCATGGTATTAGACGGCGTACTTCAATGTTTAATACAGATAGGATTGATCACTTGTACCAAGATATTCATGAGGATGATGTTCGTTTGATATTGCATTATGGTGATATGACTGATTCATCAAGCCTCACCCGAATTCTCCAAGAAGTACAACCTGATGAGATATATAATCTTGCTGCGCAAAGTCATGTTGGGGTGAGTTTTGAAGAGCCAGAATATACTGCTAACTCTGACGCTTTGGGCACTTTACGTTTGCTAGAGGCTATTCGTATTACTGGTTTAGTAAAGAAAACAAAGTTTTATCAAGCCAGTACCAGCGAGCTCTATGGGCTTGTTCAAGAGACACCACAAAAAGAAACAACACCATTTTATCCTCGCAGTCCTTATGCGGTGGCTAAGCTTTATGCGTACTGGATAACAATTAATTATCGTGAAGCTTATGGTATCTATGCTTGTAATGGCATACTTTTTAATCATGAAAGTCCTGTGCGCGGAGAGACATTTGTAACTCGCAAAATCACTCGAGCGCTTGCGCGTATTAAGCTTGGGCTGAAAGATTGTTTATATCTAGGCAATTTAGATTCTCAGCGTGATTGGGGACATGCGAAAGACTATGTTGAGATGCAATGGTTGATGTTGCAACAGCAAGAACCAGAGGATTTTGTTATTGCAACAGGCGTGCAGCACAGTGTTCGCGATTTTATTAATGCAGCGGCAAAAGAACTTGATATGGAAATACAGTGGAAAGGGAAAGGAGTTGACGAGAAGGGCTATTGGATTAATTTTGAGGATGGTAATAAAAATTCAGAAATGGGTTCCCCGCCAATTATAGTTGGTGTTGATGCTCGTTATTTTCGTCCAACTGAAGTTGAATCATTGCTGGGCGATCCTAGTAAGGCTAGTGAAAAATTGGGTTGGGTTCCTAAGATTTCATTTGAAGAGTTAGTAGCGGAGATGGTGCTCACAGATTTACAAATAGCCAAGCGAGATGAGCTGATTAAGGATCATGGTTTCCAAGCTATGGATTATCATGAATAAAATTATTAGTCCTATGAAGCAAGATCAAGATATAAATCAGCATCTGGGTCGTCTTTATAGTCATATCAGCCCATTACGGAGAAAACAGTTTGGGTTTACGCTTGTATTAATGATTCTGACTTCATTTGCTGAAGTTTTTAGTATTGGTGCAGTGTATCCATTTCTTAGTGTCCTAATGTCTCCAGAATCGGTCTTTGAGAACTCCGTTGCTCAGCCCTTCATCAAATTTTTCGGGCTAATTTCACCGGAGCAATTGCTGTTACCTGTTACTCTTGCTTTCGGATTTGCCGCTATTTTAGCCGCGTGTATGCGATTGTTGCTGCTATGGTCGACAACAAAGGTTGCGTACTTAACGGGTGCAGATTTAACAATAAAAGTTTATCGTGCCACTCTTTATCAACCTTATTCAGTGCATATTTCCCGTAACAGCAGTGCAGTTATCAATACCATGGTAAGTAAAGTTAATGCCGCAATACAGAGTACTGTTATTCCTGTATTAGTTATTATTAGCTCAAGCATAATGTTACTAGTTATCTTATCTTTTTTATTATCTGTTGAGCCTCGAATCACGATGCTAGCTTTCGGTGGTTTTGGCTCACTTTACTTAATAATTGTATCTCTAACATCAAAACTTCTAGCCAATAACGGCCGCCGGATTGCTGTAGAGTTTACTCAAGTGGTTAAATTATTGCAGGAAGGTTTGGGCGGCATTCGTGACATTTTGCTCGATGGAACTCAGGAGTTATATTGTAAGTTATATCGTAGATCAGATTTACCTTTGCGCCGCGCTCAAGGTATAAATGCATTTATAGGTTCAAGCCCGCGTTTCGCTATAGAGGCGGTGGGAATGGTACTCATTGCTCTTATGGCATATTATCTTGCGTTAGAGGATGGTGGGATTACTGAGGCTATCCCTGTTATTGGCATTCTGGTACTCGGTGCTCAAAGAATGTTGCCAGTACTGCAACAGGCTTATTCCGCATGGTCTGGTATACAGGGCGCACGAGCTTCAGTGGCTGATGCTTTGGATTTTCTTGATCAACCTATTCCTGATTATGCGGGTAAGCCTTCTTTAGAAAAACTTTCATTTCAATCTAAGATCGCCTTGCACCAATTGTCATTTAGTTATGGCCCTAACGAGCCTAAAGTTCTTAAAGGTATTGACCTTACAGTCGTCAAAGGAGCCCGTGTTGGCATTATAGGCACGACAGGAAGTGGCAAGAGTACATTAATTGATATTTTAATGGGCCTTTTGCCCCCTAAAGATGGTTCTATATCTATCGATGGTATATTAATAACCCAAGAAAACTTACGTTCTTGGCAGGAACATATCGCCCATGTGCCTCAAAGTATATTTTTAGCTGATACTTCTATTGAAGAAAATATTGCTTTCGGTGTATCAAAGGATCAAGTTGATCTTGATAGGGTAAAGGAAGCTGCTAATCGAGCTCAACTTGCCGATCTAATTGAGTCTTGGCCAGATCAATACAATACATTTGTTGGTGAGAGAGGTGTCCGATTATCTGGTGGTCAAAGGCAAAGGATTGGAATTGCTAGAGCGCTTTATAAACAAGTTGATGTGCTTGTTTTTGATGAAGCGACGAGTTCTCTGGACAATAAAACTGAAAAAGAAGTGATGCAAGCTATTAATAATCTCAGTGATGACCTTACTGTTATTATAGTTGCTCATCGCCTTAGCACACTTAGCAGCTGCTCTCAGATTGTGGAATTGGATAAGGGCATCATCAAGAAAGTTGGAAGCTATCAAGAAGTTATTCTTGAAAAGGAGTCATAGTTTTTAATTCAAAAACATAAGTATATTGATATGCAAGATTTCCACAAAAAATTTTTTGAGATGGAAGAACAAGAAGAGCTGTTTAGTTTACAGTTGCCAGATGGAACATATTACTGGGATATTATTAGAAGAGATATTTTCGCAGTCTTACATTCCTCGTATAAAGGCACATATAGCCACTCAGCGCCTATTAGACAAAACATCATTATTACTGTTTTAAAGGATATTATAAAGACAGGTATCAATGAGCTATCTTTAAGATATTTAAATGCACTAAAGCCAGACTATATTTTTATAACATTTCAACGGCATAAAGTTGGTGAAAAAATAGTAGACCATATTAGTGATCATTTATGTGAATTAGTTTCTGATAGTTCGCTATGTATCGAATTTAGTAATAAAGCATCAATAAACTATTTGAGCATTTTGTTTGGAAGAAAAACAAGGCTGCCACCCTTTCATTATCGAGAAAGAAATGAGGATATTGATTCGGTTAAAGTTAACAGTGTGATTACAAATGCTGCAAACAAGCATTTTAGTTTTTCAATTGATTTCTACAATATTATTAATTACTCAATCAGATTATTTAAAGAAAATAGACACTATTATCGGCGTTGTTTCTCTAAATTTCTACCAAAGACTATTATTTGTAGTGATAACGGCACCCTCAAAGGAATGTATTTTGCGGCTCAGGAGGCTGGTCTTCCTGTGATTGAATTGCAGCACGGAGCAGCTCCTGGAAGTATTTTATGGACTTACTCGGATAAAAATAAGGCTCCACTCCCTGGCTATATTCTTCCAACGGCATTTTTTACATTTTCCGATTATTGGTCTAATCAAAATAAATTTCCTGTGAAATTGGTGTCATCAATTGGAAATGATAATTTTTATCAACCTGAGGTAATTGGTGGAAAGGATATTGTTGTAATTTCAAATATGAATACCCATGCTATATGGGTTGATCTCGTATTAAGTTTAGCTGACTTAGTGGAAGACAAAATAATTTACTACAAACTGCATCCTCAACATTACCACTTAAAGGAAAATGTTGTTGCTGACTTTAAAGATAAGAGCAATGTCATAGTTATTGATGATGAAATGAATGCCGATGAGATTTTTCGATGCTGCGACCACGTTGTGGGAATGCGGTCCACCTTAATATACGCTGCTCTGCAGGCAGGGAAAAATGTATACCTCTATAAACGCTCTAATTATGACTGGGATGGAGATATCATTAAATATTTGAGCCTTTTTAATAATGCATTTGAATTAAACGATCTTATTCGAGATTCGTACCGTATGAAAAAACCTTATAAGTCCGTTCCACCCATTTTTTTTCAAAAATTCAACCCACAGCGATTCATTGAGCTGTTAGACGATATAGGATCCTATTGAATGAGCGCACTCGAAAATAAAGTTATACCTTATGGCCGCCAAAATGTTAGCGAGGAAGACATTAATGCAGTTGTTAAAGTCCTTCGTTCTGATTTTCTCACACAAGGACCCACTGTTCCTGCATTTGAAGATGCAGTCTCGAAGTATTGTGGAGCTGAGCACGCAGTAGCCGTTAATAGTGCAACAAGTGCTCTTCATATTGCATGTTTGGCAATCGGAGTTGGTCCTGGTGATATGGTTTGGACAAGCCCAAATTCTTTCGTTGCCAGTTCTAATTGTGCGCTTTATTGTGGAGCATCTGTCGATTTCGTTGATATAGATCCTCGTACTTATAATATGAGTTCAGAGTTTCTTGCGGTCAAATTGGCAAAAGCGAAAAAAGTAAATAAATTACCCAAAGTCGTTATTCCTGTTCATATGACTGGTCAACCATGTGATATGGCAGCTATTTATGAATTGAGTCAACAATATGGCTTCGATATCATTGAAGATGCGTCGCATGCAATTGGTGGTCGCTATCAAAATAAGCCAATCGGTAATGGACATTTCAGTGCTATGAGTATTTTTAGTTTTCACCCTGTTAAAATGATCACTTCGGGTGAAGGTGGTATGGTAGTTACTAACGATGATAATTTGTTAAAAAAGCTCAGAATCTTTAGAAGCCATGGTATAACAAGTAACTCAGAAGATATGGATCCACGTGCGTCAGATCAAATTTGGAATTACCAACAAATAGAGCTTGGTTTTAATTATCGAATGACAGATATTCAGGCGGCGCTCGGACTAAATCAATTAAAAAGGCTTGATGAATTTGTCATGACGCGCCAAAGAATTGCAAAGCGTTATGATGAATTATTAAAGGAACTGCCAATTATTATACCTTGGCAACATGAAGATAGTTATTCAAGTTACCATCTGTACCTCATACAATTAAATTGTGAGGATAAAAATTCGCAACGTCGGATTTACAATGGGTTGCGAGAAAATGGAGTACTCGTAAACTTGCATTATATACCCATATATCTTCAACCCTTTTATAAAAAACTTGGATTTAAGGAAGGACATTGTCCAGAAGCTGAAAAATATTTTAAGCGAGTTATCAGTATTCCAATTTATACGCAGTTATCAGATGAAGAGCAAAATCAAGTTGTGGAATCTATCCGAAAAGTTTTGTTTCCATGAACGTTGCCATTATTCCTGCGCGAGGTGGCAGTAAGCGCATTCCCAGGAAAAATATTTTACCATTTTGTGGTAATCCAATGATTGCCCATTCAATCGAAATGGCGATTTCAAGTGGATTGTTCAATAAGGTTATTGTGTCTACGGATGATGACGAGATTGCAGAGGTATCCATAAGATATGGAGCAGAAGTGCCCTTTGTGAGGCCGGCAGAATTGGCTGATGACCATATAGGAACACATCCTGTAATCGATCACGCTGTAAGGTGGCTAATTAATCGTGGTGATCATGTTGATAATGTCTGTTGTCTTTATGCAACAGCCCCACTGGTTATTCAAGATGATTTAAGGAGAGCACTGGAAATATTAGAGACAGGAAAGTGGGAAAGCGTCTTGGCAGCAGGTGAATATTCTTCACCAATTTTTAGGGCATTTAAGTCTACCGAAAATGGAGGAATTGAGATGTTCTTCCCGGAGCACTATAGCACTCGCTCACAAGATTTGCCCGTTGCTATGTACGATGCAGGACAATTTTATTGGGCCACTGGCGATAGCTGTATCATGCCACCTAAGGGGTTTCATGATAAATCAACAGTTATAACGATTCCATCATGGCGGGCACAAGATATCGATACATTTGAGGATTGGAAAAGAGCAGAAGTTATTTTCCAAATGATGCAAGAAAAAATTTAAATTGAAGGAGGATTATTATGGAAAATATAACTAATATTCAATGGGAAAAAGTAAATTCATTTATTGGAAATACCACTTCGAAATCGTTAGGGTTCTGTCGTCCGTGTCCTATATGTGGGTCCCTTGATTCAAAGAAAGTATTTGAGTTGAATAACTTTCAATTTTATTCGGACTCTAAGGAAACTCCCAAGCGCTTCGATGTAACTGAAAACATGTGTCTTGAATGCGGCACTCTTTATCTTAACCCATGCTACTCCAATTATGGTTTTAGCGCACTGTTTGCAGAGGCGGGCCAAAGCTACGGTTCCATGTCAGGGCATACTCACGAGCAGATAGATTGGCTAAGTAATTATGGCCTTTTAAATGATGGCGCGTATGTACTTGATGTTGGTTGTTATGATGGGTCTTTTCTTTCTCGATTGCCAAATAGTGTAATAAAGCTTGGTGTTGATATTGATGAGCCCGCTATAATAAGGGGTCGTGAGATGCACCATGAAAAAGAAATTCAATTTTTTCATGGTGATTTTGAGACTTTTTTATATGACAGCGAGCCGCCTGATGCAATCACCATGTACCATGTATTAGAGCATGTAGCAAGGCCTGTAGAGGTTCTTCGTAAACTCAACTCTATTTCGCATGATACAACAAGGCTCGTTATAGAAGTTCCTGTATTAGATAACGGTAATACTAACGATATCCATGGCTTCTTTAGCATACAGCATACAACACATTTTAGTAGGAATAGCCTAAGAAACTGCTTATATATTGCTGGGTGGAGTATTGAGGAAGAATTTATGGCATCTGACTATAATGGGTTTAGGGTCTTAGCATCGCCTCTTCCCTCTGATCATAAATATAAAGAAATTAAAGCAGAACCTAAGGACTGGATCGATACTCATGACAGTTTAATGTCATGGCATAAATCTATTATAGACGCTGAAAAATCAATCCAATCCATTCCTGAATTTGAACGTTGTGTAATATGGGGTGGAGGAGCTCATTCTGAATATTTATATCAGTTAACGTCTTTTTTCCACATACATCACCAGGCCGATTTTATTATTGTGGATTCTGATCCTATGAAGCATGGAAAAACATGGAGAGGGATTCCGATCTATGACTCATCCATAGTGAATGAATTGGATTGGTCATCTACAAATTTACTCATATCGAGCTATGGTGGGCAAGAGGCTATTGCTGAGGCGGCAGATAGCTTCAATGTTCCCGAAAAGAATATCATTCGACTGTATAATACGATACGACGCTACTAACTTATAAAGGGTCTCAGTGTTCATATCAACGCTGGTTCTTTTTTTAAATTACAAAACAAACATATGCGGATTTTTCAAAATGGGAAATAAAAAAAAGCTTGTATATTTCGGCGCAGCAGGAGCAGGCCTAGCTTATTGTGAGCATTCAAAAATCTTGCCTGATTTTTTTGTCGATAATGATCCAAGTAAGTGGGGAACATCAATTAAAGGAGTTGAAATTGTCTCTCCTGAGATTTTGATTTCAACTTCATTGCAGGAAATTGTTATTACCTCGGGATATATCACGGATATTTATTCACAAGTTCTTAGTTTGGGAGTTGATAAGAGTTGCATTCGTATACCCCCAAAGGCTTTATTGGGTATACATCCATTCATAGAGGAGGAAAGTCGAATACAGGCGGCATCTAAGCTGCATGATATTATGGCCTTATTCAGTGATAGTTGGAGTGTCGTTGCAGTGGGTGGTACTGCATTAGGTTTTTGTCGGGGAGGTGACTTCATTCATTGGGATTTTGATATTGATTTATTTGCTCCAATTCAATTAAAACGCACACTTCATGATCTTCTAAAAAATTCTGGATATGAACCAAAAGATGAAGGTGAGTCAATTAAAGCGACCTTAGTTCTTGAAAATGGTGCCACCATACCTTTTGGTGTCGATTTTTTTGATGCTGACTCTGAATTCTTTATTGATAGATACGAAGATTACAGTTGGAAATGGCCAACAAAAATGTTTGCCCAATGTACGCAAGTTGAGGTTCATGGAAAGCCCATGAATGTGCCAAATCCTCCAGGTAAGTACCTTAGTGAAGTATACGGCTCGACATGGGCTGAACCGAACCCAGATTTTGGTTACTCAGATTATGGGGGTGACAAGTCTTGAATAGACTTGAAACCCTTAGTGCACCGTTAAGCTGCAGGAAAGGTGTATATGGATATATGCGTTAATCCTATTATCGTTTTCGGTGTGTTGTTTCTTATCGTCAGTCTAACCTAGTATAAAAATACGACCATCTTGGGCGAGCCCTTAGTTGGTTGTAGAAATAAATTAAATAAGGAACAGCTATTATGCAAAGAACACCCGCATTGACTGTTGACTGCGTTATTTTTCGTGGTGAAGACGTCGTGCTAATCCGGAGGGCTTTTGAACCGTTTAAGGGCTGGTACGCCTTGCCTGGTGGTTTTGTAGATGTTGGCGAGTCTGTTGAACAGGCTTGTGTTAGAGAGTTGCTAGAAGAGACAGGGCTCTCGGTGGATAAAGATGAGCTAAAGTTAATTGGTATTTATTCAGATCCAAGTAGAGATGCCCGAAGACATACAGTTAGTGCGGCTTTCCTGGGTCAACCTAATCTAGATAATCTTCAAGCGGGTGATGATGCGGTTTCAGTCGAGGTGGTCAAACACTGGGAACGTCAAGAAATAGCATTTGATCATAAGGCTATTATTGAAGACGCTTGGCTCTTAAGAAAAAGAATAGTGGAGAATTAAATGAAAGCAGTTGCAGTGGTATTAGCGTCAGGATCTGGTCATCGATTTGGAGCCAATAAAGTGCCCAAACACTTGACTCCAATTCTGGGTGTACCAATCCTTGTCTGGACTTTAAACACGGCTATTAACTCAAGCATATTTTCATCGGTGATTGTCGTTACACGAAAGGATGATTTGAGTGACACGGAGAGTGTGCTTAGTGAATATTTTAACAAGGATGAATTTCCTATCCTATTAACAGAGGGCGGGAATGAGCGAACAGAGTCCTTTTCGTTGGGCTTTCAAAATTTAGTTAATGCTAACTTAGTTGACTCTGAGTCTATTGTTGCTTTATTTGATGCGAATCGACCTTTTACGCCTGAGAGTCAACTGCGCGCCCTTTATGAGGTTGCATTGGATGGTGAGTGCTCAGTTCCAGCTCGCCCGGTGGTGAATGGGGTTGCCAAAGCTGAATCAGGTCGTATTTTAGAGGTTCCCATTAAATCCAGTTTTGTAGAATTTGTTACGCCGGAGTTCTTAAGACTAAATGCCTTCAATTTTGAGTCAAAAAGCTTCATGAAAGGCTATAATTGTTTTGTGGAGTTCGCTTTGGCTTTAGGTTTTCAGCCTTTGACAGTAAAAGCCAATGAGCTAAACGCTAAGCTTACATACCCCGAAGATAAGACGTATATAGAGGGGGTCGCATTAGATAATAAATTAATCACTCCCTCCAAACTCAATATCTGAAAGCTTGAAGAGTGGCTGCCTGAGCAAATTTCTGGCTTCGTTATCATTTGGCTATTCAGCCTCATCAAAATCATAATACATATAGGCGTAATTGGTGTATTTTTTAGGTTTTCGGTTGCACTTAATGCTAACGGATCATTGGTATTTATATTATAAATTTTATAAGGACATTAGAAAAATGGGAAGAATACTATGAACAATAATTGGTTAAGAAGAAAGGCCCTGGAGAGTATTTATCATGCAAAATCGGGTCATCCGGGCGGCGTGCTTTCTTGCATTGATATAATTGAATATCTTTTTTCTTTTGAATTGAACTTTGATATTAAGGACTTAAATAAAATTGATCGTGACAGGTTTATTTTATCAAAAGGACATAGCGCGCCCGCTTTATATGCAGTGGCTGCAAAAGCTGGAATCATATCGTCAGAGAGACTGAATGGTCTAAGAAAAATTAATCATGAATTGCAGGCGCATACCCATCGCACCGCAACCCCATGGGTCGAAGCTAGTACTGGTTCGCTCGGGCAGGGGTTTTCTTTTGCTATTGGTGAAGCATATGGTTTGAACATGCAAAAAGTAAATAATCGGGTTTATGTCATGATTGGTGATGGCGAAATGCAAGAAGGAGAGATATGGGAAGGCGCGATGTTCGCGGCTCACTATAGTTTGGCTAACTTATGTGCGATTGTTGATTATAATAAACTGCAGAGTGATGATGCCAACGCTAATATTATGGGCTTGGAACCGTTAAGTGAAAAATGGAATGCCTTCGGTTGGAATGTGATTGAGATAGACGGCCATAATAATCTTGATATTGAAAATGGATTTAATGAGGCGAAAATATGTAAGTCCAAGCCTACGGTTATCATTGCGAATACTATAAAAGGGAAGGGTGTGTCATATATGGAAAATTCGCCAGCGTGGCATGGTAGTTTAAGGTTAAGTGAAGAGGAGTTGTCGTCTGCACTTACGGAATTAGGCGCTACAAAAAATGATATTGAGGTGGCCGTTAATGGATAAGAAACCAATTCTCCTAGGTCGTACAGGCGATTCTTTAAGAGAGGCGTTTGGTAAGGAACTAACAAGCCTCTCCTCATCATACGAAAATGTTGTAGTTCTGGATGCGGATATCGCAGGTGGTACTGGAATCCATCATTTCAGAAAGGAATTCCCTGACAGGTTTATTCAATGCGGGATTGCTGAGCAAAATATGATGGCAATGGCTGGAGGACTCGCTGCGACTGGATTGATACCTGTAGTCACTACCTTTGCTGTTTTCATGCTTCGAGCAATCGAACAGGCTAGACTTTCAGTTGCATACGCGAATATGAATGTAAAAATCGTTGCGAGCCATCCTGGTCTTGATGTTGGTCCTGACGGTGCGTCAGCACAATGTTTAGAAGATTTGGCCTGTTATAGATCTATTCCAAATATGGTGGTTCTTTCTCCATGTGACCCCACAGAAATGGCTCAGGCGACCAAAGCAATGTTAGATTATGTTGGGCCAGTCTACATGCGTACTGGTAGAAGCGATACGAAACGAATATTAGATGAAACGTATCAATTCCAAATCGGAAAGGGACAAATTCTTCGCGATGGTTCGGATTTAACAATTGTTGCCTGTGGTGTTGAAGTAGCTCGCGCATTAGAAGCTGCAGAATCGTTAGAGCAAGATGGGATTTCGGCTAGGGTAGTAAACATGTCTACAATTAAACCCATTGATCATGATCTATTAGCAAGATGTGCTGACGAAACCGGAGCCATTGTGACGGCGGAAGATCATAGTGTCTTAGGTGGTCTGGGTGGCGCTGTAGCAGAGTCATTGGCGCAGTCTGTTCCAGCTCCGATAGAATTTGTTGGTACAAAAGATGTTTTTGGTGAATCAGGCGAACCTGACGAACTCTCCGATAAATATCAGATTTCATCTAGGTATATTGCTCTTGCAGCTAAAAATGTAATTAATAGAAAAAAAAGGAATTGATATGAGATTACTTGGCAAAAATGTCTTGGTGACTGGAGGCACTCGAGGAATAGGTAAGTCGATCTGTTTGGCTTTAGCCAAAGAGGGTGCAAATGTAGCGTTTACTTATAGAGAGCAAGCTACCCTGGCAAAGGAAGTAGCTGAGGAAATAGGAGCTTATGGGGTTAAAGTATTGAGTTTCGAATGTGATGTTTGCGATAGAGCGACGCTTAAAAAGGTGTTCGAAGACTTAGATGCTAAATGGAGTTGCCTAGATGTTCTAGTAAACAATGCGGGTATTAATAATCCTACGGATTTCGATCAAATTACTGACATTGAATGGGATGAAGTAATGTCGGTTAATTTAAAGGGTCCTTTTGTGGTGACACAGGAGGCACTTTTTATACTAGAGAAAAGTGGTTCAGCAAGTGTAATTAATATTGGTTCAGTAAGTGGTCAGTATGGTGGTCCCAGAACTGCGCACTATGCGGCCAGTAAAGCCGGCTTGATATCACTTAGCCAAGTCATTGCGCGTTTTGGTGCGAGCATTGGCATGAGATGTAATACAGTTGCGGCAGGAATTATAGCGTCCGATATGGGTCAGGAGGGTTTAAAGTCGTCAGTGGTAGCCAAAGCGGCAGAGTCTATTGTTTTAAAAAGACTGGGTTCTGCGGATGAGGTGGCAAATGCGGTGTTGTTTTTAGCTTCAAATGAGAGTAGTTACATTACTGCTCAAACAATTAATGTCAATGGTGGACTATACTTTTAATGAACAATGATGATAAGCGATCGATCTTATTTGTCGGTGGGGGCCAAGAAACTATCCCAGGAGTTGAGATTGCTAAAGCAATGGGCCTTTGTGTGATCGTCTCGGATATGAGTGCCGAAGCACCATGTGTAAAATTGGCGGATCATTTTTTACTTGCAGATACCTATAGTGTTTCAGATACACTCCGTGAAGTAGAAAGCTTTTGTGAAAAGTACAGATCTATCGACGGTGTTATGTGCATGGCGACCGATGTCCCTCTTACGGTAGCTATTGTTGCACAAGAGCTTGGGCTCGCTGGTATTCCTATCGAGGCGGCTAAAATCGTTTCCGATAAAATGTTAATGAAAGACTGTTTTAAAGCAAGCTATTTGCCAATTCCTTGGTACTCAGAAGTTTCTGATGCCGAGAATTTAAAACAGATAGTGAGAGATAGAGGGCTGCCACTAATCATCAAGCCTGTCGATAGCAGAGGTGCTCGTGGGGTTCTTAAGTTGATGGAGGATGTCGATCTTGACTGGGCATATTTGACATCTCTGAGTTACTCACCCTCAAACAGAGTCATGGTTGAGGAGTTTTTAAGTGGACCTCAGGTAAGCACAGAGTCGCTAATTGTTGAAGGTAAAGTCTATACTATCGGTTTTTCAGATAGGAATTATGAACTTTTGGACAAATACGCACCCCATATAATTGAAGATGGTGGCGACTTACCTAGTGTATTATTATCAGCTGATCAACAAAGAATAAAAGATACTGTTGCCCAAACGGCGTCAGTATTAAAAATTACAAATGGTGTGATTAAAGGTGACATGGTTTTATCTGGCGGTGATCCATATATAATAGAGGTGGCTACACGCTTATCCGGAGGTTACTTTTGCTCGCATGAGATACCGCTCAATACGGGCGTTGACTTCGTGAGAATCGCGATTCAAATGGCAATGGGAGAGTCTATTAGTGAAGACTCATTGATAGTTAGTAAAGACTTAGCGGTGTGTCAGCGTTACTTTTTTCCAGAGCCTGGTGTCGTACAAAAGATAATTATTCCTGAGTGGATAAACACTCACTCTGATGTAAACCTATGTGAAATTAGAGTCTCGGTCGGCGATGTTATCGCTGAAGCTACTCATCATCCGTCACGCGCTGGACTGGTTATTACATCCGGTAAAAATAGGGCGGAGGCATTGAATCTAGCGCGAAAAGTAGTTCGGGATATCCATATTGTCACACAATAAATCTTTCTCTTAAGGTCCTTAAATGTCTTTTTTTATCGCAGAGGTATCTAGTAATCATTCTAAAAGTATTGAGCGTTCTCTTCAGTTTGTTGATGCGGCGGCTTTTATAGGTTGCGATTCGGTGAAGTTTCAGCTTTTTAAGATTGACAAGCTATTTGCACCAGAAATTCTTAGTCAGTCACAAGCCCATAGGGATCGAAAACATTGGGAGTTACCGCTCGATTTCCTACCAATACTAGCTGATCGTTGCAGAGAAAAAGGCATTCAATTTAGCTGTACACCATTTTATCTTGACGCTGTTCAAGAATTAGAACCATATGTTGATTTTTATAAAGTTGCTTCATACGAGCTACTTTGGGACGACTTACTCATCGCATGCGCACTTACTGGAAAGCCTGTCATTATATCGACTGGAATGGCGACTATGGAAGAGATCACACATGCGGTAGAGATTCTTAGAGCTAATAACTGTGAACCTACGGTGCTTCATTGTACCTCAGCTTATCCAACACCTTATGCTGAAGCCAATTTGTCAGCTATAGAGACAATCCGAAAAGCTACAGGTTGCGAGATAGGCTGGTCGGATCATACAGTTGATCCCGGTGTAATTCATAGAGCCATCCATAAATGGGGTGCAACTATTGTCGAATTTCATTTGGATCTTGAAGGACAAGGAGAAGAATTTGAATCGGGCCATTGTTGGTTACCAGAAACTATTGGACCAGTCATCAAGCAAGTCAGGCATGCTCAACTGTCTGACGGTAATGGTGTAAAGGAACCTGTACCGGCTGAAATTGGCGATCGATTATGGCGAGCAGACCCATCAGATGGTTTGAGACCATTCCGGTCAGTTCGTGAAACATTTCAATGCTAGATATTAATATATTTAACCATGCCTAAGATTTTGCTCGTTTGTCACGCTAGCGCTGATATAGGCCTTGGTCATCTATCCAGACTGACAGCCTTAGCTCAATCGCTAGAATCTGACGGTATGGTTGTTCCAGAGACCCTAATTTTTGGGGATTTCTTTCCTAAAGATGGAATTTTAAATTTTTCTACCCATTTGTTTTCTCTTGCGGACGATTTTGTAACTACAGTCCTAAAAGTTGTTGCGGCCGGCGATTTTAACGCAGTAGCATTTGATCTCCATGCGCTGCAAGATATTAAGGGCTTTAAGAGCTTGTTGTTTAGTTTGAAAAATAATGGCATTCGCCTTATTGCCATTGATTCATTACTTGAATTTTGTGACGTTTTGGATCTAGTTTGGATTCCATCCTTCAACTTCGACATAGCTAATCACACACACTGTAAGTGCATTATTAAATTCGGCTGGGATAGTTTCCTGATTCAAAAACGTTTACCTAGTAGAGTCTGGACGAAAGGATCACGTGTGTTGGTATTGACGGGAGGAAGTGATGTTGCTCGGTTGGGCAGAACTCTTCCAGCTCAGATTGATTCTTCTCTGAATGAAGGGTCAGAAGTACATTGGGTCAAAGGGCCTTTTTCAGAAGCACCATCTTTGCCTGATAGACAAAGATTGGCATGGAATATACATGATGCTCCAACTCAACTTGATGAATTAATTGTAGAGAGTGATTATGTGCTGACAGTGTTCGGCGTCGCATTTTTCGAAGTATTGCAGTACGGTATTCCCACAGTCGTGTTTTCTCCATATGACAATAAAGATGTTGTTGAATTAAGTGCGCTGTCTGAGCAAAATTTGGCCGCAGTTGCAGGTAGCTCTTTTGAGGCTGTTGAAAGGTTGAATCATCTTATGCGTGATGATAAGCGTGCGCGAGAATACTCATCAAATTCGGTAAAAAAACTTGCCGTAAATGGTGCGCAAAATTTGGCTGACGAAATTTATTTATTAATAGGAGTTTAAATGTCCCCAAAAGGTTACCTTATTTTTCATCTTAACCTATGCTTTTCATCTATTGAAGAAGAGGCCTGGCCTGATGTCATTCAAAAGTGCTACAGTCCGTTGCTTGAACTCATTGAAAGAACTGGTGTTCCAATTGGCATTGAGTTAACTGGTTGGACACTAAAGCAGATTGAAAAAATTGATCCTGCCTGGATTGTTCGGTTTAAGGTGTTATTAGAAGCAGGACATTGTGAACTGATTGGTAGTGGTTATAGCCAAATAATTAGTCCACTAATTCCGTATGCAGTTAATGACTGGAACCAGAAGCTAGGTTTGCGGATTTATGAGCAAATACTTGGACTAAGGCCTAATATCATATTAGTTAATGAGATGGCTTATTCTAGCAACCTTGTTGAATTATATGCACAGCATGGTTACGACGGATTTATAATGGATCGAGACAATGTGCGTTTGGCGTTGGGAATTGAAGAGCTGCCAATAAGCGAGGTGCCTACTCACGCAAAGGGTGTCGATAACAATGTGTTACCAGTGTTGTGGGCTGACTCGATTCTATTTCAGAAAGTGCAGCATTATGCTCATGGTGATATAGCAATTTTTGACTATCTTGATTACCTTAAAAAACGCATTAGTAATAACGAGACTCTTCTACCCATCTACTGTAATGATGCTGAAGTTTTCGATTTCCGTCCAGGTCGATTTAGTGAAGAGCGCCCAACACACGCAGAGGGTGAGTGGAGAAGAGTTGAGAGACTTATAAAAGCAATAGATACTGAAATAGGAATGGAATGGGTTTCGCCATCACAAGCCTTAAAGATTAATGACCAATCTTCAAATCGTAAAGTATCTAAGTTAAATTCAGGAATGCACCCAATTCCCGTAAAAAAACAGGCGAAATATAATATCGCTAGATGGGCTGTAACAGGTAGGGATGATCTGTGGCTTAATACAATGTGCTATCGTATAGCAAAACATTTGTGTGATAGTAAAAACCAAAATCCTCAAGACTGGTGTGATCTATGTGAATTATGGGCAAGTGATTTGCGTACTCATATTACTGAAAAAAGATGGCAGAACACTAAAAAACAGGTAAGCAAGTTTCTGAAGCGCCACAATATTAGAGAAAGTTTTGGCTATAGTGATATCCAGTCTCAACCCAACTCATACTCTTCACTGGAAAGTGCTCTTGGGCAATACCAGGATTTTAAAATTACATTAGATATGGATGATACGTTGTTACGAATAGCAACCACAAAATTACAAATAGAACTAAATATGAGAAGAGGATTGACCATAAATAGTCTTGCATTTGATACACATGGGCTGGAACCCTGTATCGGGACACTTCCGCATGGTTATTTTTCAAGCATCAAGTTTGGTGCGGATTATTACAGTGGTGGTGTCGTTATCGACACACCAAAAGAGCGAAGCCGAATTACAGATTTGGACGCTGTTGTGCCGTATTTTCTATTAAATGATAAGCGTGAGCTTGAAGTTTATGTGACTATTTCTACGAGTATGGGAAATATTGAAAAAGTTATTAGAGTGTCATCGGAGAAAGAGCATATCGAGCTTAGCTATCACTTTCCTGATTGGGTTCGAGCAATTGGGTCAGTGCGGCTTGGTAATATTACTTTTTTACCTGAAATTTATGATGAAAATATAAATGTTGATTGCATAGATGATGTGGGTAACCATGAGATCTTCACGATGGATTCAACTGCGTCTCACCATATGCCTTCATCAGCGTTAGTGTCCTCCTCTGGCGGATTAGGGGCAACAGTCGGGAGTATTTGTGTGGAAGGAGTAAAAAACGGTGTGCAACTTCAGTGGAACACGGATGATTGCGCGGTTATGCCTATGTTTCAACATGATCCAATAGGTGAAAAATCTTTATCCCGCATCTTTTTTTCCATGCTTGAAGTAGATGATACATCCAAAAAATCTAGCAAGCTTGGTTCGTTTAGTTTTTCTATTTCACCAAGTAAATAGAAAGCTGTAAGTATGTATGGCAAGCATTAAAACTGATTTATTCAAAAAACGTCTTGGCAGGCAAAAGACAATAATATGCAGATTATGAATACTTATTGAACCTATATTGGAGAGAACGGTATTCATAGGAAATTACATTATCTGGTTTACATCTTAACTATATTTAAACGCCATTTGAGGGAGTATCAATGAAGATATTAGTAACAGGAAATACAGGGTATATTGGTCCTATTTTAGGAAGGCAGTTAAGAAAGAATATTCGCGACTTGACATTGATAGGTTACGACTCCGGTTTTTTTGCTCATTGTCTTACTGCGACCGATATCAGTCCAGAAATAAAATATGACATCCAATATTTTGGAGATATTCGCAAATTTGATGAAAATCTTTTGGATGGCATTGATGTTGTAATTCATCTTGCTGCCATTTCGAATGATCCCATGGGAAATACATTTTCAGATCTTACTGAAGAAATCAATTCAAAAGCTAGTGAGGAACTAGCTAAGGCGGCAAAAAAACGGGGTGTTAAGAAATTTGTTTTTGCCTCTAGTTGCAGTATATATGGCATGTCAGACGGTGGAAGTCGAAAGGAAACAGATGATCTTAATCCATTAACAGCATATGCAAGATCAAAAGTGTATATGGAGAATGTTTTGGAATCTTTAGCAGATGACAATTTTGAAGCGACGTGTTTAAGATATTCGACTGCATGTGGCATGTCGCCCAGATTAAGGTTAGATCTTGTGCTTAATGATTTTGTTGCTTGTGCATTAGTTACAGGCAAGATTCAAATTCTTAGTGATGGCACACCATGGAGACCATTGATTGATGTTCAGGATATGGTTAGAGCAATGGAGTGGGCAATACAACGATCGCAACATGATGGTGGTAATTTCATTGCTGTAAATGTTGGCAGAAACGAGTGGAATTATCAAGTAGTTGATATAGCAAATGAAGTTGTGAAGCGAGTTCCTGGTACTAAGATTGAAATTAATAAGGAAGCTGCATCTGATAAACGGTCATACCAAGTGGATTTTTCACTTTATGCGTCTCTGGCGCCTAATCATCTTCCAAGTGTAAATTTGGCTCAAAGTATTGATGAATTGGCTGAGGGCTTAAAGAAAATGAATTTCAAAGATCCTGATTTCAGGTCATCAGAAATGATGAGGCTTAAAGTGCTTCAAAATCTGAAACAAAAACAACTCTTGAATGAGGAACTTTTCTGGAATTCTTGAGTTTGTCATAAAGCCTGCCTGAATTATATTTTCAAACGGTTAATTTACATTGACGAAATAAGATCACAATGTAGCTGTTATGTAAAATAATCGCATTAGTTGATAATTTATATTTATCTAAGCCTAAATTTAATTAAGAAGATTGATTTAGCTAAATAAGCTGAATTTTTTTTCTTAATATAGTCATTAATTTTTTTTGAGGTACAAAGTATGGGATCAGATTTGTTTAAATTACACTCAACAGAATTTGAAGGTTTATATATTGCTGACTTTGTTCGGTTTGAGGATCATAGAGGTGTTTTGGTAAAACCCTGGATTGCTCATGAATTAGAAGAAGTATTTGGTAGTAATACAGAAACATATATTACTAGTTCGAATGCTGGCACTATGCGAGGTCTTCACTATCAGAAAGGTTCAGTAGCACAAAAAAAATTTGTAACATGTCTAAGTGGCAAGATAGAAGATGTAGCTGTTGATATGAGACGTAATTCATCGACCTATGGGCGTGTTTTTAATATCACAATTAATGCACTAGATGGGCGTGGTGTAATAATACCTGAAGGTTTTGCTCATGGTGTTTATGCTTATGATAATTCTCTATTTGTAAATTTTAGTAACCAGGCTTATGCCCCTGGTGATGAAGGAGGGATACACTGGTCTTCAATTCCTTCTTTAAGAGATTTGCCTGTAAACATTATCTCTGAAAAAGACGCGCAATTGCCTACGCTTGAGGAAGTGTTATCTTGAAAATAATAGTACTAGGTTCTAGAGGGTTTCTTGGCTCCCATATTTATCAAGCATTGAAGGCTTACGGGCATGAACTGTCCACACTTTCTTATAGGCCAGAACAGGATAATGATTTTAAATGCCATCTTGATAGTGTTGTTAAGTCTTTTGGTCCTGATGTTATTATTAATGCAGGTGCGAGTCAAAATGGCAAGGATGACCCTTCAGCCTTACATGATTTATCTTTTTCAAATATTTTATTACCATCTTACTTGGCATGGGCGATTAACAATTATGCACCTAAATGTGTGTTAATTACCTTTGGGTCTTCATGGCAACATTTCAACAATGAGCCGTTGCCCTTTAATGCTTATGCGGCTACAAAAACTGCAGCTGAAGCCATGTTAGAACATTATGCCCAAGATGGCTTACGCGCAGTTTGTCTTCAGTTGTATGATACTTATGGGCCAAATGATGGACGTAACAAATTAGTTAATCTTATTGCTGATGCTTTAATACGTCGTAAAGTACTAAACATGTCGGGTGGTAAGCAACAAATTGATCTTATCCATATTGATGATGTTGTTTCGGCTGTGGTTAGTGTCATTAAGATGTTAAGAGAGCATGATAATGGTTGTTTGATGAAGTACGCTATATGTTCAGGTAGGCCAGTGTCTATAATACGTTTAGCAAATATTATGGCGCAGGCCCGCAACTTGGATGCTACTGAAATATTTAATCTGGGTTTTTATCCTTACCGTGAGAGAGAACGCTTCGAATTGAATTCATATGAACCAATAGTCCCTGGTTGGGAGCCAAAGATAGAGTTAGCAAATGGATTAGTTGACTTAATGTTATCACGTGAGAAAAATATTTATGAAAGAGAATAAGTTATTAGCATTAGGTATACCAACTTACGGAAGGCCAGATTTTGCAATCAGGGCTATAAAGAATGCTGTAGCCATGAATATATATGATCAGATAATTATTTCTTCAAACTCTCATGAACAAGAGATCGATGATCTTATAAAAGGGTTGGATCAAAATAAAATTACATATCATCAGCAAGCTTCAAATGTTGGAATGAGTCTAAACTATGCAGAAGTTATAAGATTATGTGAATGTAAATATTTACATATTGTTAGTGATGAAGATTTGATAAATGAGAAGAATACAAAAGAGCTCTATTCAATACTAGATGATAGCGAAGAAGATATATCCGTAGTTATTTTATCAGTGATGGACCTTAGGGAGCCTGAGGGAGAGCTTTACAGAGATGCTAGTTGGCAGAAAAATAAAACACTTTTGAATATTTGTGGCGATTCAGGTCATATAGGTAGCAGTATTATCAAAGTGAAAGACTGGCACGAAGCTACTTATCAACTGATGAACGAATATTGCACGCGAAAGGGTGATGCCTACCCGACGGCTGCAGCTGCGATTTTGTCCCACTCTACTGGAGGGGAAGTGTTGTATTTCCCTCCTCATTTGGTTGAAATGGGTAAGACTCACAAAGTATCAGAAATGGGTGGGCATGATATTTATGGTTTTGAAGCGCGGCTGAATCAATTTGTTTCGATGTTTAAGCTTATAGATAACAGACGTATTGGAAGTACATTTGCAGTGTATATGTACGTATTTTATTTTTTTTCTCATCACGCATTGCGAAGTGGGATGATAAAGTACCCAGATGACAATAGCGTCGCTATCAGCAAAATAGTATTACGTAATAGTTGTTCAACATTCAAGGAGAGGGCTGCGACTTATTTAGTTATTGCCGCTCATTATTTATTTAGGGTTTATTATTTTAGTAGGAAGGTGGCCAGAATAATTTTCGAAAAGTTAGGGATCGCACAAACTTATTATTTATTTAGAGCGAAGTGTGCCAAATTATTCAGTAAATAAAAATAATGATGCTTAAGTGGATGGAATGGATTATGTGGTTACATGATTTTCCTGGTCGAAAAAACCGTAAGCTAGTCACAAAATTTTAAAACACATTGGAGTGAATATTATATGAAGGCAGTTATTTTAGCAGGAGGATTTGGAACTCGGCTCAGTGAAGAAACACATTTACGGCCGAAACCTATGGTTGAAATAGGAGGTAAACCCATTTTGTGGCATATATTAAAATCCTATTCGGCCTACGGCATTAACGATTTTATTATTTGTTGTGGCTATAAGGGATACCTTATAAAGGAGTATTTTTCAAATTACTTTTTACACCAATCAGATGTTACTTTTTCAATAGAAGAAAATTCCATGCAGGTTCATAATAAAAGAGCAGAGCAATGGAATGTAACACTTGTTGATACTGGTGAGGCCACGATGACTGGGGGGCGGCTAAAAAGAGTTAAGGAGTATGTGAAAAATGAGGAAAGTTTTTGTTTCACCTATGGCGATGGATTAAGTGATATAAATATATCCAAACTAATTGAGCATCATGAAAGGCATGGTAATTTAGCTACTATTTCAGCTGTATATCCACCAGGTAGGTTTGGTGCTCTCAACATAGAAGGAGACAAGGTGGTCAGCTTTAATGAAAAGCCAAAAGGTGATGGATCATTGATTAATGGTGGTTATTTTGTGCTTTCTCCTAAAGTAATTGACTATATCGATGATGACGAAACTATTTGGGAACGAGAACCGATGGAGAATTTGGCAAAGAATGGTCAAATGTCAGCATTAGTACATAAAAATTTTTGGTATCCTATGGATACACTAAGAGATAAAGAATATTTAGAAGAATTATGGAATTCAGGGAAGGCTCCTTGGAAAAAATGGTAACTCTCATCAGTGTATTCGATCGGGCGAGCTCAATCATAACAGGTAACTCCGAGCATATTGATAAATCAATAGTAAAGGTTAATAGGGAATGTTTTTAATACGTTATCTGCTAGAAATAGTTAGTAAAATTGTCGGTCATACTTACACAATTGTTATGCGCGGTTACTTTGCTAGCTGGGGAAAGCGCACACAATTAGGAAGGCATGCCAAAATTTTTGGTGCGAAAATGATCCATGTCGGAGATGATGTTATACTTGGTGAACATATATGGTTGAATGCCAAGGACAGCGGAAATGATGGAGAAGGTACACTATATATTGCAGATGGCACTTATATAGGCCGATTTGTACAAATTAACGCATGGCATAGTGTATCTATTGGTAGGAATGTTCTCATAGCTGACAGAGTTTACATTAGTGATGCAGATCACCACTATGATGATATTAATGTACCAATAAGCAAACAAGGTGATTACTTCAAGGGTGGCGTTACTTTGGGCGATGGTTGTTGGATTGGCATTGGTGCTGTAATTCTTCCCAATGTCACAATTGGTCGAAATGCTGTCATTGCAGCCAACTCTATTGTGACGAAAAATGTACCTGATTTTGCTGTTGTCGCTGGTATTCCTGCTAAAATTATTCAAAAAACTCTAAACTAAGTGGTCCAAATGATTATTAAAAGAATTTCTAATTTTATTAGACGATATACTTCTTTGCCTGCCCAGATTTATAGAATACAGGAAGCCTTAGGACGAATTGAGCAACGTCAAATCGCTCATGTTCCTGGTTTTCGAGAATCTGAGTTCCGAGTATTTTCACAATGGGGTGAGGATGGCATTATTCAATTTCTTCTTAGACATGTTTTAATTGAGCGCCCACTCTTTGTTGAATTTGGTGTTGAAGATTATATGGAGTCCAATACAAGGTTTCTGTTAACTAATAATCAATGGTCGGGCATTGTGATTGATGGTAGTGATGAGAATATTAAATATATTGAACGAGATCCTATTTATTGGGCCGCAAACTTCAAGGCTGTTAGTGCGTTCATTACTAAAGATAATATAAACGACTTAATAATCAAAAATGGTATCTCAGGGGATATTGGAATACTTTCAGTAGATATAGATGGAAATGATTATTGGGTTTGGCAAGCGATTGAATCAATTTCACCCCGAATTATAATCTGTGAATATAACAGTCACTTTGGATCTGAGGCTGAGGTGACAATACCTTACGATCCAACTTTTGTGCGAGATTCGGCGCATTTTTCTAAAATCTACTATGGCGCTTCTATATCCGCTCTTAATTCTTTGGCAGAATCGAAGGGGTATTCGCTAGTGGCATCAAATTCGGCAGGCAATAATATATTCTTCGTTCGAAAAGATTTAATAGGATCATTACCTGTTTTACCAGTGGCCCAAGCATACCGTCGAGCAGAGTTTCGAGAGTATCATGATGAAATGGGTAACTTGACTTTTGATGACTTTGACACACGAATTAATAACATTAGCAATCTCCCTTTGCATGATTTGAAAACGGGTAAGTTGACAAAAATTGCCGACATTCCAGGTATTATTGAGAATTAAGTAAAGAGCCTTAAATATTATGCAGCAAACTATTTTGGTTACTGGCGGTTTTGGATTTCTTGGGCGTGCAGTTGCTCAAAAATTTAAAAAATTAGGTTACCGAGTTATTGGGATAGGACACAGCCAGTGGAATACTAAGCAAGCATTATCTTTTGGATATGATGTTTGGCTGGAAGCTAGTGTATCACTGTCTAGCTTGATGTCTTTAGATGACAAGTTTAATTTGGTGGTTCACTGTGCAGGTAGTAGTTCAGTTGGTTATTCATTAACAAACCCTCTTCAAGATTTTTCTCTAAATGTTTTGGCTACAGCAGAGTTGCTTGAGTTTTTAAGGATAACAGAATCAGAGGCTATGCTGATTTATCCATCCAGTGCAGGTGTTTATGGTATATGTGAGGATGTTCCAATTCATGAGTCTGACAACTTAAACCCTATTTCTCCTTATGGTTATCACAAAAAAATCATTGAAGAAATGTTGGATATGCATTCAAAAATATATAAGACACATGTTGCAATCATACGCTTTTTTTCAATCTATGGGCCGTACCTTAAGAAGCAGTTGCTGTGGGATGCCTCAACCAAGTTTTTGATGGCTGATAAAGAAGCTGTCTTCTGGGGATCGGGCGAAGAAACTAGAGATTGGATTTATATAGATGATGCAGTGGAATTGATTTTAAAATTATCAAATAATTCCATACCATTTATACTTGTAAATGGCGCTTCAGGTGATCGTATTACAGTGAAATCTGTTCTTGAGATACTTAGGGATGCCTTGGGTGTTGATATTGAAATTAAATTTAATGGTACAGTGCGTTCTGGTGATCCCAGTTATTATCATGCAGATATATCAAAGCTGAGAGAGATGGGTATGCAGCCAAAAGTCATGCTTAATAAAGGCATTGTGCGCTATGTAGATTGGATAAAAACATGCTTAAAGTAGGTTTTTGGTTTGATGCTCCCGCCAATTATTCAGGAGGCATAAATTATATTAAGAATACACTTTATGCCCTTTCATTAGTAAATGATGGTTCTGTTCACCCATACATTTTCTTTTCAAGCGACATCCCCAGCAAGATCGTGGAGCAGTTTACTCCGCTTGCTACGGTTGTAAGAACTAAAATTCTTCAGCGTGGAACATTGTTGTGGTTTATTCAAAGAGTTATGTACAAAGCATTTGGTTCGATGACTTTGATTAATGCTTTACTAAAATCGCACGAGATAGAGATTTTGTCACATGTTTGGTTTCCTTACAAAGGTAGTATTCCATTTCGAGTTATTGGTTGGATTCCAGATTTCCAATATCTGCACTTGCCAGAATTTTTCCCAGGTATCGATGCCAATAAAGAAACAAGGAATAATCGAGATATAATTTCCCAAAGTGACCTTGTTATTCTAAGTAGCCATAATGCATTGGAGGACTTCCAGAGTATTGTGTCACCAGAGAATAAGTCACGCGGCACTGTTCTTCAGTTCGTTTCCCAAACAAGTAATACAGCTTCCCTAAAAGTGACTTCATTAGAATCCATCGAACAAAAATACGGATTTAACGGGAAATTCTTTTTCTTGCCGAATCAATTTTGGGTACATAAGAACCATATGCTTGTATTGCAAGCAATAAGATTATTAAAGGATAGGGGAATAGATGTTTTGGTCCTTTGCACTGGAACTTTAGAGGATATGCGTGTAAAGAACTCTAAATATATAGATGATATTTATGACTTTATTAATGATAATAGATTACAAGCCCAAGTAAAAATTTTAGGGCACATTGATTATGATGATGTTCTTGTAATGATGAGGAATTCACTGGCAGTTATAAATCCATCACGTTTTGAGGGATGGAGCTCAAGCGTCGAAGAGGCAAAGAGTATGGGTAAACCAATAATTCTTTCAAATATTGGTGTACACATTGAGCAGAATCCACTTAATGGTAGATATATCGACCCTGATGATGCTCTTGGCCTGTCTAAAATACTTGAAGAAATTTGGTTTGTGCCCGCAGATATATCGCAGGAAAAAGCTGAAGAAAAGGCACGACAACTCTTACATAAGCGTACGGTTGAGTTTGGCAACAACTATCTTAAAATTATAAAAGAAGTCGAGCAAAGAACTAAGCCATGTACTGATACTTTACCATCTCGGAGTAATATATGAGCTTTAGTATATGCATGCAATATTTGCTGTTTAAGGGGGAAATTTGAAAGTCATTAAAACTGGTATGGAGGGTTTTTTAGTTATAGAGCCAGACGTATTTAGTGACGATCGTGGTTTTTTTTTGGAGACGTTTCAATCAGATCGATATAAGGCGGTGGGTATTACCGATTCTTTTGTTCAGGATAACCAGTCGCGTTCAACGCGAGGTATATTGAGAGGGTTGCATTTTTTAGTTAAGCAGCCCCAGGCACAATTGATCACAGTTCTCCGTGGTAGAGTTTTTGACGTTGGGGTAGACATTAGGCCTAAATCTGCGACTTTCGGTCGATGGTTCGGTGCGGAACTAAGTGATTCAGGAGGAGCGCGGCAAATTTATATGGCGCCAGGTTTTGCTCATGGGTTTTGTGTTTTAAGTGATTTTGCAGATTTGCATTACAAAACTAGCCTCATATATGATCCCGGAGATGAAGGCGGTATTGTATATAATGACCCTGAAATTGGTATCCAGTGGCCGACTAATACTCCTATCTTGAGTCGGCGTGATGCCAAATACCCATGCTTGCGAGATTTATCCTCCGATCAGTTACCTCACGTGTGAGCAAGGAGTCAAGAGTGGAATTTGCGCAAAAATTATCTGAAGTCGGCACCTTCACAGTCATTGGCGCTAGCGGTTATATAGGTTCAAAACTTGTTAATAAACTTACGGATTCAGGTTGCCATGTAATCCGTGCTAGCCGCAGAGATACAATTGCGAGTGTCGCGTCAGAGTTTGTAATGGCTGAGTTGGGGAGTTTAGATTTTTGGTTGAAAATTGTCGAAAAGTCAGATGTTATCATTCATCTTGCTGGAAATACGAGCATCAATATTGCGAACGATAACCCAGCTTTAGATTTGGACTCTTCAGTTGTTCCAATATACAGGCTAATAGAAGCATGTAAAGTTTTGCGAAAACGGCCGAGGATAGTTTTCGCGTCAACTGTTACGGCTTATGGGTTCACTAATGACCTCCCTGTTTCTGAAGCGACCATCGAAAATCCTGATTCATTCTATGACCTACATAAGTTTTTTGTGGAAAGACAGCTTGTCTTGGCTTCTAAATTAAATATTTTTGATGGCGTGTCCCTGAGGCTTGCTAATGTTTATGGGCCAAGTGCAGCTAATAGCTCTGCTACTGATCGCGGGGTATTAAATAAAATAACAGGGTTAGCCTTGGCTGGAGATCTTTTGGCTTTGTATGGGGGTGGTGATTATATAAGAGATTATATTTATATTGATGATGTTGTCGACGCCTTTATCTTGGCTAGTATCTCAAGGAATTCTGTTGGCGAAGTTTTTAATGTTGGTAGTGGTGTTGGCACTACGGTGCGGGATGCATTCTATGCCGTGACCCAAGAAGTTTTCCGGCAAACGGATAAAATTATTGAGATGAAAGTTGTACCATGGCCAGCAAATTCACCTAAAATTGATATGAGAAATTTCATTGCATCTATAGATAAGGCTAACGCATGCTTGGGTTGGCATCCTAAGGTTAGTTTACAGGCTGGTATTGCGACAACGGTTAAGTCTATGATTTTGCAGAACCTTGGGAACCCGACTTTCGAGCATCAAAAATGAGAAAAGTGTACAAAGTTAGTGATATTTTAATAGTGAAGTTTCCTTTGTTTGCGGAATCAAATGGCTCTTTATTGGTAATGGAGGGTGGCGATGTTGTCCCATTTGAAATTGCGCGAGTATTTTTGGTTAAAGCCGATGCAGGGGCAATAAGAGGTAATCATGCTCACTACGAATGTTTTCAGCTATTGCAATGCAATAACGGAAGTGTTTCCGTTAGATGTGACGATGGGGATAAATCGGTTGACTTTATTTTAGACGAACCAAATCAAGGCCTATTGATTCCACCTGGAATTTGGGCCTCTCAGACATATAACGATAGTAGTTCCATTCTTGTAGTCCTTTGCGATCAGCCGTTTAGCGAGACAGATTATATGAGGGACTATGATGAATACCTAAGGTATCGAAAAAACTTAATTTAACTTTAACTTCTTAACGAGGACTTCTACTTGAATATTATAGTCACTGGCGGATTGGGTCATATTGGTTCACATTTGATCCGATATTTACCGCATGAATTTCCCAATAGTGTTATCACAATTATTGATAATATGCTTACGCAGAGATATGTGTCTTTGTTTAACTTACCAAATATTGGTAGATATCAGTTTAAGGAAATGGATATAACAACTGCCGATCTTGATGCTGCCTTTAAAGATGCTGATGTTGTGATCCACCTTTCGGCTATAACTGATGCGGCTGGTAGTTTTGGTAATGCTGCTGCGGTTGAATTTAATAATTTGGAGAGCACTAAAAGAGTAGCTAAAGCATGTGTAAACGCCGGTGCAAAGCTTATAGCGCTTTCTTCCACCAGCGTTTACGGCACCCAAAATGAAATAGTTAGTGAAGATTGCTCTCCAGAAGAGCTGAAGCCTCAAAGCCCATATGCAGAGACTAAATTAAAAGAAGAAGAGTATATTTCAACGTTAGTCGGCGGTGAGCATTTAAATGCGGTTTCTTGCCGGTTTGGGACTATTTTTGGCGCGTCACCAGGTATGCGGTTTCATACCGCAGTTAATAAATTTTGCTGGCAGGCAGTTATGGGCCAACCTATAACAGTATGGGAATCTGCTTATGATCAAAAGCGGCCTTACCTTGATCTCAATGATGCAGTTCGTGCGATTTCATACATTATAAAAAATAATATATTTGATGGAAAAATTTATAATGTTTTAACTTTAAATGCTACGGTCAGAGATGTAGTTGAAACCATCAAAGAATTCGTTCCTAGCTTACAAGTGTCATTTGTTGAAAGTCCTATAATGAATCAACTTTCTTATGAGGTTTCTTGTGAGCGCTTTAAAAGTCATGGCTTTAGTTTTTCAGGAAGCCTTTATCGCGGAGTTGGTGAAACTCTATCGTTACTTTCTAACTCAAACACTAAATCTAACTAAGATGTTACGATGGAGATTGGTATGTACAATTGCAGAATATGTTCCAAAGACATAACCCCTTTCATGACCTTTGGGCAACAGCCTATAGCAAATGGATTCCTAAAAGAAAATGAATTTATTGAAGAGTATTTTTTTGAAATGGAGACAGCATTTTGTGAAGAATGCCATACTTTTCAGTTGGTTACGCAGCCAGAAGCTAAGAAAATGTTTCATGAGAATTATGCGTTTTTTTCAAGTTTGTCAAAAAATATGCAGGTACATTTTAAAAGTTTTGCTGAGATGGTGATGAACCGTTTTTTCTTCGGACGAACCGACCCGTTCGTCGTTGAACTAGGCAGTAATGATGGCATAATGCTTCAAAATTTTAAGAATAATAGTTTCAGGCATTTAGGGGTGGAGCCATCTAGTAATGTTGGGGATGTTGCTAGAGAGAAAGGTATAAACACTATATCTGAATTTTTTAGCTTAGCATTAGCTCAACAGATTGTAGAGCAGCACGGCAACGCTGATGCGGTCATTTGCGCTAATGTCATGTGCCATATTCCAGATATGAACGATATCGCAGAAGGGATCGCGGAGTTGTTAACTGATGATGGGGTTTTGGTTTTTGAGGAGCCCTACCTAGGTGATATGATAGCCAAAACATCTTATGACCAAATCTATGATGAGCATGTGTATATTTTCTCAGCTCATTCAGTCCGGAATGCTTTTGGTCGACATGGGCTCGAGCTAATAGATTTACTCCATCAAGAAACTCATGGCGGATCCATGAGGTACGTACTAGCTCCGAAAGGCACTCATTCCATCTCTCCTAACGTCGAGCTGATTCTTGGTGAAGAACGGAGTCTGGGGTTGAACTCAATGGAAACCTTTGTCAAGTTTAAAGCGAACTGTGAAAAATCTAGATCAGATTTATTACAGTTACTAACTGATATCAAGAATGAGGGTAACCGGGTAGTGGGTTATGGGGCTACATCTAAAAGTACTACTGTTCTGAACTATTGTGGTATCGGTCCAGACTTGATAGATTTTATTGCTGATACGACGCCGATTAAACAAGATAAGTTTAGTCCAGGATGTCATATCCCTGTTAAGTCACACCATGACTTTCACGCAAATCCGCCTGAATATGCATTGCTATTTGCATGGAATCACGCCGCAGAAATTTTTGAAAAAGAAACGCAGTTCTCAAAGAATGGAGGCAAATGGATTTACTTTGTGCCTTCAGTTGAGGTGAAATAGTGATAACTTGTGCGTCTCCAAAATCTTTGGATAAAATTAGAAACCAAGAAGTTTTAGCCGCAATGACGAAGGTCCTGGAATCAGGGGACTATATTTTAGGTGGCCAGGTTTCTCAATTTGAACTAAATTTCAGTAAGTTTATTCGTCAAAATCACGGTGTTGGCGTGAACAGTGGTACGGATGCTCTAATTTTATCCTTGAGAGCATTAGGAGTCGGACCTGGTGATGAGGTGATAACTGTAGCGCACACAGCCCTTGCGACTGTTTCGGCCATTGTGGCCTGTGGTGCCACGCCTGTACTAGTAGATATTGAAGAACACTATTTCTCGATTAATCCATTAGAGATAGAGTCAGCTATTACTGCAAAGACAAAGGCTATAATACCTGTCCATATTTATGGTCAGGCAGCTGCGATGACCTCAATAATGGATATTGCGAAGCATTACAATCTTCATATTATAGAAGATTGCGCTCAAGCTACAGGTGCAGAATATAATGGTGCTTTAGTCGGTAGTATGGGTACCTTCGGTTGCTTTAGCTTCTATCCAACTAAAAATTTGGGGGGTATTGGTGATGGTGGAATGGTAGTGACAAATGATCAAATTCTTGCCTCTACTGTTACTTCACTTAGGCAATATGGTTGGGATAGTCGACGCGATGCTGTGATCGTGGGTTTAAACTCTAGGCTGGATGAACTCCAAGCTGCTATATTGAATGTTAAATTAAAATATATAGAGCAAGATAATCAGCAGCGCATAAAACTTGCTAATATGTATGATGAACAATTGAGCGGCACGCAGATTCGTACGCCCAAGGTACGGAAAAATTCAAAACATGTTTATCACTTATATGTTGTGCAGTGCCAAGACCGGGATAAGGCCATAAAAAAACTGAATTCATATGATATATTTCCAGGAATACACTACCCTAAGCCTATTCATTTCCAACTCGGTTATAAAAAACTATGTAAAATACCGTCTGCGGGACTGCCTGTTACGGAGCGAGTTTCAAAGAATATCTTGAGCTTGCCGATGTATCCGGAATTAGATGAGTTAAACGTAAATATGATTTCAGACTGTTTAGCAAATTAGAGGCTAATCTGACATGAAAATTGTTGTCGTGGTAGTTCTTTATAACTGCCTTTTAAGTAAGTCACACACGGTTCAATCTTTGCTAGCGATGCCGTTCCATAGGGATTCCAAAGGATATAATGTTAATGTCATTATTTGTGATAATGGCTCTGATCGTCCTCAGGAGGTTTTGGCCAGTCATGATTACATCAAGTATTTCGCATCCTCTGATAATAAAGGATTGCCTGCCGCATATAATTACGCGTTAAAAGAAGCCTGTGAAATTAATGCGGAATGGCTATTATTACTCGACCAAGATACGAAGTTACCAGCGGACTATTTCGAGAACTTGTATGAGGCGGTCGCGTGCCATGCTACGGACTTGAATGTGGTAGCAGCAGTTCCTAAAATGCACTACCAAGATGAGTTCTTTTCACCTTCAAAAGTGTTGTACGCGGGTGTTATGAGGCCTATTGAGAGGCGATTTTTAGGCGTCTACCCTAAAGAACTTTTTGCCATCGGCTCATGTAGTCTTTTAAGGGTAGATTTCCTTAGAGAAATTGGTGGATTTAGTCAGGACTACTGGCTAGATTCGCTAGATCGGTGGCTATATAAACGAGTCCATATGCTTAAGCGGCGTGTTCTTGTTGCGGACATTATTGTTGAACATGAATTATCCGTCATGGATTTTGATAAATTTATTAGCGAAGATCGTTACGAGAATATCTTAAAATACGAGTCAAAATTTATGATTAATCACTGCTCTTTTCTTGAAAATATTCTTTTTAGATTAAGGCTATGTCTGCGTTCTATTAAGCTTTATCTGAAGTCTGACAATAAAAACTTTGCGCTTATAACAGCTAAGCAGGTATTCAGTTTCTCAAATAGCAATAAAGCTTGATCTCAACAGCGGGAATTTCATGAATAATAACAGGGCAACTCGCCCGCTTTTTACTATCGCAATACCTACCTACAATCGAGAATTTTCATTAAAAGATATAATAACTTGTTACCTCAATCAAGAATTCCAAGACTTTGAAATAATTATAGCTAATGACTATCTTGATAAGAAATTATCTATGAAAAGTCTAGGTTTAGAGCCGGATCCTAGGGTTACGATCATTAATAATGAAAAAAATCTCGGTGAACTTGAAAATATGAATTTTTTACTTGGCCAGGCTAAAGGATATTACTTTACATGGCAGTTTGACGATGATCCGTGTAGTGAGATCTTTTTATCTACAATAGCAACCACCGTTTCTAGCTTTAGTTATCCAGATAGCATTTTTTCTTCTTTTGAGACGATTTATGGGGATAATAAAAAGCGATTAAAGTGTAATTCCAGGCAGGAAGCTGTTTGTTACTCAGGCCCCAAGTTTGTTGAAAAATATTTCAACAAAGAATTAAAGGCATTGGGCTGTTGCGGATTTTATAAATTGGAATTTCTCAGGCAATTAGGCGGTGTTATTAGGCTCTCTTCAGGGCCAATGGCCTTATTTTCAGAGTTTCTATTGTTAGTTAAGCAGACGACAGCTAAGAAAGTTGTCTATTTAAATACCCCTTTAGTGAGCACCCGGCATCATCCTGGCTCCTGGACTTACCACAATGATGATATCACTCTCTTTCAAGAGGCAGGTGTAAGTTATATCAACGAGAGTTATCGTGCTCTTGATGATTTCGGTGGTAGACTTAAGCATCTGCTGTTTATACGTGTTGTAAACTTCGTTCTTGCCTCGATATCGGTGAAGCTTTGGCAGCCTATAAAGACCGTTGATAGCATTGGACTACGCGAATATATTAGCGTCCTTAAACTAGAATGTTGCCCTAAATTGGATGCTGGTACTAGGTTAATTTTCGAGAATGAACTGGATAATTTTATTAAATCTTCTTGGCGATATTCTATTAAAGCGATGCTTAAGCATTATGTACCTTTATGGGTGTTTAATATATTTGGAGGTTTTCGAAACTAGATGGTTGGTTCACAACATATGATCTTAAGAGGGTGCATATTTTTATTAATGTTCGTTGCGATTTTTGACCCTGCAGACAAAGTGTTGGGTTTAAAGTTGCCAGCCTTTATCCTATGTTGGCTAGTTTTTTTAATTTGGTATGGTTTTAATTCAGTAAAAGTAGTGCGTGACGTCTACATTTACATTTTTTTGATGTTATTCATTCCTGTTCTTTCCATGTTTTATTTTGAGGTATTTTTAGGTGGAGGTCAAAGCGCTGCTCTCATCCTAATAAAAGCGCAGCTCTTCGTGTCGCTAATCTATATTTTAGTGGCCGCTAAAATAGATATAATTCCAATGGTCTGTCGGATTCTATACTTACTTGCCTGGACTATTATTAGCGTAAAAATTGTAGTAAATGTATTTCCTGAACTGATGCCAGCTATTCGAATATTTGGCAGTGCATATGGCATTCTGTTGATTGGAGATAGGACTTATGCTGATTCCGGTGCATTCGAGCAAATATATTTTGTGACGTCTCCGATGTTGCTCATTGCGATAGCATATTATTCAGATAGGGCATGTAAATCAGGTTTTTTCTCTTGGAATTCATTTTTTGCGTTTGTTTGCATAGTCGGTATGGTGTTTGCGGGTACTCGCAGTAACATGATTGGGCCATTTATAGTATTAGGGTTCATTATGTTTTTTAACACTAAGAATAAAGTGTTATTTTCCACAGTTGTAATTTTCGCCTTGTTATTATTTGTATCAGTTTTTTATAGTACTATCCATGAAGTGTTAAGTTTAAAAGAAGACTCGAACTCATCAAAGTTAATATTGCTTCAGGACTATGTAAATGCTTTTAATGATCCTGTCACCTTAATTTTTGGACAGGGATTTGGTTCCTATTATCACTGGGGGATAAGGGGATATTACTTTACTTCAGAGTTATCGTATCTGGAATTGATCAGAGTTTATGGCTTGATATTTGGAACTATTATGGCTGGATTGATTTTATACCCTATTCTTTTTGTTATGACATCAAAACGTGAATTTCCTAACAGAGCATCAATAATTGGTTTTATGGTATATATGGCTATCGCTGCCTTTAATCCTCTAATTTTTTCTTCATTAGGAATGACTATAATTAGTGCGTTTATAGCAAATATTTTTCGTTCACGAGAGTTTTATGCAGTATATGAGCCTACTAAGCTTAGTCATAATAAGAGAGTAGGTTTAGCCTGATATATTCAACTATCTAATAGAGTTAATTATTTTGAAGATATTAATTTTAGGTGCGAATGGTTTGTTGGGTGGAGCATGTTACCGCTTAATGACGCAAGTACCCAATCTAGAGGTTTATGGCAGTGTGAGGTCAAAATTGGATAAGTCCGACAAGTCCTCTCAACGACTTATCGGATCAATAGATGTCCTTGATGCAGAAAGATTAGATCAACTTTTTGCGGAGATTAAACCACAGGTGATTATTAACTGTACATCATTAAGTAAATCTATGATGAATGATGCCGACCCATTGAGGTTTATTGAACTTTATTCCATGCTACCCCACTGTTTAGCAAGGCTATGTAGTCGCTATTCAGCAAGGTTAATTCATATTAGTTCTGATGGTGTGTTTTCAGGCAAGAAAGGTAACTACAGGGAGATCGACAAAGCAGACGCAGACGATCTGTATGGAAGATCGAAATTTCTGGGTGAAGTTTCTAGCCCTAATTGTATTACTATACGTACGTCGATAATTGGCCATGATAATAGTTTACAAAATGGATTGGTTAGTTGGTATTTAGCTAATAAAGGGTTTTGTAAAGGCTACACCAAGGCAGTATTTTCGGGATTACCAGTTTGCGTGGTTGCTCAAATCTTGGTTGATTTTGTTATCAGTAACCCCTATCTCGAAGGAATTTATCACATTGGATCAGATCCGATTTCTAAGTTTGATTTGTTGAACTTGATTGGTAATGTTTATAGTAGTGAGAGCGTGTTGGTGCCTGACGATAGTGTCAGACTCGATCGGTCCTTAAACACGACTAAGTTCGAGAATGAAACTGGTTATAGAGCGCCATCATGGCGCGATTTGGTTTCACTAATGCACAATGATTTTCTAGTTAATAATTCAGGAATTAATTAAATGTTTAATAATAAAGTACTTTTGATCACTGGTGGTACAGGTTCTTTTGGTAATAAAGTTTTGTCCAGATTTTTAGATACTGATCTAAAAGAAATAAGAATATTTAGCCGTGATGAGAAGAAACAGGAAGAAATGAGAATTGAATATAATAATCAAAAGCTGAAATTTCATATCGGCGATGTGAGGGATTATGGCAGTATCTGTGACGCCCTTAGAGGGGTTGATTATGTATTTCATGCTGCGGCCTTAAAGCAAGTGCCTTCTTGTGAATTTTATCCTCTAGAGGCTATAAAGACCAATACGCTTGGTGCTGAAAATGTTATGCAAGCGGCAATTGCGAATAAAGTTAAAAAAGTAATTTTATTGAGCACTGATAAGGCCGTTTACCCGATTAATGCGATGGGTATGTCAAAGGCATTGATGGAAAAGATTATGGTGGCGAAGTCTAGGCTTCAAGTAGAAGGTGATACCGTATTTTGCGCTACTCGCTATGGCAATGTTATGGCTTCCAGAGGCTCGGTAATTCCTTTATTTATGGATCAAATTAGGAATGGTAAAGCCATTACTGTTACAGACCCAAATATGACTAGATTTCTTATGTCTCTGGATGAATCAGTTGACCTTGTTATGTTCGCGTTTGAAAACTGTAATCAAGGAGATATTTTTGTCCAAAAAGCACCAGCTTCTACAGTACAAGTTTTAGCATCTGCCTTGAAGGATATATGTAAATCAGAAATTCCAGTTAATATTATTGGCACTCGGCATGGAGAAAAACTATACGAATCTCTAGTTTCTCGTGAGGAAATGGTGAGGGCTGAAGATATGGGCAATTGGTATAGAATTCCGTCTGATTCGCGTGATTTAAATTATGATAAATATTTTAGTCAGGGAGAGAAAGAGATTTCTATAATGGATGATTACACATCTCATAACACTGAAAGATTAAATAAGGAGCAAACTGTGGCGATTTTGAATCGTTTAGATTTTGTTCAGAAAGCGTTAAAGCACCCTTAGATTGCAAATTTTATTGAGTTACTAACATTAGATAAAATGGATGTATTATGTTGGAAGAAGTCAGAGATTATGGTGTCTGCGCATTTTGTGAAGGCGAAAAAATTACTTTGATTAAAAATTTTGGTGAAATGGGTTTGGCTGGTGGGTTTTTATCTGAAAGTGAGATTACCGCTGAAACTCTATATCCAATGAATTTATGTTTTTGCGAGGATTGCTTTGCTGTACAAATAGTTGATGAGATTAACCCAGATACCATGTTCAAAAAGGGCTATTTCTATTTTTCATCATCGATAGGTACTTTGCGTGATCATTTTCGAAAGTATGCAAAAGAAGTAGTTGATCGTTTTATTGCTCACCCCGAAAGTTCATCAATACTTGAGTTTGGCTGCAACGACGGGGTGCTATTGTCACCTTTGGCTGACTTAAATATTGGGACTCTTATTGGTGTCGATCCAGCCAGTAATGTCGTAAGTAAAATCAATGATGATCGGATTGTTGCTATAAACTCATATTTTGATGAGGAGTGTGCGCTTAAAATTTTAGATAAATTCGGCTATGTCGATTTGATTTTAGCTAATAATGTATTTGCTCATGTAAACGATATTAATGCGCTTACCCGCTCGATTGATAAGGCGTTGGCGCCAAATGGTGTTTTTGTATTCGAAGTGCACTATCTTGGTAAAATCATAGAGGAAATGCAGTACGATATGATTTACCACGAGCACATTTATTATTACTCTCTATTGGCTTTAGAAAATCATTTTAGTCGTTATGGAATGATTGTATTTGATATTAAAAAAGTCGCAAACCATGGGGGATCCATTCGATTTCATGTTTGTAGGGAAAACAGTAAATTTGCATTACCCAGTGACCGCGTTAAAGATCTTCGCAACGACGAATTAGAGAAAGGCTTTAATAATATCTCTCTCTTCCAGGAGTTTGGCAAAAAGATCAACCAACAACGATCAGATCTCCTAGAGTTACTTCACAGCATCAAATCTGAGGGGAAAACCATTGCTGGGTATGGAGCGTCGGGCAGAGCTAACACGATGTTACAGTTTTGTGGTATCGATGCTACTCTTATCGATTACATGATTGACGATGCACCAGCAAAGGCTGGGTTTTATACGCCTGGTTCGCATCTAAAGATTGAAGGAAAAATCCCATTGTCAGGAGATCAGAGGCCGGATTATGTGGTCATTTTCGCATGGACATTTTTAAAAGAAATATGTCGCAGAAATATAAGTTATCTTCAATCGGGCGGTCAGTTTATCGTTCCATTACCTGAAGTAAAAGTTCTAGATATAAGCTCAGTATAATCCTCTATTCCATAAATCGAGAGAAACTAAATGAAAGTAATGACTATCTTCGGCACTAGGCCAGAAATGATTAAAATGTGGGGCGTACTCAGAAAGTTAGATGATATGAATTTCGAGCATGTGATGGTTCATACAGGCCAGAACTATACTAAAGAGTTAAAGGATTTCTTCTTTAATGATTTAGAGTTAAGAGAACCCGATTATCAGTTAAATATTGACGTTTCAAGTTATGGTGCTGAGGTAGCTGACGTAATTAAAAAATCTGATGCTCTCTTTGAAAAAGAGAAGCCCGATGCTTTAGTTATTTTAGGTGATACCTATAGTGGATTGTCGGTGATGCCAGCTGCGAATAGGGGGATTAAAATTTTCCATATGGAGGCAGGTCTCAGAGCTTTTGACCGCAGGATGCCTGAGCAACGAAACAGGATTTTAATCGACCACATGAGTAATATTTTATTACCATATAACAATTATCATAGGGAAAATTTAATAAATGAAAATATACATCCATCTAAAATATTTGTAACGGGGAACACTACTTTTGAAGTAATGCGTCATTTCATGCCAAAGATTAATAACAGTGCCATTTTGAAAAAACTGAAATTAACGTCGAAAAACTATATTTTAGCCACGGCACATAGAAGTGAGAATGTTGATAACCCACATTTTCTTAAAATCATCATGGACTCTCTTGGAGATATTTCTAAAAAATTCAATTGTGAAGTCGTTTATCCAATGCATCCACGTACGCAGAGTAAACTTGATATCAGCGCCTCGCCGAAGGGTGTAACGATCATTAATCCATTAGGTTTCTATGACTTTTCACAATTACTCAAAGAATCTTTATGTGTGATATCTGATTCCGGAACTGCTGCGGAAGAAGGCATATTCTATGGTGTTCCCAATGTGAGCCTAAGAATGGCTACTGAAAGACCTGAGACTGTCGAAAGTGGATCTACCATTATTTCGGGAATGAACCCTCAAAATATTGTTGATTCTGTAGTTACGGCAATTGATCTTCCTTGGGCTGTTAAATATGATTTTGCTGAAGAGCACTCCCCATCATCAGTAGTGATTAATAGTATCAGAAGTGATATTACCAATTTCTTTTGATCTAACCGCTAGTTAGATAGTTAGCTAGTTCAAGGTGAAACTATGAAAATTGCGTTAGTTTGCTCTCATTACTTCCCCAACCGGACCTCTTGTGCTGTTCAGATGAGAGATTTAGCTGTGGAGTTTTTGAGGCAAGGTCATGAGCCTGTTGTAATTGTACCAAGAGATGACATAACCAAAGGTTGGAATGTTACTCAACTTAATGGAATTGAAGTGTATCAGTTGGCTTCATTTAAGGTTACTAATGTTAACTTTATACGACGTGGTATTGGCGAGCTTTTAATGCCCTTCACTATGCTCTTTACTCTAATGTGCGCCAAGTTTCCTTCGTCCAAAGTTGATTTGGTGGTCTGGTATTCACCTTCGATTTTTTTCGGTCCGCTTGTGTGGTTTTTGAAGTTGAGATCATCTTGCAAGGGTTACCTGGTTTTGCGTGATATTTTTCCGGAGTGGCTCGTCGACTTGGGTATCATGAAGAAAGGTGTGATTTATTACTTTTTTAGGGCTGTTGCCCGATTTCAATACTCAGTCGCAGATTGTATAGGCGTCCAATCACACTCAAATTTGGCTTACTTTGACAAATGGCTGGATTCAAATCAAAAAAATGTTCATGTATTAGATAATTGGCTATCTGAGAAGCGGCAACATTTTGAAGGTTACCCTTTGGTTGAGAATATTTTTCCAGGGAGAAAAATATTTGTCTATATCGGTAATATGGGCATAGCGCAGGATATGGATATATTAATTAATTTGGCTGATGAACTAAGAGACAGAGCTGATGTTGGCTTTTTATTTGTGGGCAGAGGTACCGAAAAGGAAAGGCTAGGAAAACTTTCTCAAGAGAAGTCACTAAATAATATATTTTTCCATGATGAGATTGATTCTGAAGCAATTCCAGGGTTGTTAGAGCAGTGCGCCGTTGGATTGATTGCTTTGGACCCAAAGCATAAATCGCACAATATTCCAGGAAAATTTCTTTCGTATATTAAGGCTGGCGTACCTGTTCTTGCGAGAATAAACCCAAATACTGATCTTGAACATTTGATTAGAGGGGAAACACTTGGCGAAGTGTATACGGGCGATGATGTAAAGCCGTTTTCTATATGCGCTATGAAATTATTAGATAATGAAAGCTCTCTCAAAGAGATGAGTACAAATGGAAAAGCGTACTTCAGGGCAAATTATTCTGTGTCCGCTGCAGCTACGAATATAATTAAAAGCCTACCAGATAAATCAAGCATGGGTTAATTTTATCTATTGGTTTAGAGCGCCTAAATCTGCCTAATGCTAAACAACTATTTATAGACGCTAAATAGACTTTAAGAAAATAACTGATGAATAGTCATAAAAAGTAGCTCGGCAACTGAAACTCAGCGCCAATTAGAGTTGTGTCCCGTCTATACAAAATAGTGATTGACGCAAGGTAGTTAATCAAAGTTACTAGTAAAATTTATTCTAGAGGAGCTCTTTTGAAAATTTTAATCACAGGTGGTGCCGGTTTTATAGGTAGCGCACTTGTAAGACATATCTTAGCCAATACTGATTATCAAGTCATGAACGTTGATAGTTTAACCTATGCTGGGAATCTTGATTCATTACCTATCAGCGGGATGACAGATCGTTATACCTTCAGTAAAATTGATATATGTGATACTAATGCACTCAATGCGGTTTTTACTGAATTTGAACCGAATTTGGTAATGCACCTAGCAGCAGAGAGTCATGTCGACAGATCAATAGAAGGGCCTAGAGAGTTTATTGAAACCAATATCATAGGAACCTTTAACCTCTTGGAGCAGTCACGCAAGTATTTTTCGCGCATGAGTGATGTGGATAAGACTTTATTTCGGTTCCATCACATTTCTACCGATGAAGTGTACGGCGATTTAGAAGGCACTAATGATTTTTTTACTGAGGAAACGCCATACGCGCCGTCTTCGCCATACTCAGCCAGTAAAGCCAGTTCTGACCATCTGGTGCGAGCTTGGGGGCGCACTTATGGTCTGCCGACGATAATTACAAATTGCTCTAATAATTATGGCCCCTATCATTTTCCTGAAAAACTTGTTCCTCATGTAATACTCAATGCTCTTAAAGGAAAATCATTACCTGTATATGGAGATGGATCCCAAATCCGGGACTGGTTATTCGTGGAGGATCACGCTAGGGCACTTATTATTGTTGCTGTTGAGGGTACTATTGGCGAAACATACAATATTGGAGGTCACAATGAGAAAAGTAATATCGAGGTAGTACGACTTATTTGTGATCTTCTTGAAGAGCTGGCGCCAGAAAAACCGTTGGGTGTTTCACAATATTGCGATTTAATCTCCTTCGTTAAAGATCGTCCTGGGCACGATATTCGATATGCGATTGATGCCTCGAAAATTCAACAGGAACTTGGCTGGATGCCCGAGGAAACATTCGAATCTGGGTTACGAAAGACAGTTAAATGGTATTTGGACAATCCGGAGTGGTGGGGGCGAGTACTTTCGGGTGCATATCGGTTAGAGCGAATAGGAGATAAATGATGAGTGCAAGTTACAAAGGAATTGTGTTAGCTGGCGGCTCTGGGTCTAGATTGCATCCGATCACAAAGGGCGTGTCCAAACAGCTATTACCTGTTTATGATAAGCCAATGATTTATTACCCTATCTCTGTGCTGATGCTCGCGGGTATTCAAGAGATATTGGTAATCTCAACGCCCGACGATATTGAAGGGTATAAGCGTTTGTTGGGAGATGGTTCGGATTTTGGCATTTCCATTGAATATGCAATTCAGCCGACTCCAGATGGGCTTGCTCAGGCTTTTATAATTGGCGCTGATTTTATTGGTGAGAGTAAAGTTGCGTTAATTTTGGGTGATAATATCTTCTTTGGCAATAATTTCTCTCAAAATTTATCAAACGCCATTAAGCGGGATAAGGGTGCAACGGTGTTTGGTTATAAAGTGAACGACCCTGAAAGATTTGGTGTAGTTGATTTTGATAATACAGGTTCAGTTGTTTCGATTGAAGAAAAGCCATCTACGCCAAAATCCAATTATGCCGTTACAGGACTTTATTTCTATGATAATGACGTAATTGATATTGCCAAATCAATTACTCCTTCTACGAGAGGTGAGTTAGAAATAACCGATGTAAACCTTGCTTATCTAGAGCGAGGCGATTTAAACGTCGAAATTTTAGGTAGGGGATTTGCCTGGCTTGATACTGGTACGCATGAGTCTTTACTTGAAGCAGGACAGTTCGTTGAAATTATTGAACGTCGTCAGGGACTTAAGATAGCATGTTTAGAAGAAATTGCATTTTCTAATGGGTGGATATCGAGGGCTTTATTGTTGGAACATGCTAGTAGATTAAATAAGTCGAGTTATGGTCAATATTTAAAAGATATTGCTAAGGATTATTAATGAAAGTCATTAAAACAAAGTTAGACGGGTGTGTTGTTATTGAGCCTAAAGTATATGGCGATGATCGTGGGTTTTTTCTTGAAACTTTTCGAGAGTCAATGTATAGAAAAACTGCAGGAATTACACTGCCATTCGTGCAGGACAATCACTCTCGCTCATCGAAAGGCGTATTACGAGGTCTACATTTTCAGAAAAGTAAACCTCAAGGTAAGCTGGTTCGTGTTGTAAAAGGTGAGGTCTATGATGTTGCGGTTGATATTCGTCAGGGGTCGCCAACTTATTCTCAATGGATGGCAATAGTCTTGTCTGAAGAGAACAAAAAACAGGTGTGGATTCCTCCAGGCTTTGCGCATGGTTTTCTTGTTTTGAGTGAGGTGGCTGATTTTGAGTATAAATGCACTGATTATTATGATGCTGATGATGAATGCAGTGTTTTGTGGCGTGATCCATCCATTGGTATTTCGTGGCCAGAATTAAATCCTATACTTTCAGCCAGAGATGTAAGTGCTCCTCTGTTATCTGAAATATTTACATGAAAGTACTCATTTTTGGATGTAATGGTCAATTAGGACGGTGTTTAATAGATCAATTACACGGTACAAATTACGAAGTCATCGCTTACGGAAGAGATTTGGTAGACATAGGTGATCTAGTGGCCACAAAAGATTTGGTTACTATTACTAAACCATATGCTGTAATAAATGCTAGCGCCTACACCGCAGTCGATACAGCAGAGAATGATGCTGAGATGGCAAATCATATAAATCATATTGCAGTAAAAAATCTGGCTGAAATCTGTGCTAAACAAGGTACTATTTTGGTTCATATTTCTACGGACTACGTTTTTGATGGGTACGCAGCTAGTCCGTATATGGAAGACGCTCAAACACATCCACTGGGTGTGTATGGCAGCACAAAATTACTTGGTGAGCAGGCGATTACCCAGGTTGATTGTCAACATCTCATTATCAGAACTGCTTGGTTGTTTAGTGAGTACGGCAATAATTTTCTAAAAACCATGTTACGTTTGGGTAACGAGCGAGATGAACTTAGTATAGTGGGAGATCAAACTGGTTGCCCCACTTATGCGCAAGACCTAGCTAAAGCTATTATTTGCGCACTGCCTGTTCTGAAAAATGATTCAAGTTTGTCAGGTCTATACCATTATTGTGGAAATGAATCTTGTACTTGGTTTGATTTTGCTACTGTAATTTTTGGCGAAGCTAAATGTTTAGGGTTAAAAATTCCTCAAACACTCCACTCAATCGCTAGCTCTGATTTTACAACCCTAGCACACCGGCCTCATTACTCAGTGCTTGATACTCATAAAATCCATGAAGCCTTTGATGTCCAAAGCAGTGATTGGAGGCGTTCCATCCCGATTATATTAGGTAAAATTGTAGGTTCTTCATCAAAGTGAGTATTAATATTTTTTCGGATACTTATCTATCTTCCCTAATCCTCGAGGCCAAGGCATCGCATAGATTGAGGCAACATCGAAATATTCACAGTTCTTTTGATGACAACTGTCAGCGTCTGATGAATGCTATTTGTATTGGTAGCTATATTGCACCTCATAGACACCATTTGGATCCTCGAAATGAATGCTTGATTGCAGTGCGAGGTCTTTTTGCGGCGATTATTTTTGATAATTTAGGTCAAATTGATCAAATAGAATTTTTTGGAACCCAAAAAATTGAAAATGTAAGTGTTGGGTTAGAGTTGCCCTCAGAAACTTGGCACACAGTTTTAGCTATGGTTGAAAATTCGGTTCTTTTTGAGGTTAAAGAAGGCCCATTCGATCCAAATCAAGCAAAAGAGTTTGCTCCTTGGGCGCCATCCGAGAATAATAGTGAGGCTGATGCTTATTATTCGGAATTAATGGTACTGTGCCAACAACAACTGACACAAGCTTCTGCCTTTAGCTAATTAATTTGTTTTTGAAGTTAAATTTGCAGTGCGGAGTTCCTCAAATATTTCATGGCAGTCGAATCCGTCTGCCATCCCCCTCTAAGCATTATCTTTTCTATAGATTCTCCTTTCTCCAATAGATCAAGCGCAGCGCCTACTCTGAACGAATGACCACTGAGCGGTTGTTCATCGGAGTCCATTTTCAAGTCTTTTTGCAGTGCTTTTAATATGGTGCTTATACTTGCTGGGTGGAGGTTGTCCCCAAAATGCCCATGCCTATTAATTGATCTCAGAATATAGCCTTCATCGCTGATCATACTCCTCCATTTTTCTAATAAGTCGAAGAGATCTTGACTGATGGGTAGTATCTTTCCTGTCCCGAATTGATCTGTTTTTGAGAAGTTGAGTTTGATAGCCGGTTTTCGGTTCGGTGCTTGGCAGATGTCCTCAAATCTAAAGGCGCAGAGCTCTGATCGGCGTCGCATTGTTTCGTAGCCGAGTCGCAGCAGTACTTGGTTTCTTGTACCCATAACGCTGTTGTCGCAGTTATTTAGTAGCTGATTAAGCAGTGTTTTAGTTAATGGTGTAGCTTGTTCTTGCGATCGACCTATTTTTCGGTGCATCCGCTTAAGGGCCAGTATCACTTCTGGTTGCTTGGTGGGGTCGTTATTTTTGGATAGTTTGAGTACGGTGCCGAGGCTGTTTATTCTTCTGCGGATAGTGGCGCTTTTCCTGATGGTGGCAAGGTAGTCAACGTACTGCGCCATGGCGTCGGCAGTCGCCGGCATTGAATCAATGTTATTGTGTGAGCACCAAGTCTGGTATTGAATAAAGTCCGACCTGTAGGCCCTTATGGTATTTTTGGCAAAGGCGCCATCAAACTTGGCTAAGATATCGTCAATCATGTTATTCTACTCGTAGATAAACAATCAGAATGATTCTAATGGAATCATAAAGTATAGTCAATGGTATCGTCTTCTCAAATAAAAGCTGCGCGCGCTATGTTAGGTTGGAGCGCGATTGAGCTCGCAAACCGAAGTGGGGTTGGTAGCGCTTCTATTAAGCGCTATGAGGTGCAGCCGGGTATCCCTATCGCTAATACCAAAAATTTGATGGTGATAAGAAATACATTTGAAGAGGCAGGTATTGAATTCACCGGCGATCCGTTGGTTAACCCAGGTGTGACCCTGCGTATCAAGCGCGACGACTAAATTCTAACGGTTTTATCTTTTAGCTTATGCTTTATAATATTCACTTCGGTATTTATGTGGATGTTGATATGCCTGTTGAAGATAAATCCAAGTCTCTTTTACTCTTCCTATCAAGCCCCAAGCTTTTGCCCAATGAATCTGAGGCTGAGTTCCAATCTAGTTTGCAAAGTCTCTTATCCGAACTAGACAATCCCTCACCCTTGGCGGTTGCTCTGGTCGGTCAGCTGAACGAATGCCTCTGGTGGATTAAGCGGCACACCGTGGATAAGGAGCTACTGCTCCACGAGGCGATGGCGAGGCTTTTGTCCAAGGCGGGTAGCTATAGCGAGACTTATGACAACCGGAAAGTCTCAGAGGCCCTTGAGCGTTATTTGAATGGCAGTGCGGACAAGGATGAAGCGGAATGGATTGAGGACATTCTCGCTGAGTCGAAGCTGACCCTGTCGGATCTTCGTGTCAGGGCGTTTAAGGATGCGGCCAAGCACATCAAGATGGTGGATGATCTGATTCACCGTCAGCACCAAACGATTAGGCATCTTCAGCGCAGCATCGACTCCATAGACTATAAGTCACGCCTGATTAAGCGTATGGATCTTGAGCTGGCGGCACTTGAGTCAAAGCAGTCTGTGAAGGAGGTTTTGTCGCTTGATGCCAAACCATCGTAGGAACCTTGCAAATCGTTGCAATGCACTTAAATCAACCGGTCCCAGATCGGTATCTGGAAAGCGTGCCAGCAGCCAAAATTCCCGCAAGCATGGCCTAAATAGCGCCCCTGACTTTGAATCATCCATTGAGTATCAGAAGCTTGTCGATCTAATCGCGGAGGAGGGGTTTTCTGCCTTTGCCTGTGCCGATATTGCCGCGGGACTTCTCAATTATCGGCGGGTGATGGATGCCTATTACGATACCTATACCAGCCCCGAGCCAGTTGATGAGTTTATGCGTGATATGAATGTTAAGGGTTCGATCCCCATCTTTAGAGAGCTGCTCAGCCCGTCGGGCAGTGAGCCCCAAGATGTGCGAGGCATGGCAGCCTTTTTTGCCAGCATGCAGAGGCAGGAGCGGCGCAAGGGTGGGCCGGTACCCCGTCGTTCCATGGACACCCACAAGCTGATACGTTACCAGCGCAATGCCATCGCTCGATTATCGAGGGCGGTTCGGCAGAGCTAAATTAGAAAAGTCACAAAACGAAGCCACCGTCTTTGGTGTGCGATAAATAGGTTTATCGATAACCAAGCTCCCTTAATTCCTTAAGACTACCTAACGAAATTCCAGGCCCGCTCGTGACCATAATAGGTCATGAAT
>Ga0209815_1000156_pt1 | contig 53313 bp, 58 predicted proteins | sample CoawatmetaG00DNA_FD_187507 | JGI IMG/M metagenome (GOLD analysis project Ga0209815, IMG submission 187507) | Marine microbial communities from the West Antarctic Peninsula - Coastal water metaG002-DNA (SPAdes) (version 2) | ecosystem: Environmental > Aquatic > Marine > Coastal ...
AATTAAATATGACATATGTATAATAATTAAGAAATATATTTATATTTATTTTAAACAATTTTGTAAAAAGTCCAGTACAAATTTGGATTTATTGTTATATTTTCATACCGAAGTACATATCCGTTTCAGATTATTTTATCTGCGACAACGATATTCAAAGTATATTAAAAAAAGAATTAAAAGTAAATTAAAATATTTATTAAATATAAATGGGAAGTAATAGTTTAGCGATTAATGAATATTTTAATAAATTAAAAGTAAATCATTTAAAAGTAAATCAATTAAAAGTAACTGACGTTGTTGATACGCCTGTTGTACCTAATATTTTGTGGAGTATGTTAGGTAAAATCACATTAACTAAAAATTCAAATAATGTGAACGAACATGATTACGAAATGAAAATGGGGTGGGATGATTTCACTCATTTAATTATGTATACAGACCGTCCTTATAGATTAACTGAATCTTTTACAGACATCGATACTATACACGAGATATTATATTATTTATTTAATGAAGATACTGACAAATCGTCGTTTTCTTCTTCGCCACCAAATGTAATTATAAGCGACAATATACATCAAAAATCATTTAATATTAAAAGTTTTAAAAATAATAAATCAGAAGAACGAATAACATTATTTTTAACTGAATTAGAAGACGATGAAACATTGGTTTTAGAAGAAAAAAATGTTGTCGCGTTTCTTGATGGTTGGCAAAGGTTTAACACTATTGATGAATTTATCAAAAATAGACAATTACAACAAAATATACAATTACAACAAAATTAATATTTTAATTGTCCTACTGCAGTTATTGGCTTACAGTTTTTCGTATAAAAATCGCAAGGAGTCGTTTAATACATGATTACTTCTTTGTTTCCCAATTATTGAGTATGTAAAAATAGTTAGAATTAACATCGAATTCTTCTTTTTGGAAAGTTTATCAGCAATGGGCAAAATTTTATGCCTCTCGTGAAAGTATAAATTAGTGAGAATCGTATATTGTAATATGAATTTCATTCTCAATAGTACAAAATTAACCACGTTGAATAAAGGACCGGTCCCCATACACGAACCAAAAAATAATGAATTAATAAAATAATCGTATTTTTATGAATGTTAATACGATTATTTTATTTTCCCCAGTATCTTTAATGCGAGGAATACAAACTAATACAACGTCTTGGAGATTTCAAGACTTTATTTATGCAGATTTCGAACAATGGACAAAATTTATGTTATACTTCATATTATAATATACATCAAGATGGATTGAAATTGAAATAGCTTAAAAACATCTTAATTACCAATAGAACAATGAAACTAACACCAAAACAACGACTAAAAATATGTATAATCGGTCAATTATTATTATTAATTGGGGTTGTCATTCCAAGTATACTATTAGCCAATAAAGAAAGCATCTATTATCGTTTTGGACCACAAGAAAATTTAATTATTATATCTATAAAAATAAATACTTGGACACGATATTGTGTTTTAATTGTGTATATAATAACTATTCGTGTATGTAAAGTTTTCGTTACTGAATTAGGAATGCCTATATTAAACTTTAATATATATAATCCTAATCAAAAAATAATAGAAGGTTTTACCAGGAAAGAATTACAAATTCAAGCTAATTTAATGTATATGATGGATGCTATTAGTTATGTATTTACTTTACAATTAGCTATTATTCAAATAGATATAGCTATTATATCATGTTTATTTTCAGAACTGGCTTCTATTCCTACTATATATCTCTTATTAAAGGACAAGGAATTTGTGGACGAAATCCCACAAGTTAGTTCCGAATTTGAATATCAAATAATGTGAAAATTGAATAAAATAAATACTTACTTTATTTACACACGTTTAGTTTTGTAAACGTACTTATAATATCCCAGACGGGAATTAAATACTTACTTATTTTTACTCATTTCATTTTTTACTCATTTTTTACTCATTTCATTCTTATTCACTTAAAGTTGATCGTTCTGACCGGGTCAGAGACGACAATTAGCATATAAAATAGTGTATTGACAAATATTGACGCCATTACTAAGTATGTCATTGAGTCATATTTATCTTCCATTCTGTGATATATATTAATCTGTTCAGATTCGAATTTAAATTTTGGAATTGGTAATTCTTGTTCTGAACTAATGTTTGTATATTCAATTTCTGTGTCAGTTTCTGTGTCAGATTCTGATTCAGATTCTGTTTCTGGTTCAATTAATGAAATTTCGATCTCTTTATTTTTTAATTTTTTAAATTTTAGTCCAGACCGATATGACATAACTGAATATACTGAGTGTCGCTCTTCTGTTGATAAATTTGTTAATACTGTAAGTCCAGATTTAATCATCTGTTTTAAAATTTCAGTATCAACTTTTTTATTTTTATTCAGTAATTCTGAATAAACAACAATTTTACCCTCAGACATTTCACCGATAACTTTTTCTTTTGTTGACCACATGTTTTACTAATTATAATATATAATTTTTAAGTTAATTTAAATTTTGTTAAATTTTGTTAAAAATTAAATTATTATAAATGGGATAACAATACGCGACGAACTAAGATAAAAAATACGGTGAACTCTGTGGGGATAATAAAGAAATGTTAAGAAATTTTAGACTATTTATAAATAACCGTATATTCAATTTCTTTTTCTTTTAAAGCATTAATAATAAATTTACTGTTTTCCTTAACAGAATCGTTTGAACATTTTCCAATATATATCCAACCAGAATGTTCCGCGGTTTTCATCCATTTACCTTCAAGCTCTTTGAATACATCTTTATATGGTTGTGTAGTATTATAATCATGAGTGCTTTTAACCAAAAGCGATTTCTTATATTTTATAATTGTTATATCTAATTCTTCTTTAATCATACAAAATGGAACATTTTTTTCTACTTTTTCATTTTTTAATTTATTTTCTAATTTTTCTAATTTTTCTTTTTCTTTTTCTACTTCTAATTTTTCTTTTTCTTCTTTTTCATTTAATTTATTTTCTAATTCTAAAATTCTCAAATCAGTCGTTTCTTTATAATCATTAAAAAGCCGTTCAAGAGAATCAATTTGTTCTTTTAATGTGTCCATAATACTTTGTACTAATAATCATTCATATTATATAATATTAATGATTGTTATTATTTGTAAAAATCATGGTTGAATAGGATGATAAATTCTTGCAAACTCGTGATAACAATTCGTCTCTGCACGCCTCTTCTGGCGTTTACCAGTTTTGTCGTTCAATTTTTTATCAGCATACCAGAAGAAATTTTGCTACGGGTCGGCTATATTTTTTATATGGGGGCAGCCTGGATGTACACCAGGCTTATTGGTATTGTTTGCAGCATCCCAGAACGCTGTGACTTGATCTGGGGTGCTCCCAAATGTTTTATTATTAGGTCCCGCGCAATATACCTTGGTGTTATCGCACTTGTCCCCAGCGAATCCATTGCCTACACAAGTTGGCTTATCGTTAATATAGAATTCTCCATGTGAAACATTGGCTTGACAGTAATTATTAATAGATGCCGTATTCCATTTTTTAGGCAAAGGCTTATCGTTTTTCAGGGAATTATTAAATGAGTAACCAAACGAACTATCACCGAATAGAGTATTTTGTCCCTCATATGAAGCTGTATAATTTTTAGTTGTTGGATCTTTGGCGCCAGTGAGTAAAAAACCACTCGTGCAATTATTCAATATTTGTTCTTGTACATCACGTTCATTTTGTGAGATTGATTTTGATTGTGAAGACATCTTTCCAATAAGATCCGTATTAATTTTTGCGATTAATTTTGATTGTGAAGAAATTTGTCCAATCAGAACGGTATTATTTTTTGCGATTAATTTATTGTTAGAATTTGCATTATTAATTGAAATAAATAAAAGAATAAATATAGTTACAAATAATATAACAGATAATATAACAATTAACATTTTTTTCGAAGAAGCCATTTAATTATAATACTCAAAATATTATAAATAAAGTAACTTTATTTATTTATTTCTTACTTCGTTAATTTCTCTTTTGCTTTTTTCTAATTCTTTTAGATAATCATTTTGACCTGATTAGTTATTTCTTACATGAACTACACCGAGACTTACATGAACTATATCATGATACATCATAATAATTTTCTCCCGAGTAATCAGAGTAATAAATTGAAAATGGTTCATCTTTTGATAAATGTTGGAATGGTATCACGTATTTAATTAAATGTCAACAATGTGATTGTTAATTCTGTTCGTAATTCCATTAATGCTTTTCCGAGTAAATTTAAACCATATTTATATTTATCAGTTTTTAATGCATTGGTTTTTGAATAGCCAATTCCCCATATTCGATCATAAGGGGATGCTTCATATATATTTTTGTTATTAGTCAAAATTAATTTTTTTTTTAAAAATTCATTTTGATTAAATTTTAATCTAAGACCATTTAACATTATTTCATATCTTTTATCTGACCATATAGATTCTGAATAATTTAATACTTTTCGACCAAAACGTTTTATATTAGCCGGATTTGTTTCATTTAAAATTTGGTAAATTAATGTACTATTATCAGAATTAAATAATATACATTTATGATACATAAAATATTGTTCAACACAATTAAAAATGATATTATTTTCTTTTATTTCAGAAAAAGAAAAATTACTCATAAAATGATTCCCCCAAAAAAAAATGCTGTTCTGTTCAAAATTGTTCATAATCTATTCTTTTTTTTTACAATTATACCCTCGGTGAAGTCTAATATATTATTTTAATTGTAATTATTATTCTTAATTGTAATTATTCTTTGTTCTTAATTGCTCTTTTTTTCTTTTTCTCCTCAATAATTCCTGAATATAATGTCTCGTTTAACTTCTCTTTTAAAATCGGTTCAAATATAGTATCTAATGCGGACTTTAACTGATGTTCAAAGTAATAATTATAATCAATCGGAATACAATTTTGTATTAAATAATTTGGATCTTCGACAATTTCAAACTGTCTTGCATTTTTTATCGTTGTTTGTTTAAATACATATGGAACTCGTTCACCTGGTAATGGACAATTATATGGGTCTCGTTCTTCCATTTTTCTTGCAAGTGCGACATGTGCTATATTAGCCTGATTATTTCTAAATAAACAGTCTTTTTTACAACCGTGACAATAACGTTCTTGACTAATAAATTCTTTTATATTATCGGGTAAAGATTTTTTGTCATTCATAGGAAAACGATATTTCTTTTTAATTTTACCAGATTCCATTATCTCTGTATACCATTTTTTATCACATTCTGTACATATAACTTGCTTATCAAACTCATATGAACCATATCCTTTTAATGATTTACTTATAATTAAATCTTTTATTCCATAATTACCTTCAAGTAAATTTTTTGTATAATCTCTCGCCATCTCAACCGACTTTGGTATATTTCGTTCAAGTAGAATAGTTTCAAATATTCTCTTTGATTTTTCTTTAATTAATGGACAATTATCTCTTCGGACTACTTGAATACCTTTATAATCAATATAATCGTGTTTATGTGTATTTGTCCATATAACACATACATATCGCTTTTTTGAAAATAAAATAAAAGGCCACATCACCTTTTCAAATTCTAAATCAATCGGTTTTTTAAATAAATTACTACACGACGCCGCCGCGACTTCTGACAATCTAAACACCTCATCCATATGAGCTTGACCTTCGAAGTCCGTAAAGAATTTAACATAAATACTGTCTGTATCCCCATATACAACCTTGCAATTGTAATTTGTTTCAACATGACTTTTACAATCTTTAATCATTTCTCTTCCAGTCGCAGTAACAGCTGCTGCAATTCTTTTCTCTGGAAGTCTACCAAGTCTTGCACCTGTAAATCCATAAATACTATTCATTGAGACCTTCATAGCCAACTGGAAACCATCTTTAACTTCATAAAGACTTAATAATTCCGATTTTTTTAATTCACATGTTGTTTCAGACATTTGTTTTTTTAGAACTTTCATCTCCTTTTTAATAGCTTTTCTTTGGGTCCATAGCTTTTCTAATATAATTGGTAAAACACCTTTTTTATTTTGAACAAATCTTACACACTCAGTTCTTTCAGTGTCTTTACCAACATCTTCTTTCCAAATAGTATCTTTGTATTCAACGTTTTCTAAATTATCGTAATTAGAATCTTTTACCATTGTCTCATAAGAGAAATTATTTGCAATCATAATAGAAGGATATAAACTTGCAAAATCCAACCCGGCAATTTGATCAAAATGAGCTTCTTGTTCAGCGTCTAATACTGTCGCACCCGTGAATTTTTCATCATCTGTATCACCATTATCAGCTTTATATGGGAGTGTTGGAACCAGATAATCATTCAATCTTGCTTCGTATAATAATTGTGAATGTACTTTAATTTGTTGTCCTCTATTTTCAATATATTCAATTGGTACTAATGTTACATTTGCCATACCAATCAAATTAGTTATAATACATAATTTCTTAATTAATTTAATAACAAGAGTACAATCCTTAGCACAATAATGTATAACCGTAGCAATTTCATCTGATGTTCCCATGGCTTTATTAAAAATGTCTAATGGGGTAAGTGGGTCTTTTTGATCACCAATATGTATTTCAGCCACATTATCTAATTTATAAGATACTAATTTTTGTTCTCTTTTAACTATTGTAAATAGGTCACTATTTAATATACCATAACAATGATAATATTTGAATGTATTTTCTCCATATGCATTTGTAATTAACTTTTGTTCAGTAAACAATGCGGGATAATCATGTAATCTACTTAATCGCGCCATAGATAATTCTATATTTAATATTTTAACTCTTTCGTGAATATAATTCCAATCAAAAGAATTAATATTATATCCTGTAATAATGTCTGGGTCCGTTTTTCTAATTAAATTTACAAAACCCTTAATTAACTCCTCCTCTGTATTAAATATTTCAATTGTAATACCATCAACTGGGGTTACGGTTTTATCAACTGGACTATTTAATGTACACATGTATTCTGAAAGTTGATTTGTTCCAAACTTATGAAATGTTACACCGATTTGAGTAATACAATCATCTGGTAATGAATAATCTGGAAATATGTTTTTTTGTAATCTTTTAGCTCTATTAGACATACATTCAATATCATAACTGGCTATATTAAGATTACATATATCAGTACAATCTGGAAGTGATTTAATGTCGGTCCATTTACAAGAGACGTCGATTTGACATCTGGATAAATCTTCTTGTGTAAATTTATTAAGTTCACACCATCCAGCCAATTTAATATTTTTAATATGACAAAATCTAATAAATGGTTCAATATTTGCTTCGTACATATCAAAATTTAAATCTAATGGACTAATTGAAGGAATTACTGGTTTGGGTCTATTATTACTGGGACAAAGAATATATTTACACTTTTTAAAACATTTTTCAGTCTTAGTAATTATTTTCAAAAACTTATACATTTTTTCATTTGTAAAAAATGAAATATCTTTTTTCTCAACTATACTAACTTTAACAAGAGAATCTTTGAAAGAATACAATTTTTTACTAATGAAATTTTTAACCTCTTTTGTGTGAAAATCCTTCCATTTGTCTTGGAGCTCATTCGGGATTTTAACATAAAAATATGGTGTATAAGAGTCAATTCTTACTGATATACTATTACCAGTATCAGTAACACCAAACATATAAATTTTATATTCTTCTTCTCCTTCTACAATTTCTTCATCAAATTTTTCCCATGAAAGCGTTTGAAATTTTATACTTGGAGATAATTTTGTAAGCTTATTTCTATAAAATAACTCCATAAGACTGAATGTTTTATTAAATATATATGTATTAAATTTTTAAGTACTAATTTTTACAACAAGTAATTCAGAAATTTTACGAGTTTTAAGACCAATATTATTTATCAATATTTCAAGTCTCGATTTAACAACTTCATCGTAAGTATATGTGTGAATTAAATTATTGAGTCCAACTAAACATAAATTCAAATCAAGATTTAAATTAATAAGTATCTTAGACGGGTCTTCTTTTAAATAATTTGTATTAGACATAGAACCATTTAAAGTAAGTACAGAATTTTCAATTTCTTTATTTAATTTTATATCAAGATTCTCTAAATAACTTATTGTATTATCTCTACTATTTCTATTAAATATTCTTGAAATACTTTTTAGATATGATGTATCAATCATTAATTTATTATTATAAATTAACAACTTTTCATCTTTTTTTAATTTCGATAATATTTTCAGATCTAATATTATATCAGAATACGTTTTATCATTAAATAAATTATTATCTATTTCTTCCATTAAGTTAATAATTTATTTAAATCTTTAAATTAAAAAAAGATTTAATAATATCTTGTGTACCATCCGTTGATCCTGTATCAGAAATAATCCAATAATCTAAATAATCAGCGATTGAATTTAGACATTTTTTTATTATTTTTGACTCATTCTTAATAATCATACATAAACATAGTTTTGTCATTTTATTTTATATATTAACTATATAAATGTCTAAATTATATATAACGAATAAATGCACATTGGATTTGCAATCATTAATTTCTTTTCTTTTTACTATTTCTTTTCTTTTTTTACTATTTCTTTTCTTTTTTACTATTTCTTTACTACATAAATCAGTTATTTTTTTTCTAATGTCGCTAAACATTCTTCTAAATATTTGTATTATTATTTGTACGCATAAAAAATAATAATAGAAATTGTTTGAACTATATATAATGTTTTAAATCTATTTTTTTTAATAATTTGTTTTTGTTTTATAGGACTTCTATCTGGTCTAATATTCATATTATTATATGTATTTTAAATACTTATAAATTTAAACTTACTAAGTAATGTTTTTGAGAAGTATTAATTAATTCACATTATAATAATTTACTTGGGTCATTTAATATGTATTCACTATCTGGTACCTTATCAAATGTATTTACACTTGGTAATTTGTTTTGTTTTCTATACAATGCAGTAAATGTTTTCTCAGTTCTTGATAAAATATTTGGAGTCCAAGTTTTTTCAGTTTTTCTAATTGGACCATTATCATCATAACCAAATGTCTGAAAAGCCAAATCACCCGAACCTATTATTGGGAATCCATTAGTGGTAAGAAACATAGTTGTATCAAGTGAGAATGTATTAACACTATAATTAAATAATTTCGCACCTGAAGCACCAAGCATATTTCCGTATTCATTATTAAATGGTGTCAAATCACCAGAAACACCAATTGGTGTAACAGTATTACCACCAGCACCTAATTGTAATGTATATGCTGCGAACCATTGACCGTAAGTATTTAAACCACCTCCTGTAAATGCGTCCATATGACCTGGAACTGATAATAATAAATTAGTACCATTTACTTTATCGAATGGTACAACCATTGTATGTAAATATTTCCATTCTCTTCTTAATTTAAGAGAAAGAGTTGCAGCGTTACTACTATCTAAACCCGAAGGTCTTCCAGAGGAATCAATTGTATTAATTGTAATAGTATCGTTCATTAATTTAATATAATGAAGAGCATGAACTAAAGCATAATTAACAAGTGTTTCGCCAGTAATAGGGACATCTCCAACTTGTAATGGGTCAAAGAAACTTAATACACCAGATTCAAATCCAGATGGTTTAAGTAAAGCATTTCTAAATAATTCCATCTGTTGTGTTTCTGTTAAATCTGTAAAAGTATAAACACCAGCACCATTATCAGTAATATTAGGGAAATTTTGAGCGATAATGTCAGCAGGTGTGTTCATATTATTAGCACTGATTTCATTCCACACATTTACAGCCCACGCACCAATATTAAATAAAGATTCATAGGATGCAGATTCGGCAGTAGTTAATGTATTATCAGCAACAATAGCTGCATATTTTTTAGTCATACCGACTGATATTAATGCTTTCATTTGCATCATCATAACTTGAAATAATAATGGTTTATCTTCTAAATCATAACTACATCCATTTCCACCTGCATGCCATTCAGTTAATGCAGCAATACCATCATCAATTTCTGCCTGTGTAACATCAGAAAGATCAACATCAGAACCTGGTGTTCCGTTTCCAAAATTTTGTGGCATCCCAGGGATAGCTACTGGCGCTGCTGATGCTAAAGCATTAATCATACCGGGTAAATATATTTGAGCTACTTTAGATTGATAATCATACTGAAGATTGTTTAATTTTTCGTCAGTAAATTTTGTTGGTGGATTAGCCCACTGAGATGTGGGAACAACAGTTACTACGCCAGTGCTTGAAATTGACATTAAACCAAGATTTGTAAATATAGCAGTCCAATTAAATAAGCCTTTAGCAGTTAATGGACCACATTCTAACCACTGTCTCATAATTTTTCTATAATCTTCGGTATTAGCAAGACGTGTTTTTTCAAAGACATTATCAATACCACCAACATTACCGACAATATTTCCATATAAAGAATACCAATTGATATTACCGTGAGCTATAGATTGAATTGTTTCTATATGACTATTTAAACGTGAATTTGTTGGATGCGCATATGTATAAATATGATTAGATACCTGCGTATAATCAGTTACAACACCAACTAATGCATTACTGGGACTCTTTTTCCAAGGTAAAGCATTGGCATAATTATATATTAAATCAAAATCAGCATCAGATCCAAGAACAGCCATATCTCTTGAATTACCTGTCTGTTTTCTTAAATATGTATCCAATACAATATCACCAGAATTACCACCAACTGAATTAAATACAAGTCCTTCAATTTTTCTTAAAGCAGCATCGGATAAATTAGGAAGTTTTCCAGATTGCCAAGCAACATTCCCTTCTTTATCTATTATAGTACTATCCATTGATTCATTTAAACTTAAAAAACTTGGACCTACATTATTTTTTAAAAATGATAGATAATCGTGTAAATTAGAAAATTCAGAACTATGCATTTTTGACTGATAAGTACTCGTGGTTAATGATTCATTATTTTCAGTCCACGCGACTGTTGTTGCTAAACCACCAGCAACAAAAACATCTGCTTTAGTAACTGGATCAATATTCGTTATTACAAAACCATATGATGTATAAAGTATTGTTCTAGTAATCTTTTTGGCAGTAGATGGGTGAGATTGATTTTCACCATCTGTTCTTTTAATATATGAAAAAGTTTTTTTAGTAAAATTTTCCCATACACCTTTATATAAATATTGGTCTGGATGACCTACAGGATCAACTTCCACTAAAATATAACAACCAACGTGTTTTCTTGGATATGTAATAGCACTATCAGCAACGTTTTTGTTTTGCATAAGTGCGGCAACAGTATTTAGCACACTTAGGAAAGCATACTCTTCTTTCTTAGATTCAATTTCAATTTTAAAATCTCCACCATTGAAAATTCCCAGATTATACCAGTGGCCTGAACCAGTTGAGTATGATTTTAAAGTACTTGTATTATCAATGCTATCTTTACCAATTGTAATGTAAGTTGATGCGTCTGTGTAAGGAATATCGTCAGCCGTAGCAGCACTAACAGCACTCGCAAAATTTTTAAGATAACCCGGATTTATACCTGCAGATACGAATTTAGTTGATACTACAGTATATGCACCTTCAAGTGTTAAACCATTAGCATAAGCATTATTATTAATAAATTCATTTGATTGTAATGATAATCCGTGATAATATCCATCATAAAACGCTTGTGCTAATGATGTATCAGTAACAGACATATTATTATTCTTAATAGCGTCAGAAATTTCCATATTTGTAAATGCGGCTATCGAATTAAAAACTGGTCCATACCCTACGATCCCTGGTGTTGTAAAATATTTTTCCAGATTACCACCTAACATACAACCGAATAACGCTGTTTCAATTGGGTCAGTAGACCACATATATAAAGCATAAGCATATATACCATCAGCGGATGTATTGGCTTTGACATATATATTTTTATCTTCATTTAAATAATATTTGAAACCGACATTTGTTAATGTAATTTGGTCTTGTAATTTTTTTAATTCCCCTGATAAATTATTATTAATGTTTTTTTCAGTGTTTTCCAAATTAGTCACAATGTTTTTTTGAGTGTTTTCCAAATTAGTCACAATGTTTTTTTGAGTGTTTTCCAAATTAGTCACAATGTTTTTTCAGTGTTTTCCAGATTGTCCATTTATATAATCGTAATATTTTATTTTTTAATTTAATTAATTATTTTACTCCAAATTCAACACCAATAGTTGACGAATATATTGTATTAAATTTGTTGTCAATAAATTTATTTAGTAAACTGGATTTACCAACATAACTATTTCCAACTATTATTATCTTAAATGCGCAAGCCGCGTCCATTATTATTACATTTTACTTTATTATTACTTATTTACTTTATTACTTATTTACTTTATTACTTTTTTACTTATTACTTTATTATTACATTTTACTTTATTATTACTTTATTATTACTTTATTATTACTTATTATTACTTACTTATTACTTTTTAGTTTTTCTTTACCACATAAATCAGTTTTTTTTTTCTAATGTCTATAAACGTTTTTCTAAATATTTCTATTATTATTTGTACACATAAAAAATAATAATAGAAATTGTTTGAACTATATATAATGTTTTAAATCTATAACGAATAAATGAACGTTGGATTTTATTTAATTTCAATTTTTCGAATTATAAATTATCAATAATAACTTTGCGACCGTACAAGTATTATCAGATATATTTCCACTTACAAAAACAGCTACACACAATTAATACCAATCGCAATTATACCAATCGCAATTAAACTATTACCATTACTTATTACTTTATTTTACTTACTTTATTATTACTTTATTATTACTTTTTACTTTATTATTACTTTATTACTTTATTATTACTTTTTTACCGTTCGGAGTAATTATACGTGATTCACGAATTGAAACTCTATATTCCGGAATTATTTATGTTCCTTAGATTAAATTTAATATTCTCTTAATATATCTAATTTATCTGTTTCATTACTTTTATTTAATGGTTCCGGCCAGCTTGAATTCTGATAATGATGTAAAGTAGATTTATCAAATTGAGTACCACCTAATCCTCCCCATACAACTTTATATTTAGTTACTTTTTGATTATCTCTAAATTGTATATTTTGTAAACACATATCACCGGCAAAACGACTAACATCATAACCTAATTTAGATAATCTATATGAATTTTTAGCCATATGAGCAGATGGTTGATAAATTAATTCACCTGTATTCGCTTTGGCGACAGGAGAGACACCATTTTCATCTTTAACACCTGAAAACGCTATATTTGAATAATATCCATTATCAGTTCTTAATACAATGATACCGCCTCCAGTTAAATTATCTGGATTACCAGGCATTGCATGACTAATCTGTTCACCGTTTTCATCTAAATCTCCTGGCATACGTACTGGATGAACATGTGCCCATTTTCTTGAACATTTTTCTAATGCGGTTGTTGCCACATCTGTAAATTTATTTAATGATTGATCTTCATTAATTGTATGTAATGTTAATACATCGTCCATTTGAGAAATCGCATTAACAGTTAACGCCATTGCCTGTGATGCTAATTCTACACCAGTTGTACCTACGTTATCTAAACCTAAATCACCTGCTTTGAATCCCCAACATCTTAATAAATGAGCATCGTAAATTTGTTTTTGTTGTTCATCGGTTAAATGTGTAAAGGTTTGATTTACGAAATCTACATTTGGTAAAATATCAGTAACGGACGCTTTATGTTCAGATAAATTATAGACAGCTTGAGCATTATATCCATATACATTTAATAATCCTTCATAATGTTCAGCATTGGTTTTTGTTAAAGAATTTTTAGATACAGTTTCTTTATATTTAGCTATTCTTAATGTGTCTGATAATGGTACTAAATATGACATTAAACAATGCCAAACGTGCGCACCAGTTGCGTCATAACTAAATGTATTATCCCAATTTTCTAATGCGGTTTTAGCAGGAGTAATGTCAACTTCTTTAGATTCACCATCAATTTCAATAGTAACAGTCGTGACACCACTTAACGCTGCTAATAATGGACCTTTCATTTTTTGAGCATTAAATGATTGATAATCATGAGCTAATTCGTCTGCTTCTAAACGACTTACCTTTTTAGTTGGTTCTGGTAATAATGTAACTTTACCAGTTGTTTGATTTATATTTAATTGTCCTTGTAAATCTTTAATTTTATAGGCATTCCATATTGGTTTTTGATGCATTGGGAAATTTTCGTGCCATTGCCTCATAACTAAACGGTATACTTCTGGTTTATTAACACGCATTGATTCTAATAAATTTTCTTTGCCATCAATAGTTCCAATTAAATCTGTATATAATGTTTCCATATTATTATGATTACCACCACCAGACATAAATAAAGAATTTGGACCACTATTTTCTGAACGTGACCAATGTTCGTGTCTTGCTACACCATTACCTGTTCCTGAATAATCAGACACGATGGGACCACGCATTGCGGACATATTACTATCACCTGATTCAGGGATTAGTTTTTCGAGGTCTCTATCAATAGAGAATGAAGAATCTGATGCATCAAAAGGCATTTGTCTATCTTTTTTACAATAACAGTTTCTGATTTCTTTTGACACAGTAGATGTGTAATCTCCACTTATATGATATAAATTATTTTCAGTATTTTCAATTGCTTTTACACTCGGTTGAATTTGTATACCAGTTGAACGACTTTGTACTGTACCATCCGCCGCGGCGAAATTGCTGTTAAAAACGTCACCTACAGTTGCTGTATTAGTATATACATATTCATCATGTTGTTTTAATGATTTAATTGAATTACTTAAAAATTTTCTTGTATATGTCAATTCCTGTTCTAATAATTTAGCTGTACGTCGTTCACCTAATGCCCAAACTTTTGCTACTCCATCTTGTTCAAATACACTTTTACCAGTATCGGGGTCAGTTAATGATACAACCAATCCGTGTTCAGTAAAATATAAATATTTTTCAACTGTTTCTGTTTCAGTTGGCACAGTCTGTTTACCATCATCTGTTCTATGTGTAAAATCGACCGTTTCTTTTCTAAAAGATAGTAAATTTGAACCACTATAATATTTTCCTGATGCGGAATCGACTTTAACATACATTATTCCTTGCCCTCCCGCATAACCATAGGTTGGCCAAATATCGGAAAGTGTGTCATTTCCAAGACAGGTCATAGAGGGTAAAAAAGGACAAAGGACCATTGTCATCAGTGAATTTAATCTTCCATTATTTATATTTTCACTTGGTATTGATAAATTTGAAAATTCAACTTCAAATGCACCACCACAATACCAGTGACCGGTACCGGTGCCACATGATAAAAATTCACCTTCAGATTGATCTAATATATCTTTACCGAGTAATAGACCAGTTGAACCCATCTTATCAGTTATAGTATCCGACGCACCAGATAAATCAGAATTTAGGGGCGACGCCGGGAATCCTGTCGCTGTGAGCTGATGCCCAGATAATATAATACACGCAGTTTCTAATTTAATATGTTCCATAAATGGATATACATTTTTAATTTCATCAGAAACTAAATCAAATCCATCGTTTATACCCTTTTGATACGCCTTCGCACATTCTAAAAATTCAGACGATAAAGAATTATCTTTTAACATTTTACTTACGACTTGATGTTGATATAAATACCATATAGCAGAGGATTCATCGGTTGAAGAATATGAACCACCAAAATTAGCTAACCAAAAGTTTGTAAACCAATATTTGGATCTACCGCTATAAAGAGTTAACCACATTGATGCTTCAATACATTTATTTTTTTGATCTTTATAATTAACCATTTCTCGTGCATATGCATAAATGTATGATTCAAAATTGTCAGCAACATAATTTTTAGTTTTGGTAGAATCTATATAAATAGTACAATTATATTTAGATTCCCCCGATAAATTATTATTAATGTTTTTTTTAGTGTTTTCCAAATTAGTCACAATGTTTTTTTCAGTGTTTTCCAAATTAGTCACAATGTTTTTTTGAGTGTTTTCCAAATTAGTCACAATGTTTTTTTGAGTGTTTTCCAAATTAGTCACAATGTTTTTTTCAATGTTTTCCAGATTGTCCATTTATATAATCGTAATATTTTATTTTTCAATTTAATTAAGATTTTATTTTTAATTGGTCGTTCAGTATTTGACGCCTTTAACTTTGCGACCGTACAAGTATTATCAGATATATTTCCACTTACAAAAACAGCTATACACAATTAATACCAATCGCAATTATACCAATCGCAATTAAACTATTACCATTACTTATTACTTTATTTTACTTACTTTATTATTACTTTATTATTACTTTTTACTTTATTATTACTTTATTACTTATTACTTTATTACTTTATTATTACTTTTTTACCGGTCGGAGTAATTATACGTGTTTTTATTTTATGTTTACTTTGTATTATTTCTAATACTTGAAGTCTACTCATTTTATCTTGTAATGAACCTCCAAATGCGCGAGATATAGCTATATCTGTTCTATATACACGATTATCACACAAAGTATTTATGTTTTTGTGACTTGAATGTCCCATTACTATATATTTTACTCCCGGCAAGTATTTAAATAAAGGAAAAATGATTTTACTACATTCTTTTTTTGACATACTTACCGGGTCTGTTAATGCTCTATTAAATAATGGATTCTCAGAATCTGATTTATCTATAAATTTCGGTTTTATTTTTGATTTACCCATTAACCAATCTCGGACTTCTTTATTTATTAAAGAAATATCAACCAGATTCTTTTTTGAATACATCTTTAAAAAATCTACACTGAGCGAACCATGACAAAATATGAATTTACCTAATTTGAGCAATAATGGTCTGGTTTTTCCAAGTAATTTTGCTCCTTTCCCCGTTCCTGGATAATAAAAATCAAATCTTGACTGATTAAATCGTTCCTGATATTCTTTAATATCGCATTTTTTGACGTAATCATCATTAAACTGTAAATCATTATATTTATAATAAGGGTAAAATTCGTGATTACCTAATATTGATATAACTCTTCCATTACATCTTTTAGCCTGCTTATCTAATTTAAGAATAAAAAATATTATTTTTAATTCATAAGGTTTTTTCAAATATCTTATTTCAATATCTGTTTCTGGGCGTTTTCCATCTAATGTATCTCCTAATTGAACTACATATGTTGAACCACCAATCCAATTATTAAAATTATCTATAACTTTTGCTAATTTTAATAATTCAATAAATATTAAATAGTCTCCATGTATATCTCCAATAGCTATTATTCTATTATTATTATATCTTACATTCATTATAATAAAAGAATTATTTTAATTTTTCTACTTTAATTTTTCTACTTTAATTTGTCTAAAACATTTTCAGAAAATCCTGTCTGATATTTTCCAGTTGATGTACAATGTACTAATGGAACTCCTGTGGCGTTCGCTTTCTCCATATGTTTCTTTCCAACCGGACTATTTGATTCAATAAAATCCCAATTATTTTCTCCAAGTTTAGAATCTAAATGTGTTTTCATTTTTGTACAAAAGGGACAACTCCGATTCCCAATCATAATTATATGATTCTTATTATCCGATGGTGTATCATTACTGTCTTCTTCTTCTTCTTCGGTATCAGATTTTGTCAATTCAGCGTAATGTTCATCTGGGGATTTAAAGCCCATGGACACTTTATTATTTTCTAAATTAATTAATGCCGGGAAACCATTTATTTTATATTGTTCACTTAATGCTTTTCCTTCCGGAGTATTAGATTCAACCGTTCTTACTTTATGTGGTCCGACTGTGTATCCATTTTTTTTAAATTCGTCGTTTTGTTTTGCGCAGTAGCTACAACCAAGCATCTCCATAAATATAAATGTCTCTCCGCGGTCTTTTTGGTCTTTGTTGTCTTTGGGGTATTTTACAGTTTTATGATTATCAAAATTATCTCCATTCTTAACTAAACAAGTAATAAGTATTATAATTAAAACAACAATTATAACCATACAGATAACATTTTTAGTTGAAAATAAATTTTTATTATTCTGAATAAAGGCTTGCATATAATTATAATAATTATTTTAATTTTATTAATTTAACAAATAATAAATTAATATAAAAAGACATTATATTTAAATAATAAAAAGAATGATTAATATCGGTATTGTTTCTGATGTTAGTTGGGATAATTACATTCTTATTAATAATAAAATGAAAAAATTTGATTGTGAAACATTTAGAATCCATGTTATTTATAGTAAAAACTTGCAGATGTTAAGCAATTGTGCATATAATAATAATTTAATGTTAAATCGTACCTCGGGTAAAACTTTATCATTGTGTATTTCAAATTTACTAACCGTGTGTGATATGTGGTTGATTTTTACAAATTATGTGGAATATTTAACAATACCATCATTAATTATTTCAAAGTGCAATGATTATTCAATTAAACATGTTATAATAAGTGAATATTCCAGAAATGATGATTTTTATTCATTTGAAAAATTGAGTAGTTTTAAAAAAACAATTAACAATCTTAAAAAATGTGAAAATAAAAATAATGTTGAAGAGTTTAATTGTAACGATTATAATTTAAATTATGAATCAGTAAAATTAAATTTAAATTTAACACCTGATATTATAAATAAACTAAAACAAAATTATTCTAATGTAGATAAATCAAGAAAAGAGAATTCTATCAAATTACTGTATGATAAAGATCAATTAAAATTAAATAAACAACGAAAAAAATCTACAAAAGAATTAAATTCAATGTTATACGCGAACAACAGACTTAATTATTATAATAATTAAAAAATAATTTTGTTTGTGAAAGTCCTTCGTAAAATAAGTATATTTTATCAGAGTGTGTTAAATCGTTAAACGCCATTTTATTATCATAGTCCTTATTAAATTTAATTTCAATAGTATTTTTTGTACATTTATATTCTTCATTTACTAATATACATTTAAACAATTCTGATATATAATCAGTTAAATTATTTATTTCTGAATAGTCATCGTTTAATTTTATTATATACCCAGATTTTATACCATTATTTGCGTCATAGCAACCGGTCAAACATTTACTACAACCATCTATAAATAAATCTGAACCTATTTTAACTGGTGGAAATAATATAGGAATACTACACGACGCTTTTATAGCTATTAATACTTCAAGGTCTGGATAAGAATTTTTATTAAAATTAATTACTTTTCTTTGCTTTATTGAGACAGAATATATATTAATATTTACAGAATATTTCGTACAAAATTCTTTAATCGTAATTTTTTTATTTGATTCTTTTTTTAAGAATAATTCATTCATTAATTCAAAAAACGTATTTCCAAGTAATGAATAATTCGTATTTATATTATTTAAATTAAAATCCCAAGCATTTTCTAAATTTATATTTAATAATTCATTAAGTATTTCTAATGGTTTATATCCAATTAAATATAATATACCTATTATACTACCAACTGAACATCCATAAAAATTATCAATAATAGATATATAATTATTAGAATAAAGATATTCAAGAGACCCGACAAATGCAATTCCTCTTAAACTCCCTCCTCCGATAGTTAAATTAACCATTATTAAGTATGTTTATAATTTAAATATTTAATAAACATACTTAATAATAATAATGAATAATTATTCAATACTCGGGATTGATTCTGATTCTGACCTAAATACAGTTAAAAGAGCTTATAGAAAAATGGCAATGAAATATCATCCAGATAAAAATAATAGTCCAGATGCCGCAGAAAAGTTTCAAGAAATCTCAAAAGCGTACAATAATATTATAAATCCAGAAACTCAATTAGATATCAATAATATATTTAATGATATATTTGGTGATGGATATAGTGGAGCTTTCGACAATTTAGGTAATTTTGGTAATTTATTTAATAATTTTAATAAACATGTTCCAACTGGTAAAGATGTATTTAAAATGGTTCGTATTTCATTAGAAGAACTTTATAATAAAAGTATAATAAATATAAATTATGATACTCAAATAATAAATCAACAAGCTAAAAAATGTGAAAAATGCAATGGACAAGGTAAAATACACTCTTTGCAAAATCTTGGTCCTATTGTTATACAAAGTCAAGAATTGTGTGATAGTTGTGGTGCGTCGGGATTTGATAATTTATATTTACATAAAAATGAAAATTATGAATTAAATATTGATAATTTAATTAACCTAAATGATATTATAATACCAGAAAAAGGTCTACCAATTTTAAACGGGACAAATGGTAATCTTGTAATTACATTTAGATTAAAAGAACATCCATATTTAAAATTAAAAGGAACTGATTTATATACTAATATGACTATATCGTTAAAAGAATCATTAACTGGATTTACGAAAACAATATCACAATTAGATAAACGTTTTATAACAATTAATTCAGATTCAATAATTAAACCTAATACTATAAAATGTATAAAACAAGAAGGATTAAATTTAACAGAATCAATTGGTAATCTTTATATTAAATTTAAAGTTATTTATCCAGATTCTTTATCAGAAAAACAAATAGAAATAATAAATGAATACTTTTAAGCACTGTATAATTTAAACTGTTGTTTCATAAGTCCCATTGTTCCCTTAGGACCTGGTCCCCACCATAATGGCGGCATTGGTCCAGGTACGCCATATGACCCTTTTGTAGGAAAATACGGCATTTCTAAGACACAGGCGGTTTCTTTTCCAAATTTACTCTTACGTTTTGGACTTGCTTTACGTTTTGGACTTGCTTTACGTTTTGGACTTGCTTTGCGTTTTGGACTTGCTTTACGTTTTTGCATTCTATTTTGTACTTTAAGCAGGTGTTTTTTACATTCACTTTTAGTTTTAAATATTTTAACTTTCTCCATTAATTTTCGCCCATTTGCAGTTCGCCGTTTTTTTGAATACTTTCCGGTTTTTTGATCATAAAAGTTATAAGCTTTTAAGCATTTACCGATTACAAAATAATACCCAATCAATTTTTTATTTGACACCATTATAATATACAAAATTATTATTTATTTTATTTTATTTATTTTATTTATTTATTTATATTCTAATAAAGTTTCTTTAAAGAAATAATCTAATTCAGATGTTCCACAAGAACCGTTGTCACAATTTCCATTAGTAACAGTTACACCACAAATATCTGTATTCTGTTTAGAGTAATCTTTTGGTTCCCATAATTGTTCTTTAACAGCCGTCTTAACTAATATATCAAAATTCTTTTTAAATTCTTCTCCGTGACCATATGATACACTCATTGTATGAGCAAGTTCATGTAATAAAACAAACATTACATCTTGTATATCATTTAATTTTCCGGTTTTTATATTTATTACACATAAATTTATATGTCCTTTATTTATAGTAAATCCAGCTCCTTTTTGACCGGATGGTATTTCTTTTATTTCTATTTTATTAAATCTTTCATATAGTCTACTTGAATCTTCTACATTCGGCAAATTATTACTATTAACATAATTTACCAATTTAGTTACTTTTGAATCTAACTCGGCTAACATATTCGCTTTTTTTAAACTATTATCGTCATATACAATTTTATATTTTTTACCGTTGTCTGCGGTAAAATATTTTGTGTTATCTTTCGTGTATAAGGTATAAATTATAAAAATTATTAATAACGTTAAAATAAATTCTTGATACATTATAATGTTATATAATAATCTTTTATTTTTTTTAGGATTATATTCTTGGAATATAAAAAAGACAAATTTTATTGATATAATTTTATGTAAAAAAAATATTAATTATACTCCCTCGCCCCCAATAAAACATAATAAAAAACTAATTGAATTTATAGAAAAAGAAACAGCAAATACTCCAAATATAAATTTTTATTCAGATATATCAATAGAAATAGTAAATAATAATAAAAATAAAGTATATATTTATAATATTTATAGTCTATGTATTTTTATTTTTTTAAGTAATCAGATAATTTATTTATTATATAATTTATTTACATTAACTGATATAGAAAATTTGGATGAATTATTAATAATATTTTTAATAAATATAAATAATCCGATACATTATTTATGGGCTAAATATTATTTTACAACAAATCATTTAGAATTATTTAATTTGAAATGTTCATTATCAAACTGTTATAATGTATATTTTTTAACAATATTATTATTCTTTGGTGTCTTAATAAATATTGCCGTAAATTTTATGAATATTAATTCTTTTTATAATGAATACTATTTTATTTATTTATTTCCCAAATATATAGCATTTCCATTCATAGTAATAGAATGGATTTATACAAGAATATTATATGCAATAACTACTGTATCTTTTACAATTGTTTTTTGTAGTCACATTAAAGATATTAAACTTTTTATAAATGATATAAGTAAATCTGATTTTATTTTAGATGATTCATATTGTTTAAGCAATATGATTTCTAAAATTGCTAATTTAAGACATTCAGTCGAGATATCCATAGATTTATTTAATAATATTTATTCATTTTTAACAATAACGGGGGGAATATCATTTGGTATATTAATAAGTCAAAAAATTGATAATCCCGATATATTAACTCACGAAATTTATTTAATCCAATCATATGTATTAATGTTTATTTGTCAAATAATTTTTTTTTATAACGTTATTGTTTATTCAATTTATAGGAATGATTTATTAAAATTTATACAAGGTTCGTCTTTTATTAATAAATTTTTGACAAGATGGTCTACAACAAAACTAAAAAAAAAATGTAATAATGATAGTTCAAATTATATTTCTAAGTTAATTTTATGTATCGAAGAAGAGAATGCTACCACACTTGATTGGATAATTATGGATAAATTATTAAGGACAAAATGGATGGATTTTTCAATAATGGGAATTTCTTCCCAAGATGGTTCATTAATTAAAAAAACTATAACATTATCAACGATCGGTTTAGCTATTCTTAGTTATACACAACAGTGAATAATAATTATTATAGGTACTATTCAGATAATACTGAGCATTCCAATATACCAAAAATGACATAATAAGTAATCCTAAAAGTTTAAAATATTCACTATTGTTATAATTATGTATTATTCCTGGAATACCAAATCCAACTGTTAATATACACCCGGGAGAGCGTATCCATGTTGTAATTAATAAATACAGTCTTTTTTCTGTTAGACTATGAATTTTTTTAATTTTAACTAAAAATAATAATAAATAATCTAACATTCCAGGAAATCCAGTTAAAAAAAATAATACAAATGATGATAATATATTTTTTTGAAAGTATATTATTGGTCCACAAATTCCACACATGGTAAAATGATGAATATAATCGGATTTTTTTAATTTAAAAAATAAGATATGATAAATATGTAATAATAAACTCAAATAATATACCTTATAAGAATATATATTCCACGGTATGAAATAACACTGAGAAATATCATTTAAACATAATTTAATATCTGAAATACAATTATAACTAATTATTGCATTAGTTATTGAATGCAAATAAAACCATCTTGTATTTGGTGTGTGTTCAAATTGATAATAATATTTAATAATGTAATATGTAAAGTCTATAAAAAGTATATTTATAAATTGAATTAACAATAGCAACATTCGGTTGTATATGTATATTATTTTATTTCAATTTATAAAATATTCCGAAAAATAAGAATTTAATTAAAACTCGTCTATTTTAGATTTTGTATTTCTGGGCAATTTAATACCCAATGTTTTTTCAATTTTAGAAATTTGCAAGTTGTTCGGAATTTCTCTCTCAGATTCCCACCGTGAAAGAATTTGAACCGATATACATAATTGAGAACTTAATTGTTTTTGGTTTAACCCTTTTGTTGTTCTTGCCTGACTTATTAAAATACCCAATTTTTTTGCTGGTATTATTTTAGTTGTTTCTAAATGACTTTCTCTCTGACTAATGGTTTTTTGTATTTCTTGGCTTTTTTTCATCTGTGTTTTTTACCGTTGAATTAAATACTACATTATTAAAATCTTGATGAACCATATTAATATTATTTAATTTAAGTAATTTAATATATTGTGTAAATATTAATATGGATAATTTGAAAGACGTAATAGAAAATTCGGCGAGTAACACAAAGTCAGTCGTAGAAAATTCGGCGAGTAACACCCAGTCAGTCGTAGAAAATTCGGCGAGTAACACCAAGTCAGTCGTAGAAAATTCGGCGAGTAACACCAAGTCAGTCGTAGAAAATTCGGCGAGTAACACCCAGTCAGTCGTAGAAAATTCGGCGAGTAACACCCAGTCAGTCATAGAAAATTCGGCGAGTAACACCCAGTCAGTGGTAGAAAATTCGGCGAGTAACACCCAGTCAGTCGTAGAAAATTCGGCGAGTAACACCCAGTCAGTCGTAGAAAATTCGGCGAGTAACACCCAGTCAGTCGTAGAAAATTCGGCGAGTAACACCCAGTCAGTCGTAGAAGAAGTTAAAGTTTTAGTAACACCAAAAAAAATCAATATTGATACTGACGTAAGACAGGAAGATATAGATAGTGCAACAAATTTTTTACAGAGTTATGTTGATCTACCTTCTGGATCGGAATTAAAGATTGAAGGTGCCGCTCAATTTCTTATTGGACAATCTGGTAATAATCAAAAGATTCTTGTTGGAAATGGAAAGAATATATTTGGAGCTGACATTCAATTTCAAGATGATACGTTATATTATACAGCAAGTGTATCCAAATTTATAGGATCTGCGTTAGTATATCGCTTAATTCAAAAAGGATATCTATCATTAACTGATACTGTGGGTAAATATATAGACTCGTGGAAGTTACACAATAAAAAATTAAAATTATTAAAAAATCTCACAGTAAATAACAATGTATCGGAACCGGGTACATGGGTTGACGGTAAAGTTGCCGGAAGTCGAGTACAATTACTTGACGAGAATGATATACCACAATGGACTACTCAGGGTGAGCTTGATATTATAAAAGATCAATTAGTATCAATTGATCGGGAAATAACTGTTCAAGATTTTATGTATCATACATCCGGATTTGCTGGCGATATTACTGCCGTAAATTTCGCCAACTTACAATTAATTTCGGGTGCTTCGATTATAAGTGCGGTGTCGTCTTTTGATATGATATATAATTATCCTGACCAAATTGGATGTTCTGCTCGACAGCCAGGTACTGCTTTTTTATATGATGTCGGAAATGTTATGTTTGCTGGTGTATTAGAAATTATATATAATTTTAATAAAAATAAAATACCAGTCACCCAAGACATGCCGACGCAGCCAGGGTATATGTTTTTTGAAGAGATTATGTATGAAGAGCTTGCGAAAGAAATTGACTGTGATAGAGATGATTATATCATGCAACAACAACCGATATTTGAGTTAGATGGTGTAACTCCCACAAAAAATGCTTTAAGAACAGCTGTACTGTTAACGGGAGAGTATACTACATTACTTGTGCAATCTCCTACTACGGCATTATCTCAAATAACAACTTATTTCACGACTGAGTATCGTCATGAAACACCAGCCCAGATTCAGGTGCGTGTTTTAACTGCAAAATGGTTCTATGTTGGTCCAGCTGCATCAGCTGGGGTTATAGTTTTACCCCCACATTCCCCGGTTAACTTCGGGGGACAGTTTAGTAGTGCACCAAAACAGATATCTGACTACTCTGGTAGAATAGGAGCTTTTACATCAAAAATGTTAATAAATTGTACAACATTATTTTTAAATAAAGGCATGTTTGGTGATAAAAGAATATTAAGCAAAACTTTATTAAATATTGCTACATTACCTATACATCCTCCAAGTCTTATTAAAACTGAACTTGATGGGTCCGGGGCTCCTTTAAACATAGCAGAAGAGTACGATTTCTCTTTTGGTTTATTGGGAGTTAACATTAACCTGGGAACATGGCTAAAAGGTGGTGTATCTCCACTTGTATCTGGTTGGAAAACTGTCGGAGATCTTGGAGCAAATGGTTCAGTAATTGAATTTATCGGAGAATCCTGTGCATCAATAACCACTGTTAATAATATATTTTTATATATTAGTTTTACTGATGTAGACAATGGTGGGTTGGGTGTTCCAGCTTCGGTTAATAGATTTAAAATGTGGACCATCGGTTATGATACACGATTTATTCTTACTCAAAATTTAGATATTGACGAAGAGTTCAACTCAGATAGAATGTTTTATATGGCTCAACCCACAACTAATATTAAACCACCTGGTGTCTAAATGTTATAAACAGCGATTCAATTAAAGTAATTCAATTTTAAGTAATTCAATTTTAAGTAATTTAATTTTAAGTAATTTAATTTTAAGTAATTCAATTTTAAGTAATTTAATTTTAAGTAATTAATAATTACTTAAAATTAATTATTAACTTAATATAAGAATGCAAAATATAGAAAACTCAAATTACTTTCCTGAGGTAACTGACTATATTAAATATCCGGATCCAAATCAAAATGCACCATTTAATAAAGCAACTCATCCGAGTGATAAACCGATTATAACTAAACATATATTTGCTGTCGATTCACGCCAAAGAGATTATTCATTTTATTCAAAAGCAAATAATTATAATATATCTATACCGGATAGATATCGTAATGTTACTGGTATAGAATTAAAAGCTGCGATGTTACCAAGAACAGAGTATAATGTTAATTCTGTTAATAAATATTTAGATTATTCAATTGGTGATTATTTTAGAATGATTTCCTACAATAATGATATTATAAGAAATAATGGTAAACCAGTTGACCCTGGTACATATAATTTAACAATAGAATCTCCGAAAAACCCAGGAACACAAGCAGTAATTGAAGTCCTAATTGATATTAATAACAGAATTGAAAATTATACAATTATTACAGCGGGGGCTGGGTACTTGCATAGTAATCTTCCGACAGTGTCATTATTTGATTTTAAAGAATTCAATGTAACAATCGGAATTCAATATATATCCGAATTAAGAGAAGGACAGTATGTAATTGGCGGTAATCCACAGTTTTTAAATAATTCAGATAAAAATAATTATCAATCATGGACACCAAGCAAGTTAGTATCTGAATTAGAAGCAACAATGTCTTATGGTATTCTAAAAGACACTAAATATTGTTATTCAAGAAAACCGTGGACCACATTAAATTCGTCCGCTACACCGATTGATATTGAAAATTTTACCGAGGATTATCCTCTTTTATTTAATTCAAGAATAATGTCTCAATATCCAATAATTGATACATTTAATAGTACAAGTTCAACTAATGATGTCCCGGATAATTATGATACAAATTCGTGTAAATTTAATCGGCTTTACTTTACAAATACTTTAATACTTCGCACAGAGTCTTCTCCATCAAGTGGTCAATTAGAAGGGACAAGTACATTTTCTGATTCAAATGGATTTGAATATACAATTCTTAAATATGATTTAATTCCAAGTAGTGATAATTATATTCTTTATTGTAAATTAGAAAATCCATTAAAAAAAATATCCGGTAATTATTGGAAAGGACTTGAACCGGGTACTCTCGGTAATTTTTCTGCTAATCTTGCTCATTGGGAATTTTTATTTGCTACTGGAATGAATTATGTTATAAATAGTGCATCACTTATCGGTTTTAATAAAAGAAACTATTTTAATCCAATTAATAACAATAGTATAATTGTAAATGAAAGCACATTGATACCAAAAGGACTGTCATATTCAACCGAAAATGACTACTATTTATTTGGTGACCCAGAATATATAGTATTATCATTTAGACCAAAATATGGTGGAAGCGCCTTAATGGGAATCAATGATCGCGTTGATTCATGCAATAATTCAAATATTGATAGAGTGTTTGCTTGTCTTATTTATGATACAGTCCAGCCAGCTGTGTTACAAGATGTTTCATCTGGTAAATCTATATCGACATTAAATAGTATTTCTGATAAAAATAATAATTTGAATACCTTTGTTGAAACATCTAATTCAGGCAGTGAAGTACTTGTGGGTAATACAGGTAATCAAAATGTATCTGATTCTAAAACACCCGGAATGTTAAAAGCAATGAAAGGCTCAGATTTTGATCGAAAGATCGTCGAATTTCCTCAACCAGTTGCACAAATATATAAATTAAATATCCGATTTACTAAATTTTCAAGAGGTGCAATCGGTTCTGACGAAGAACTTTATAATTTCCACGGGAAAGAACATTTATTGTTATTCGAAATTACCTGCGGCGATTTATTAACTGGAAAACGTTCTTAATTAATTACCCCAGTTCAAACACGGAAAATAAATATAATATTAATATCTAATGAATAATCCATACGAATTAGATATTAATATTAAATTAATTAAAGAATATAATAACGCGAATAAAAGACTACATTCGCCAGGTAGTATCAGCGGAAGTAGCGTAAGTAGCGGTAGAGTAAGTAGCGGTAGAGTAAGTAATAGTAACAAAATTAAAAAACAAAGGATGTGTAATTATAAAATAAATGATACTCAAACAAAAAGAATTAAAGTAAGTGTCTAATTAAATTTTTAAATTTTACGTTTTCATCAACTATTTCCATTTCCTTAATATATCCAATTGGTCTAATATTCTTTGGTATAACATTACTTAAATATATATAATTTGATGTATTGATTAACTCTTTTAATTCTGCAAAATATATTTTTAGTGCCTCTTTAATATTTGAAACAAGTTCAATCCATGGTTCTTCCCGAATATCAACAATACCATATTCAGATTCTGATACAGAATCCGAATCATACTTAACTTTATTATAAATTTGAACAATCTTACCAGTTGATGTATTCAATGCTAATAAATACCCAATTAACTGATAAAGGTCATAATCATTTCTACGAACGTTTTGTTTTTTAACTCTTGTTTTAATTTCTAAAACTAATTCAGAATCTAATGCATCATGTTTTCCACCAATTGTTGATTCTGAATCAATTTTATAATAGTACATTTTATTATTTCCTTTTGTATAATGTTCTTTTGAAATTATGTTTTTTTCTTGTAATGTTCCATTATCTTTTTTAAGTCTGTCTTGTGTTATCTCAATTAATTTTTTAATTTCATATTCTGATTGTTCCCCGTTTCTGGTTTTTTTATACTCTTTAACTATTTCTTTCTCAATACTTCCGAAATCTTTTGTATCAAATTCTTTTGGTAATACTTTTTTATAAATACTTTTTTGAATATCAGAATAATCATCATTAATTAATGGTGACAAACAATTATTATCAATTAAATAGTTCTTGACTATTTCCGGACAGTGTCTTGCCCAAGAAACTAATAACATTTTATTTCGAGATTCATATGGATTTTTCCCGCAAGCCGCAGCAATATTAGATATTTCTAAATACATCTTTATACTTATGTATTGATATTATCTTTAAACTTGGAAATTAAATGTTAATTTCTGTCAGTAAATTATTTACTTACGGTCAATTAGCCGCCCCCCCACCCAGTAGTAGGTAGTCGATAGTTTTCTGAATCCATACTGTCCTGGGTGAAATCATAAACACCATGTATTGGGGCCTTACCAGTAGACGAAACAAATACACTTTTATTATTTGACAACGGCCACAAGGCTCTATGCCGTGCGAACCATAATCCTGTGTCCCTAATTTTGGCAGAACAAGCCGATTCGTTTGGACTTGAAGGGATTTTTTGCCAATCTTCGATCCAAACAGGATCGGGGTTAGTCATTGTTTTAACATTTTCTAAATACGATGAGGACACTGGATTTTTATTTGGTATACCATTCCCGGGAAGCCATGGTGGATACATACCATTTTTATCGGGGATTCTCATGATGTAACATCCCGCGTCAATTGGTGTCGTAGTGGGAGGCATCGAGGTCAAGACATCTTTTATTGAGGAATTATTACTCGCATTTTGTGCGATTAATTTTGATTGTGAAGACCTCGCAGAAATATTGTCTGTATTATTTTTTGCGATTAATTTAGTGTTAGAATTTACATTATTAATGCAAATAAATAAAAGAATAAATATAGTTACAAATAATATAATAGATAATATAACAATTAACAGTTTTTTCGAAGAAACCATTTAATTATAATACTACAAATATTTTATTATCTGACATTTGTCCAATAATAATATTATTTTTTTAGAATAAGCTATTTTCTTATAATACTTTTACGACCAAAAGTGAATTGCACTTTTACACACATATTCCTGTTGGGAAGTATCTCATATTTGTTTATCGCTGTTTTAGGCTAAGGGTTTGGGCACCCCGGCCACCCTGCCTGGCCATATATATCACAGAATTTACGCCCCCCTGCTTTTGTATTATTTATGTCATTTATAACTATGGGCAAAGGTGCAGTAATATGGTCAATGTCTGACGAGCCCCACGGTATGTACTGCGCAGTCATTGTGTTTACGTCCCATGGCCCCTTATACCACCCACCGCTATCGTGAGCGCCCGTTGTGCTGTTAGCGTTCGCAAAAAAGTGGATATGTGATACACATGCATTGTATTGTTCGGCTGTTGTGTATTTTCTCGATGATAAAGTGTCATTAACATACGAAGAATAATCGTTCCACGTATCTTTTTTGGCCTCTATCTGTCCTTGCACTTTCGGGTCAGAACTTTTTGGAACTGGTACATTGTTGCTATTCCTTACACGTAAGTAACATCCAGGCTTTGTTGGTCTATCAAGAGGGTCAGAATAATTACTCGCATTTTGTGAGATTAATTTTGATTGTGCAGTATTGTCTGTCTCGTTTTGTGCGATTAATTTTGATTGTGAAGACCTCGCAGAAATATTGTCTGTATTATTTTTTGCGATTAATTTAGTGTTAGAATTTGCATTATTAATGCAAATAAATAAAAGAATAAATATAGTTACAAATAATATAATAGATAATATAACAATTAACAGTTTTTTCGAAGAAGCCATTTAATTATAATACTACAATATATTATTAATATAATTGTAGTATTTCAATTTGTAGTATTTCAATTTGTAGTAATATACATTTTCGGCTTTTAAGCTGTTCTAATTAAATACTACCAGCGACGAATGGAGCTGAGACAACTGCTCCACCGATAAAGAGGAGAAGTATAGGTATTAAATCTATATATATAGATACAGGAGTTGCCTCGCGTAGCATTAACCCTGGACTACTTTCCATTTTACCCGTTAAAACTGTATTTAAACGTTTTAAAGGTACAGTGACTGTCATTGTACTTAAATCTTTTGTTATATCTTCGCGAGAAGGCATAGTATACGAAACCTGTTCTGTTAAATTGCTTATTATTATATTCGGAGGATTCACGTTAAATGAATCATTTGAATCATCCAGATTGAAAACATGATCTAATTCTGAATTTATTTCTTCTTTACTTTTATATGTTTCTGATAATAAATTTGGACGTTCAGTATATTTTATTAAACTTGTTAAGTCATCATACTTTAATTTCATCTTGTCGTCTATTAAAGTAATTTGACATAATAATGAATAATAAATTTTTCCCTCTGGTACTTGTAATTCATTTACTTGTAAACTATTTCTCTGTAATCGATTAACATTTGAATTTTTCAATAATCCACTACTCGCCATTTCTTATAATACTACATATATTTATTTTTAGTTTCATTAAATTTTACACTTATTATTATATATATCTAAATATCCTGAATATGTATTTGGTTGTCTGTTGTTCCCTCTTGCTAATTCACCAATCTTAGAATACTCTTTATTCATTTTTTTTTATATTCAGGGTTTAATCCATATTCAAATTGAGTTAAATTTCCATTACTTTGAAAAGAATTCGGTCCATAACACCAAGATTGATTCACTTTATTTTGAAATTTTCTAATAAATTTTTCACTTAATTCCGTATATTGAGATATATTATCCCAAATAACTTTATAGTGAAATTCTTGAATAAAATTTTCACTTAATTTTTGATAAACATATATATTATTCCAATCAATATTATCTATATTATTATTTAACTTACATTAATTACTTTTTTTGAAGCTTGTTCTTCTTCTTTTTCTTTCAATTAATTTGTCGCCTATTGATTGACTGGGTTGGTTGGAGATTATGTTCCATTCACTATATACTCACGCATGCTATATGAATAAACTTTACTTTTTTTGCGCTAATACCTCAGCCATACCTGTCCATTAATTCCTGTCGACGAAAAATCTCTGCGGTACGAGCGTCAAAAATAGCCATTTGATTTCTATAAAATGAGCCATTTGTATTTCCAATAATTACACTTCCCACGTTACCGACATCCTGCACAAGGTCGTTCGCGTCCATCGCGTGACCAAAAAAGCCAAAGAAATCTATATATATAGATACAGGAGTTGCCTTGCTTAGCATTAACCCTGGACTACTTTCCAATTTACCCGTTAAAACTGTATTTAAACGTTTTAAAGGTACAGTGACTGTCATTGTACTTAAATCTTTTGTTATATCTTCGCGAGAAGGCATAGTATACGAAACCTGTTCTGTTAAATTGCTTATTATTATATTCGGAGGATTCACGTTAAATGAATCATTTGAATCATCCAGATTGAAAACATGATCTAATTCTGAATTTATTTCTTCTTTACTTTTATATGTTTCTGATAATAAATTTGGACGTTCAGTATATTTTATTAAACTTGTTAAGTCATCATACTTTAATTTCATCTTGTCGTCTATTAAAGTAATTTGACATAATAATGAATAATAAATTTTTTTCTCTGGTACTTCTTGTACTTCTTGTACTTCTTGTACTTCTTGTACTTCTGGTATTCGTAATTCATTTACTTGTAAACGATTTCTCTGTAATCGATTAACATTTGAATTTTTCAATAATCCACTGCTCGCCATTTCTTATAATACTACATATATTTATTTTTAGTTTCATTAAATTTTACACTTATTATTATATATATCTAAATATCCTGAATATGTATTTGGTTGTCTGTTGTCCCCTCTTGCTAATTCACCAATCTTAGAATCTTTTTTTTTTATATTCAGGGTTTAATCCATATTGAATTAAATTTCCATTCGGTCCATAATAATGAATAATAATTTTTTCCCTCTGGTACTTGTCATTCTTGTACCTCTTGCCTCCAAAGAAATCTATATATATAGATACAGGAGTTGCCTTGCTTAGCATTAACCCTGGACTACTTTCCATTTCACCCGTTAAAACTGTATTTAAACGTTTTAAAGGTACAGTGACTGTCATTGTACTTAAATCTTTTGTTATATCTTCGCGAGAAGGCATAGTATACGAAACCTGTTCTGTTAAATTGCTTATTATTATATTCGGAGGATTCACGTTAAATGAATCATTTGAATCATCCAGATTGAAAACATGATCTAATTCTGAATTTATTTCTTCTTTACTTTTATATGTTTCTGATAATAAATTTGGACGTTCAGTATATTTTATTAAACTTGTTAAGTCATCATACTTTAATTTCATCTTGTCGTCTATTAAAGTAATTTGACATAATAATGAATAATAAATTTTTTTCTCTGGTACTTCTTGTACTTCTTGTACTTCTTGTACTTCTGGTATTCGTAATTCATTTACTTGTAAACGATTTCTCTGTAATCGATTAACATTTAAATTTTTCAATAATCCACTACTCGCCATTTGTTATATTAATACAAATATTATTATTTTCGGCTATTAAGCTATTCTAAGTAAATACTAATGAAACCGGTTTCATTCGTTTTTCATTAAATTTTACACTTATTATTATATATATCTAAATATCCTAAATATGTATTTGGTTGTCTGTTGTCCCCTCTTGCTAATTCACCAATCTTAGAATACTCTTTATTCATTTTTTTTTTATATTCCGGGTCTAATCCATATTCAAATTGAGTTAAATTTCCATTACTTTGAAAAGAATTAGGTCCATAACACCGAGATTGATTATTTATTATTTGAATGGGCATCATTTTATAATAAGGTATTTTATTTTTTTTTTAAAATAATTGTTGAAACTCCAAATTTATTAGTAATTATTTCAGGGGTATAATCTTTTAATAAATTCGAACCATATTGCTGTTTTACTTTTTCTTTCATTTCTGAATTACTTAATGTACTTAATTTACTTAATTTACCAAATTCAGTCTGAGAAAATATATTATTCATAAAAAATGAACTTGTGTCTGATAAAGGAAATTTATTATAAATATCTTTAATTCTTTTTAAATCACTGGAATCTATTTTATTTGCAGCATCTCTAATTTTATTTTGAAATCCCGAAATAGTATCCGACTCGGATGGTCCAGCTTCTCCATCCTTGATAATCGTTAATTTAAGGTCATCCATTACTTCGGAAATGTCATCCGCGAATCCATTAATAGATAAATTTGCTTCAACAAATGATAATTCTCCATTTTTATTAACTAAATAATAATAATTCACTTTATCTTCACTTATACTTTCGATAAGTACTGGACAAAAATTAAATAATTCTTTATAACCATTTAGTACTTTACAGTTTTTTTGTATATTAATTGCTATAAGTAATGGATAAAGCCAAGATGGGTTTATATTATCATTTTTATATTCATTCTTAACTGTATTAAATACATTATTCATATCTAATCCGTCATTATTATCTGAAAATAATTTTTCACCACTCAATTCATTATCATTATACGATTTTTTTACGTCAGCTGAACTTATCTCAGTATCTTTACCACACTCCGCCGAGTCTACTTGATCGATTGTTTGAGGAAAATTTTCTAATGGTTCTTTTGAATATACCCATTTATCTGATTTTACTATATAATACCAAAAGAATACACTTTCGCCTTGTATTTTATGTATAACATATTTTTTGCCAGAACAAAAAGAACGTAAATCTTTTTCAGTCAATTTTCTTGTTTCGGTTTTTTCGAATTTAGTGGGGGTTTCTGAACCTAAACATTCTTTAATTTGTTCTGTACTTAAATTTGCTAACATCCAATTAATTATCTCTTCTTCACTTTTATCTTTAAAATATTCAGCTGTTTGTTCACCAGACATTTATTATTATATAATTTTTTATTTATTTTTTTAAAACTTAATTAATTACAGATTTAAGTTTATTTAAGTTTAGTAATTATTTTGAGCTTCAATAAATACAGAATTAATTGTTTTAGAATCCATCAATTGTAATTCTTCAATCATTGACTCTGGAAATATATTATATTTATATATTAAATCATATATTTTTTCATTCATAATTTGTTTCGCTTCTATATTTTTTAACATTTTTTGTAATAATTTTTTTTGCTTATTATCAGTTTTATCTGATTCAGATATATCTTTTAGACATTTCATTAATTTCATTTTTCCCGCAAATTGTTTATCAACTAAATATTTAAGAGTATTTGTTCCCGTTTTTTGAAGTATAGTTGTTTTAAATTTATTTAATTGGGAAAAATTGTTTGTTATATTAATTAAATCTGTTCGTATATCTGGGTCTACTTGAATATCCTTGAAAATTTTATTATTATTCCAACACTTTATATTTTCTAATAAATTTAAATTTGAATCTATTTCAGGTTCAATGATTATCTTGGGAGAATCAGTATATTCTTCCAATATTCCATAATCATTAACTCCCGCCTCAGTAAATTTTATAGGAAAAATATTTGGATATGAATATTTTCTATCTATAATATCTGAGTATGTTATTTCACTTGGTATAGAATCACGTAGATATATTTCTAATGTTGCCGGATTTTTATAATAAATCTGATATTTACCTCCACCAGTCGGCTTAATATTTTCTTCCAGTCTAACAATATTTCCAAATTTATTTAATTCACAATCATATGATGTTTCACGTAAGGTTTCTTCAAATTCATTATTGATTTGTGCTTTTTTAAGAGCACTTGTCAGCATCTTTTGTTCAATCGTAATACTTTCAAAATTTTTCATTCTTTTCTTTCCAAATGTATTAAGTAACATCTCTTCAACATCTGGGTCAGGATTTAATGGTAATATAGAATAATGTCTAAATATATCTGTATATTGGTCGGGTAAAGGTAATCTTGAATGACTACAAAAACGAACTGCTCTGGCTAAAATTTGTTCTATTCTGGCTTCATTCCACCAGGGGTCCGTAATATGAACTTGTTTCACATTTTTAAATGATACACCTTCCATAATAGACCTCGTTCCAAGTATAACTTTTAATAATGAACCATCTCTATTTTCAAATGAATTATATGTACTTTTTGCTTTTGAAATTAATTCTTTTTGAGAACTTGTCTCAGAACTCCATATAAAATAACGTCCACGTCCCTTATCTTCTTCTGGATATTTTGTAAGACCGCATGCATTTAGAATAACACTTAATGCTTCTACACCAAATTGTAACCAATTTGAAAATATAAACACTGGACCGTCACAGTTTAAAGTTAGGTCTGTTATACTTACAAATTTTTGTGAATACCCTTTCTCTCTTATATAATTTAATACTTCTTCTGAACTTTTACTTTTTAATTTTTTTAATTCTTTTTTAAATGTATCCAGACCAGATTTTGCGAGAGTTTCACTTTTTTTAGTTACAAGTGAATCTATGATATCACTTTTATTTAATGGAAATACTATATTTGAAAATTGTTGAGTTGTTACATATATACCAGAAATTTTATCATCTTTTAAATCAGTATTATCAGATAAAATAAATTCATCTTTCGAAAGAACCTTAGAATATACATCTGAATCTTTTAGTAAATCACTTTTTAATGCATTTATATACATTTCTTTCTGTTGCTTACTCATAATGTGCTCTAATGTTATAATTCTCTTATATGGATATGCATTCGGGTTTCCTCCTTTAAAATATGATACATATCCTGAACACATATAAGATAATAGTTCTTTATTTATTAGACAAGAATTTAGTGTAATCCAGTTTTGTCCTTTAATACGATTACATTTTCCATCAGTATCTATTTCTCCCATAAAGAATGAATAAAATTTATCCTTATTTAATGGAAATACAATTCGTGGTTTGAGTAAATTCATTGTTAATGCTAATTCATATGGATTATCATATATAGGAGTAGCACTTAATAGTACAATTCTTAAATCTGGATGAAAATATTGATATACCGCAGTAAATAACTTTTTATAAAGAACACCTTTTTCACTTACAAGTCTTTGTATCTCATCTATAACTAATAAACAATTATTATTTAATAAAGGGCTATTCTGATTTGTTAAGTACTCCATTTTTGTCCATTTTCCATCCTTTGTTATATTAAATAGTCTATTAATAAATTTATCGTGACCAATAATTTCAAACACTTTTGAAACTTCTGATAATATTTTTACTTTAAATTGTGTAAATTTTGTGTTTGCTATATTTAATTCATTTTGTATTTTACTGAATAATTTTTTTTCATCACTTGAATCTTCTTTATTACGTAATAAATTAGTAATCTTATCAGATAATTTATTTAATTCTATTCTTTTGTTATTATAATCGAATTCAAGAAATTGTAAAATTAGTTTATCATTTACATTAGTATAAAAATCCCTTTTTCCATTTATAACACATTGTGAAGTACATGACCATATTTCACCATTTCTTAATTCTCCTATAATTTCTTCATAATATTGATCAACCAAGGGCGCAGGAACAACATAAAGTAATTTTTTAGGACTGGTTTTTTTAAAAGCCTCTCCTATTACTAAACTTGTACATGTTTTACCAGAACCGAGACCATGAAATATCAAAGAACTTTTTATATTCGTATCTGGATTTATTATTTGTCCCATAAATTTCTGTTGAGGTTTTAACGAAAATTCTTTTGGATCACATATTTCTTCATTGCTCTGTTTAATATAATTATTACTAAATGAGTATGGACTATCTCCATCAAATTTTAAATCTGAATAATTATCTTTAATAAATTTTAAAAAATCTTCATTATTAAAATAATCTATGTTGTCTAAATTATTGAAAAATTTTTTTGAACATTTAATATTATATTTTTTAGACAATTCTTCATTTGGATAATAATATTGTAAACATGTATTTGACATTAAAATATAATATTATTTTAATTATTTATTTTAATCGGATACTGATTAAAGATAAATAATTAATTAATAAATTGTTTCCGGTATTATAAGAACGTCAAAAATTAATGAATAATGACGAGAATACAAAAATGTTATTTAATTGTGTCAATTAAATTAATTAATTTTATTAATTCTTTTTTAATATTTAATAAAATATCATCATCACGAACTTTATACTCCTTGTGGACCCTATAAGTCGGATTATGCGTTAACCATTGATCTATTTTAGAATTTAGAGGTGCATTTTTACCATATTTTATAATTGTATTTTCAATATTTATAACAGGAACTCTAAAATCATCATCGATATTAATTTTATTTTTATGTTTTTCACTATTTAAATGTTTCAGGTACCATTTATTGTTTAGATATGTTTTATTACATGTTTTACAAACATATTCTATACCACCGTTTTCTATACCACCGTTTTCTATACAATTTACACTTTTTCCACTTTGTTCACTTTTTCCACTTTTTCCACTTTGTTCACTTTTTATACTTTGTTCACTTTTTATACTTTGTTCACTTTTTCCACTTTTTCCACTTTGTTCTACATGTAATTTATGTTTCTTTGTTTTAATATGTTTTGTGAAGTTTTTGCTACAATAATTAAAATTGCAATATTCACATTTAATCATTAATATTTATTTATTTTAATTATTATAAAAAGAAATCGCATAATTAATTATTAAAAACGACGGACCATGACCAAATTCCCGTCGCCAACGCTTTTTTATATTTAATTGTATTCGTAAACCTTTTTAACTGATTATAATCTTTTGCATAATAAATAATTGTATCTTTACCATATTTATCAACCAGATATACTGGGTAATTAGATATACCACATGGTTTTTTAAATACAGATATATCTTTTTTGGGATTTTTAATATATAATTCTAAAATATCTTTGAGTTGTAAAGGGAAAATTACACCATTATATGCTTTATAAAGAATATAATCATTTATTTTATAATCCTCTTCATTTAAATTTTTCCCAAGATAAAATCCCCCACTTCTAAATGTTCCTTCTGGTGCTCCGGATAAACTATTTCCATTTAATCTATATTTAAACATTCTCCCTTTTGGATATAAAAATATATCTTGAATACTTCTAAGTGATACCCAACCATCTTTAATCAATTTATCCAGATATAAATTTTCAAATTCACTATCATTATTAACTTTACTTTGAACACTTATATAAGTATTCGGATTATAACGTTCATCATGTATAGTTTTAGGATCTGGTATTCTTGAGTATAATTGTAGGTCTGTTCTAATATTACTCATTTATCATTATACAATTTTTTTTTTAAGTTTATTTTTTTCTAATAGAAACTGTCATCTTTTTGGGTAATAAGGACTTCCTCTTAGGAGACTCAGACTTTTTTTTAGAAGATGTAACACGAACAGGCAATAACGACTTCCGCTTAGGAGACCCCGACTTCCGCTTAGGAGACCCCGACTTCCGCTTAGGAGACCCCGACTTCCGCTTAGGAGACCCCGACTTCCGCTTAGGAGACCCCGACTTCCTCTTAGGAGACGCAGTTTTTTTTTTGCATTCTGTGTCTAAATGTTTTTTAAGTTTAATATTTATTTTAGAATATGAATCAGTTGGATTATTTCCTAAAAATATATTTTTTAATTCTGATTTAGAACTTGGTTTTTCTGTATACGATTTCCAAACTTTATCCTTTATTGATGGTGTAATTACACTTGCCATTTTAATATAAATAAGTATATTAATTTAAATTAATGAACCACAAATTCGATTTAAGTAAATAAAGTAAATTAAAATAAAGTAAATTAAAATAAATGATTAATTATATATGGAAATACTTCAATATTTTCCTCCTGTGATCTATGAAATACAAGATGTATTTACAGAAACAAAATTAGCTTACTCCGATAATTATAAAAATCCATTTAATAGTGATATACAAGATTATTCAATATTAATTTCTTTAAGAGAAGTTAGACACGAATTAAATACAGAAAAACATATGGATAATTTTATAAATAAACTTTATTATTTAAATATACATTGGGGTATGTCTGGATTAAATATTATTAATTTAAATTTACAAAATTTAATTAATTTACAATTTCAAAATATTCAAAAACAAAAAGAATTAATTAAGTTTTCACAACAAATTGATAGTAATTTGATGACTGACGAAATCCATAATTTAACTAATAATTTAACAAATTTACAAACATATAATACTGGTACTAATACTGGTATTGGTGAAGTTTCAAAATTATTTAATCAATTAAAAGTTAAAAATAATTCCAAATCAAAAGAAATATATTTACCGCCAAGTAGAAGAAATCAGTTTAAAAAAAAAAGACCAAAATAATATTCATGTCAGATAATAATATTCATGTCAGACAAGAAAAAGAAATATTAATTTATTTTTCCAATTTAAATTTCATTCCAATTAATTTTTCATAATCGCTTAATGTTCTATTATTACCAAGAGTGAATTTGTCGCAGTCAATTAATAATTCTTTTGGTAATTTAATATTACTTGGCAATGTTCCTAAACGATAATGAATTCTTAATCTTGAACATAAAGTTATATTTTTATTATACCCTTTACCTTTTTTTTCCCAGAATGTTTCCCGGTAACTTCTATCAAAATTTGTATATGCAATTGGATAATTTGGAGAATAGAAATTCCAATTTCTTGTGTATAATCTTAAACAAATATCCATCTCCTCCCCAAAAAAAACATCTGGTGTATAAGGGTCGATCGGGGCATCTTTACATATATCTCCTCCCGAAAAGGAGAAACATCCGCTCCACCCATTGCTTTTAAACGGCTGTTTATATTTTTTGTGTGGATCAATATATTCCGCATTAATTCTTGTAAAACCATCAAGTGCACATATTCTTGATACATTTAATGGACCTCTCAATTTTGAATCAGTTTTATTTTGTCCAATTTCATAATCTGGTAAATATTGAGTTAAACAACTATTGTCTGGTAATTTTCTTAATGATTTTTTTAATTTATAATCCCAATCTTTTTCAACCAAAGTATGAGAGTCAATTTGTAAATAATATTCTTCTGAATTATAATTCTGTTGAATAAGATATCGGGCATATGTAGGTCCTCTGGCATCTAAATAAGAAATTCTATTTACAAATACGATAGATTTATATTCATCGGGTAAATTATATAAAGCATCTATATCCTCGTCTGAATTTTGTTGACACACATATATTCTTAAATTTTTCCAATTATTACAATTTAATATTATATTTTTAATTGTGTTATTGCATTCTGGATCTCGATAACTGGCTAAATTTATAAATATTAAATTATTTTTTTTACTTTCTGGTAAGTTTGTATAATTTGTTAATTTGTAATCATTTTTAAAATTTTGAAAATATTTTATAGCCGCAGTTCGGTGTTTCCACCGAATTGGAATACTTAATAAATTGAAATCTTCTTCTGTCATACTCATATAATCATCGATATTAACAAAAGAACTATTTTTCAATATTTTCAGAATTATTATAATTAATATAATAATTATAATAACAAATATAATTGTAGAGATCATTAATTTATATAAATATAAATTAATTTAATTTATTCCGTTTTAATATAAAATAAAAATATTAATTTATAATATATCAATGAGATTCGACACTGAAAATTATTCGGATGAACCAAAAAAATATTTAAATAATATATCTAATTACATTAAGACACAAAATAAACAATTAGAACAAAAATCTAAAACAATGGATAATATATTAATTAAATTTACCGAAAATTTAAAGCTAAATTTACAGAAAATTGAAAATTTAGAACAAATAAAAAAAGACCTGGAAAATAAATTAAATAAAGACCCCAATAACGTCGATCTACTTGAATCTATTAATAATATTAAAGAATCTGAAAACATCGAACTAAATACTTTATACAATATTGAACGGGAGTTAAGAAACACCGAAGTAAATTGGGAAAATAATAAGAATGGTTTAATTGAAGATTTAAAAGAGGTCGAAAAATTAATACAAAATTATATGTCAAAAACATATTCTATTATGGATAGCACGGAAGTTTTATTAAATACGGTTAATGATCAAATTGTGATGAATTTAAGTCGTGGACTATCTAACGACGATTCTATGGAAGTAATTAATGAAAATATGAAAAAAAAAGAACTTTTAATTCATAGTATTGAACCAGATTCGGATTCAGATTCAGATTCAGATTCAGATTCAAGCGACAGTTCAGAAGTAAAAATTGGACAAGAGTTAGAAGAGGAACAATCCCAGGATTCAGATTCAAGTGAAGGTTCGGATTTAAATATTGGACAAGAACAATCTGGTGACTCAGACTCAGACACAAGTGAAATTTCAAAGTTTGATATAAAAGAATCAGATTCAGAATCAGAATCAGAATCAGAATAGGGATTAAATTAATTTACAGTTTTCAATGCATCTATTATACTAATTACTTTATTTATAGTTGGTGTGCAAACATCTACCGTTGCACTAATTGTTGTTTTTGTTGGAATTTTAAGTTTTAATTTATTTTTAACTATATAAGTAATAATTCCTCCCACTGCTGATTTTGGAGTCACAGCTTGTAATTCAATACTATATTTATTATATAATTCATTACACATAGTTGAAACTTGAAATTTCAATTTTAATAAAGAACAATATTTTATAAATGAATTGGAATCTTCTACTTGGACACCTTTATATGTTAAATTATCATTATTAACAACATCAAATAGAACTTTCTCTCCTTTTGACAAAGTTTTAGATGAACAATTAAATACTTCTTGGATTTGTTCTCTTTCAATTGGTAATTTATGATTAATGCAAGAATGATATAAACATGATGCGATTAAACCTTTTCTAACCGACGCTCGTGTTAATTTACCCGATTCCATATATTGATGCCAGAAATTTTTTGCTGTATCTATAACAATTTGATTTAAATTTAATAATTCTGCTGAATGCTCAAATTCTTTACCAATTAACCAATATGTTTTTTGTTTATGATTAAATGTCATCTGTAAAGATAATTTACCAATTAATGTATTAGTATTGAATGCTAAATTTCCACCTTTTGAATAAGGATTACCATCATCATAAACATCTCCTCTTTGTGTATTTGTACAATAATTTCCAGAAGTATCTTTATAATTATTCCATTCACTCGCGGCTGAAATATTATAACTCGCCATTTCAGCTCCACATTTACTGCATACCCCCTCTGAATCTAATTCATGACAGCAACTAATTTCTTCTTGATTATTTTTCTCTTTTAATTTTTGTTCTTGTTCATCGAGTTCGTCAAAATGTTGGTATGCGTCAGCCCAAATGTCATCCATCTTATTTTTTACTCTATTATTTATTTAATATTTATTAATTATTGTTTCTTAAACTTGTTTAAAATATGTTATAAATAATAATTAATAATATTAAATGAATAATAGAGTAAATAATAAAGTAAATTTGATTTCTTTAACTTCATGTATTTTATCAGTTGATAATAATAAAAAAATATTAAATTTAGAAGTAATGAATGATAAATACATAAAACAAGAATCTTTAACTTTATTAGAATATATAAAAACTTTTTGGGTAGTCGCAAAAGAAAATAATGATTGTTATCATTTTATTATTAATATACACGCATTAGGTATTTATCCTTTGTCTTTATTTCAAATTATAAAAGATTGTTTAATAGAAATTGAATATATATTTAAAGAACATTTACATTCAAGTTGTATTATAGTTGATTCTCCGACTATTGTATCTATACTAAAACCGTTATTTAATATATATAAAACTTCAAGACCGTTTACTTTTGTTAAAAATTATGAGGATGGGTTAATGTTTATAAATAAAAACAAATTAAATTAAATTATTAAGTTTATAAAACTCAATAACCTTACTGTTAATTTTAATTTTATTTATTGCAAAATTTACTAAATATAATCCATCAAGAGTTTTAATTCTGGAAAGTGCAACATATATTTGCCCCGATTCAAATATGTCATTACCAACATCTATTATAGCAGAATTAAGTGAAAGTCCTTGTGCTTTATGAATTGTTATACCCCAAGCTAAAATTATAGGAATTTGATTAATACATAATCCCGGGATATTATCACTCTTCCAAGAATGAATAGTGATTGTTCTTTTTGTATTTTTAAATTGAATTATTGGATTTTCATTTTTATCAAAATCTAAAACAACACCCTGACTACCATTTACTATTTCTTGGTCTATATTTGCTATACACATTACGAATGCACCTTTTTTAAGTTCTAATGTTTCCTCTGTTAATGTACTATCTTTAATATATTTATATTCAAATTCTTTCTCTTTTTCATTCATCGACTTTAATTTTTCTATTTGTAATTGAGATAAATTGTCTACGTTTTCTGAATAATTTCTTTTATAATAAAAACTTGTACTTTCAATTTTCAATAAATATTGATTATTAATTATAGCAACTTTACTCTTTGTTGGTAAAAGTCTTGTTATATTTTCATCTAATTCAACATTTAAATTTTCGATTAAACGTGATTCAAGTTTATTAATACCACTTCTAAAAATTTTTCCAATTCTTAAATTATTTAAAATTTTTTTATAAACTATATCATTTTGTCTATAAATAACAGTTAATGCATAGACAGAATTAAAACTTTTTAAAAACATTTCATTTTCAAAACAAAATTTACTTTCTCCAATTGGGGGCAATTGAAAGAAATCACCAGATAAAATGATTTGAATTCCTCCAAATGGTTTATTCTTTTTTAATATTTTTCTACCAATTGTATCCAATAATTCGAACATTTTATCAGACATCATACTAATTTCGTCTATAATAAGAATTTCTGTATTCAACCAGTTTTGTAATTTAAATTTACTACTTAGAACATTTTTAATAATAGTATCATTATTTTTCTTACAAATTCCAACCCCCGCCCATGTATGTATAGTTGTAGCCTTACACTCTAATAATAAAGCTGCAACGCCAGTTAAAGCTGTAACACAGATTTTGCGACCGTGTTCTATTGCGTGAGAATATATTTCTTTAATTAAATAACTTTTACCGGATCCTCCTGGTCCTGTTAAAAAAACATTTTCTGAATCAAGATATGAATCGAATACTTTTTGTTGAACAGAGTTCATTAATAATAAATACATTTAATCTTTAAATTAAAATTATTTATTAGTAATGTTAGGCTGAAATTGTGATACTTTTAGAGTCTGGTATTTAATATTTAGTATTTAATATTTAGAATAAATAATAATATAAATAATCCATACTTTCATTTGAATATTTATCGATAATTTTTTTTAATAAGGTTTTTTTTTTATTAAACTGTATAATTTTATCAATATCTTTATGAATATTAAATATACTCATATCGTTAAATATTATTGATTTATTTAAAATATAATCTTGAATATAATGATTATCTATGGTTAATATATTATCACTATTAATTATTACTTTTAATAATGCATTAATTGAGTTATTCATTTTATAATATATTATAATCTTATCTTCATTATTATTAATAATAATTAATTTATATGTATCAATTAAAGTGTAAAGTCTATATTCTAAATTAAAATATTTTAATTCATTTAATAATTTTCTATATGAATCTTGATTCATTAAATGAATTACTTATTTATTTTTAAATCAACAAATTTTATTAAGTACAATTAAGTACAATTAAAGCACGAATATAAATCGGGGGCAAAATCGGGAGCAAACTTTGGGTCTAAATCTGGGTCAAACTCTTGGTCAAACTCTTGGTCAAACTCGGAGTCGAATTTTATAAGAATACACTGAGTACAATCATTATTGCTATCATTATTATCACAAAAATCGCATTCAAAAACTGTATTATTATATTCACACCCAATACAATAATTAGTCTGACTGTAATTAATTAATTTACTTGGGTCACTTATATTAGAAGTATTACAAGTATTAGAAGTATTACAAGTATTACAAGTATTACAAGTATTAGAAGTATTAAATAAAATGGAATTATTATTACAATAAAATGCCGAAAACAGAGAAATTAAATATAGGTACATTACTTATATAGTTAAAATTAAACTTTTAAGTTAGTTCACTTAAAAGTTTAATTTTAATAAATTTAATGAATGAATATTACTCCGGATTAATATCTGGAATATCGCAAACATTAATCGGATATCCTTTTGATACAATAATTGTACATAAACAAATTAATAAATCATTAAAATTAAAAAATATTTATAGGGGGATTCAATATCCACTATTAACGTCAAGTTTAATAAGTGGTATTTCATTTGGATTAAATAATAATATATATTCAGTAATTAATAATTATTATATATCAGGATTTATATCTGGAATAATTACAAGTTTTATCATAAATCCAGTTGAACTTTACAAAATTCGAACTCAGTCAAATAAAAAATTTAATGTTTCGATAAATACAGGTCTAAAACAAACTGTGATTCGTGAATCTGTTGCGAGTTCAATATATTTTGGTTCTTATTATTCTATGCGCGATAGAGATATCCCGGTTTTTATAGCAGGTGGTCTTGCGGGAATTATATCATGGACTTTAAGTTTCCCACTTGATACAGTTAAAACACGAATACAGTCGGGTGAATGTATTTCAATTTTAGAATGCTTAAAAAAAGGAAGATTATACTCGGGAATAAGTATTTGTATTTTACGGGCAGGTTTAGTTAATTCTACTGGATTTTATGTATTTAATCATTTTCAATTAGACCAAAGAACTAATAATTAGACCTAATTCATAAGATTTTAGAATAGTATAATGATTTTTCTCTCGAATAATTTCTAATGTACTATTATTTTTCCAGAGTGAATGTAATTTTTCAATACTCTGCAAAGGAACAACTGAATCACCATTTGTCTGTAATCCCATATAAGTTTCTTGTGGAATACTACTTGAATTATTATTAGAATAATTTTTAGGTAAATGTCGTTCTGGTAAATCATCTAAATTATTTTTATAATCATAACACATAGGAGTATTTGATCCGGTACACCCGACAATAATAGTTTCTATTTCTGGATTTATAAATGACCGGTCTTGTAATTCTAAATAAATATTAGAATAAAATTCAGATTTATAATTATTATTAATCATTTTTGGAATACTCTTTGCATTATAAGAAGTACTTTTATAAATCATTACAGGTTTTTCAAAGAACTTTTCATTTGGAAATGACAACATTGTTGAATCAAACTGTTGTGTATTTTCTGGACGTAATATTGTATTACCGGAGAAGAATTCTTTTAATGATAACGGAACTCCACCAATTGTTGGACATATAAAAAGTAATTTATTTATTAATTTTTTTTCAGAAACATCAAGATGTTGAATAGCTAAATTTGCTATTACAGCCCCGAAATCATATGCTATAATTACTGTGTTTTTTTTAAGAAGACTTTTCAAATTTTCAACTATATTTTTTAAATTTATTTGTATAAAATTATAGTTAAGAGTATTTAATTTATCACTCTCAGTATAGTTCATCGCTTTTAACAATGTAATAATAGACCCAAAGTGTGTATTTTTATTTCTACCAACCGAAGTATAAACATTCTTTTTTAATTGATTACAATTATCAGGCCACACAATTGAATTATTTTGTTTTAAAGTACAATCACTTAAACCCGGGATTAAAATAATATTACTGTAAATTTCTGGGGTCCTTCCAATCAGTCCTTTTTCTGTTCCAGTATAATCTAAATGTTTTTGTGGTTTAAACCACCAAGAGTATTTTAATTTATTAACAAGTGATAATAATTTTAAGTCTAAACTTTTCTCGATTGGTACTAAGGAAACATATATACTTTTACTTGTTTTTTTTGATGAACTAAAACCATAACCAGACGCTATTGAAAAAAAATCTTTATTATTTATTAAGATAAATATAATAATTATAACAAGCGTTAAAATAATAATATTAAGTATCATTTATAAATAATAAAATATTTTAATTATTTTATATATGAATGATTTAATAAATGTTATATCATTATCTATTGTCATAATTATTATTTTCAGCTTCTTTAAAGATATAAATTACAAAAAAATTAGTAATTTAACCAATTTACAAGATAGTTAAGTATAAAATGTCATTAAAAATAGTAACGTGGAATGTTAACGGTATCCGTAGCAGAATTTTTAATGATAGATCCAGTAATCAATTAACGAAAAATCATATTTTCATTCCCGAGGAAAATAGTTCATTTTATAATTTATTACAAAATGAACCAGACATTATTTGCATACAAGAAACAAGAACAGAAAAAAGTATATGTATTGAAAATTATCACGAATATTTTAATCATTCAAAATTAGATGGTGCTCGGGGTGGAAATAGATATTCTGGAACAGCAATTTATACAAAGATAAAACCAAATAAAGTTGAATATTCTATTCCGGATTATTTAGACCAAGAAGGTCGAATTATAATTATATATTTTGATACATTTATATTGATAAATGTTTATACACCAAATTCTGGTACAAATTTTGAAAATCGACTAAATTGGAATAACGCCTTTTTAACACAATTACAAAATCTGGATAAACCAATAGTGTTCTGCGGCGATCTTAATGTCGCATATAGACCAGATGATGTTCATTTTAATTATAAAAGTAGTAGTACATATAAAACAAATACTGAAAATATTGTTGGATATTTACCAGAAGAAATAGACTTTATGGAAAAATTACTTAAATTTAATTATAAAGACTGTTATCTTGAATGCAACGACAATTTATATGATATTTGTTCAGATTTCTGTGGATTTACATGGTGGGATCCACGAGCAAAAAAAATTAAAAATGAAAATACTGGAATCGAGGTTGGAGGATTAAGATATAAAAATTATGGATGGAGACTTGATTATATATTAATTAAAGGTGATATCAAAATAATTGATTGCAAAGTTTTAAAAACAATCGGAGAAGAATATAGTCCACAAGGAAGTGACCACGCACCCGTTTTATGTGAAATGATTATTAATTAATTTCAGCTTTTTCTATTTTATCTTTGTCTTTGTCTATTTTATCTTTGTCTTTGTCTTTTTCATTAATTGTATCTATTTCATCTTTATATTTTTCAAATAACTCAATATCTTCTTTATTAAGTTCCGTTTTAGTTTTAACATATTTAATCGGAAAATGTTTTAGAGTAGTGTTCAAAAATGTATCTAACTTGTTTACAATTTCATCTTTAAATAATTCGTCTGATTTAATAATTAACACATTATCTCTTTTAATGTCAGTCCAATTATGAAATTGTTTAATCATTAAGTTCAGTAAATTTTCATCAGATAAATGTGTATTATTATTGTTACTTAATTTTCTTTGATTTGTGTCCCAAATTCCCTTATTTCTTCTTTTCATCGAAGAAAAAGATGTGATCGGATTATTATAAATATATATAATTGGTATATCGCAATCAATATATTTTGGACAATGACATAATATATTTTGCCAGATTTTAGTCATACATTTATATCCTTCTTTTTCTAATAAACTAGTTAAAGAATTACTACAACATCCTCCATATGAAACAATTAATATTTCTAATCCTTCTTTTTTAATTGTTTCTGATACATTTCTAAATTACAAATCATTATACTTATATAAGTAAATTTTAATTTAATCTTTATTAATCCTTTAAAAAATTTTTAATCCATCTTTTTTCATTTCTATCATATGCTCTTGCTTCTCTATCTCTGTTTTTTTCTTCTAATTTAAGTGCAGCATCTCTCTTTTTTTGTTCTAATTTAAGTGCAGCGTCTCTCTTTTTTTCTTCTGATTTAAGTGCAGCGTCTCTCTTTTTTTGTTCTTTTTTTAATTCTTTCTCACGTTCAGCTTGTTCTTTAAACATCCACCGAGCTTCGCTTAAATGATATCTTTGAAATTCGGGAGTTTGTGCCTGATATTCCATCCTTCTCAACCGATCTTGTTCAAGTGCTTCGGCGAATATTCTTTGTTGATTGATTCTATCTTGTTTAATTAATTCATTTCTATTATCCATATAATCCTTCCATTCCTTTTCAGAATTTGCAGCCATAAAACTTTTTCCAGTATGATGAATAATTGTTCCCCTTGATAAAGCTTCCTGTAATTGACTATAATTAGTTCCTTCTGGTACATCGGTCCATTCACGGTTAGGATAATTATATACTCCAAATTTACTTTTTACCATTTATTATTATTAAATATTATTTAAAAAATAAACTTAATTTATAATAAATGGTAAAAATTATGACAATTAAAAAAATAACAATCCCAAAAAGAATTCGTGAACTAGTATGGAAAAAAAATATAGGCAAAAAATGGAGGGGTAAATGTTATATTTCTTGGTGTGATAATAAATTTAATGTTATGTCAGCGTGGCACGTAGGACACAATTTACCTGAATCAAAGGGTGGAACAATTGATATTAATAATTTAAAACCAATCTGCTGTGAATGTAATTTAGGTATGGGCAATAGACATACAATAGATGAATGGTCAAATATGTATAGAGAATTAAGCTTAAATAACTTAGAAGAATCCGCTATTGAAACTTTAACTAATTTATAATCTCGCACTTGCACCACCACCCCCGCCTACCTTTCTATCACCTCCGCCGACCTTTCTATCACCTCCGCCTACCTTTCTATCACCTCCGCCGACCTTTCTATCACCTCCGCCGACCTTTCTACCACCTCCGGTTCTACCACTATCACTATGAGGACTCGAATTATTATTTCTGTGATTATTTCTGTGATTATTTCTGTGATTATTTCTGTAATTATTTCTGCGATGTCGACGTCTTCTATTGCCTATGTTTCTTCTATTATTATGATATTGACCATATGAACCATATACCCATCTTCTTGGATTATACCAAGGATAATAATATGTTTTATAATTAAGGTCGATATATGGGTCTAAAATTAAACCATCATTCGAAATTCCTTGGTGATAATAACGTATATGGTCTTTACTGAAAAATGGACCAGACTCGTCTCCTTCCTCTGCGAAAAAACCTCTTTCTTTTTCTAATATTACTAAATTTGGACATTTTGATTTAAAATCAATTTCTTCTGGTGAATAGAATTGATTTTGTACAGCCATACAATTGAAAGAGTTAAAATTGTCGATTTGTTTACGCGAACAAAACATTGCGATTAAAAGAATAATTATAAGAATAATTATAATAATATTCATTCCTATAATTACGTTTTTATTTAAAATTAAAATTAAAATCATATTATAAATGAGCACATATGATCAATGTTTAATTATAATTAATGATAAAAAAAAATTAAGTTATTTAGAATTAAACGATAAATGGGCAAAATTTAAAGAAAAGTATCCTCAATTATATAATATGTTAACAATTACTGAAATTATCGATTTTAAAATGTTGGAGTTTATGTGTAATATGAGTGAAAAACAGACTGAATTATCAAAAGAAGACCAGTTAGAATCAGATTTTGTAGTTGGAGATATGTTAGCAAAAAAATATATATATAATGATATTCAAGAACCCACAAATGAACAAAAAGAATTTATTAAAGAATCTTTACGTAAAAAATTAAATAATAATTAATTTCTTCAATAAGTTTTTGTTATTTTTATAAAAAGCGTTTATTTTTTTACTCATATTACTCACACTTGTTGTACTAACACCACATTCTGAATGTAATTCTGTTAGTGTATATTTATCACTAGTCGTTTTTAAATTTGATGACATATAGTATATAATTGATGCATATATTTTATTATCAATTGGATTATTTATTTCTGGAAAGTTCTGAATTAAGTCATCTTTTATTTTATTAAATAATAGTTTATTTCTTGTATTTAATTTTATATTACATACTTTATCGAGTTTTAAATTGAGATATTCATAATATTCAGTTCCAACAAAAGTTTTTTTAAAAGAATCATTAGCTAAAATAATATTACTTACAGTTATTTTATATATTAAACTTAATTGTTCTAATGATATAATTATATCATTTATTGTTCCTGAATAAAATATACATAAACAATAAATACTGTTTTTATTAAATGTTTCTAAATATAAATTATTGAAATTATACCACATAGATATTGCAGTATTTCTAACTTTATCCGGTAATGTAATACCTTTTGAGTCAAAAATAATATCTAAACCTTTTAAAATTAGTTGTGTATCTTTATACTCTGGGTCAGCATCTTGTATCCATAGATTAATTTTATTAAGGTCGACAATTATATTTTTCCCGTCTTTTTTTATCGTAGTAGTATTTGCCCCTAATTTAATAAACTCAAATGTTTTTTCTTTAAAAGTTCTATTTACTTGAACAATTGGTCTGGTTACGCCACATCTTTCACATATTTCTTCAAAATTAGTTCTAATAAATATATTACTTTTACACATTTTACAATAATCTACATTCGGTATATCGAGTGGAATACTTAAATTTTCATTAATGATTTGAAAATCAAATTTTTTATCACTATTATTGATACAATTTAATAAAAATTCTCGTCTTTTTAATTTTGGTAAAGAATTCAGTTTATTCTTTAAAATTAATGTAGTTGTTAACATATACTACATTAATTTTATTTTATATTTTATTTTTATTTGTTGTATTTTGGGGATATTAAATTGGCTTTTTTTATTTTACACTTTTCGGGATATCAATATCAATATCATGTGGCTTTTTTATTTTTTTTCGTAGTATTTTCGGGACATCAATATCATACGGCTTTTTTGTTTTAATAATTAAATTGTTAATAATATTATTAAATGGTTTTTTAATATATGTAGTTGGTTCTAAATAAGATAAAATTTCATAGTAATTAAAATCCTTACAAACTATAAATTTAAATGATTCAATTAGATTATTATATACAGAACTAAGATTTTCAATAGAACTAATATTATATATCAAATTTAATTGATATTGTTTATATGAAGATAT
>Ga0209815_1000157_pt1 | contig 53259 bp, 65 predicted proteins | sample CoawatmetaG00DNA_FD_187507 | JGI IMG/M metagenome (GOLD analysis project Ga0209815, IMG submission 187507) | Marine microbial communities from the West Antarctic Peninsula - Coastal water metaG002-DNA (SPAdes) (version 2) | ecosystem: Environmental > Aquatic > Marine > Coastal ...
TATATGAAGATATTTTATCTATAATGTATAATTTATTTCTAAAATTAGTTTCAAATATAAAATCATTATAATCATATTCAAACTTATCAAAATATAAATCACAATTATCATTTTCTAATTTTGTATACATTTGATTTATATTATCAAATTGTGGTAATTTTGTATTACATTTATTATATTCTAAATAATATATACATAAATATAAGTTGTTAATATATCCAGTAGAATAATTATTTAAATGAATATAATTTATTTTACTGTTTAAATAAACATTACTTATAATAATACATTGATAATTTAAGTTTATAATATATTCTTTTACATTTGAACTAAAAGCATCAAAATTGTCAATAACTAATATATAATTTAAATTTAAAAAATATGACTTCGAACTTTTATTATTAAATTGTGTTAAATTTTTTACTTGCTCTAAATTTAATGTAAAATCATCTATACATAAATAATCATAATTTAAAACTTTTAAATAAAGTTTTGTTATAGTACTTTTACCCGAATATTTTTGTCCATTAATGATAAATTTTTGACCAGAATTTAATAATTCTATAATTCTTGGATATTCATATTCTAGTTCTGATAGACATTGAGGTTTATATTTATCAATTAAATGCATTGAATTAATTAATTAAGTAATTTATTTTTAAATACTTAATTAAGTAATTTAGCTCCCGCGAAGAGTCGAACTTCGATTGGAGGATTCAAAGTCCTCAGTGATAACCATTACACTACAAGAGCAAATATGTTTAAGTAATAGCTTTAAATCGTTTTAATCAGTATTTAATCAGTATTTAATAAGTATTCAATCAGTATTCCGGCTCGGTTCTACAATTTTATTTTTACTATTTTCAGGAATTAAATTTAATTCAACTGGGACATATTCTGTATTACCACATCCAATTACTTTTAATGATTCTGTTGGTTCTCCATTTATATTTAATGGTAATAAAATACCAGCTGAATGTTGATATGAATTACTCGCATAAGAATTACTCACATAAGAATTATCAGAGTTCTTTTCCATTTATAATTTATAAATATTTTAAATTTAAGATTAGATTAAATATTCTGCTAAAAGTGTTGCCGGAACATCCTTAACTTCTGACATTACTAATGAGATTATTAAATTAATTACATTTTCTTTTTCAGTAAGTCCTAATTTATTCACACAAGTTAAAAACGGGGCTCCATATTTAAGTAATGTCGACCTCATTTTATCACCAGTTTTATGATTTGCTTCTAATTGAACTAAAACATTTACAAAACTTTGAAAGCATTCACGGGTATTTTTAACCTTATAAATTTGATCAACAACAACTGAATTATTTAAATAAAATTGTTCTGCCTGTAATTTACCGACAGATATTGGTGCACTTAACGCGTCAACTTGTTCTTTTGTTAATTTTGAACAACTATCTTTTGTACCATGTTGTTTACTATTAAAAATTAAGGATAATACAGCAGCCATCGTTGGTGGTAAGTAGCTTAAAGGTTTTCTTATGGGTGAGGGGATAGTGTTGGGAAGTTTAGATTCATTCTCCCAAAAACACGATTCTTCCAATAATTGATTACCAGCTTGTAAATTTATTTTTGTAACATCAGAGACAAATTTATCTTTTGTGCTTGGTAATAGGGACATAACTAAATAAATGATTAAAACGATTGCTAACAACGCCAAAGTTGAATTATATAAAACGGTTTCTACTTTCATTATAATTAATGTAAATATTTTAAATTTAAGATTAAATTAAATATTCTTCTAAAAGTTTTCTCGGAACATCCTTAACTTCTGACATTACTAATGAGATTATTAAATTAATTACATTTTCTTTTTCAGTAAGTCCTAATTTATTCACACAAGTTAAAAACGGGGCTCCATATTTAAGTAATGTCGATCTCATTTTATCACCAGTTTTATGATTTGCTTCTAATTGAACTAAAACATTTACAAAACTTTGAAAACATTCACGGGTATTTTTAACCTTATAAATTTGATCAACAACAACTGAATTATTTAAATAAAATTGTTCTGCCTGTAATTTACCGACAGATATTGGTGCACTTAATGCGTCAACTTTTTCTTTTGATAATTTTGAACAACTATCTTTTGTACCATGTTGTCCTCCACCATTTTTTGGTTTAACAATAAGTAAAGAGAATACAGCAGCCATCGTTGGTGGTAAGTGGCTTAAAAATGTGGTCCGGTTATGTGAGCTTGGTGATGGAGTTGGAGTTGGAGTTGGAGTTGGAGTTGGAGTTGGAGTTGGTGGTGACGGTATGGAGGGTTTCAAACTCTTCCCCCCGGTTCCTGCTGGACCAAGACCATGGGGTCCAAGTGGTTCAGGTGGTGACGGGCTTGGCGGAACACCCCATTTACAACACTGATCAGTTAGCATACATTGACCTTGCGTACGGGACCAACATTGGTTCGGATTTGATTGGCAGCTCATTGCGGCACTTTTTAAATAACATATTTCACCATGCCCGGGTAACACGGGCGGAAGAAGAGGTTTTAAGCCACCATTTCCTAATACCCCCTGTGTTACAGGGGTGTCCAGATTCTCCCAATAACACGATTCTTCCAATAATTGATTACCAGCTTGTAAATTTATTTTTGTAACATCAGAGACGAATTTATCTTTTGTACTTGGTAATAGGGCCATAACTAAATAAATTATTAAAACGATTGCTAACAACGCCAAAGTTGAATTATATAAAACGGTTTCTACTTTCATTATAATTAATGTAAATATTATTTTTATTCTTTTTATTTTTTTTTTCTTTTTTTAATTTAATTTAATTTAATTTATCTAAATCTGATTTCCATAAATCATTAATTGTGGTCTTTTTTATTAAGTCATGTTCTTCTTTTTTCTTTGAATGTTCAGTTGTCAGTGATTTAATTCTTTCTTCCGTGAATGAAATACCGGGCATATTTAATAGGTAATCATAACTATTTTCTACTTCATATAATTTCATCTTTGTCATTTCTATTATTATATCGTTCTTTTTTCTTTTGAAAATAATTAATTTTTCATTTACGACACTTGTAATGTATTTTACTTTTGTTTCTATTATACATAAATCTTTGAATAGAGTATTTTCTAAATGTTGCTTTCTAAGTGCATAATATTTAATCCGAATTTTATAGAATGTATAAAGTATTTCTTCTGCTGAATACATTTTTTGTATTTTACCATTTTCATTAAATATATGCATATTAGTCGCATTTAAATTTGATGTTAATTTAAGTATTTTTTCAAGTGTTCCAGAGTATTCCCATTGTTCTAATGTATTCTTTTTAACCTTTATTTCAAAATCCACGATAGTGTCAGTTGAACTATTCTTAAATGTAACAATGCGGTCATCCGATTCTAATTTTTCAAGATGTTGTTTATAATTTTCAATTGATTCTCCTATTGGTATTTCTGTAATTTTAATAATACAATCCATAATAACATACTTACCAAATGAGACCCATTTATTATCATCGACTTTCTCAATTGTTCCTTTAAATCCGGAGTACCAAGGAGTTAATTCAGGTATTTCATAACTGGGGTCTTTAATTAATTCCCCGAGATGCTTCTTAATATCGTCCGGATTAAAAGATGGTATTTTTGTGGAGAATCCTGTACCAATTCCTTCTGACCCGTTTATTAAAAGAAGCGGTAATGTCGGAACAAAATATTTTGGTTCAATACTTTGTCCATCATCTTCCAGATAATCTAAAAGAGGGAAGTCATTTATATTAAATAAGACATCAGAATTCTTTGATAATTTCGTAAAGATATATCTCGGACTGGAAGCATCTTTTCCTGACATAATTCTGCTTCCAAATTGTCCAATTGGTTCTAATAGATTCATATTATTAGAACCAGTATAATTTTGAGCCATATTAATAATAGTCTCTTGTAGAGAATGTTCTCCATGATGATACGCGGTTTGCTCAGATACATATCCAGCAAGTTGAGCAACTTTGATTTCAGATTTTCTTAAATTCTTTTTAAAACACGCAAAGAGGACTTTTCTTTGCCCCGGTTTAAGACCATCTACAATGGATGGAATACTTCTGACATTATCGCTTATCGAGAATAATACTAATTCTTTATTTATTAAATCGTTAATTGTTACAACCTCCTTAGTTAAATAATCAAGTCCTTCAAACTTTTCTGTATATTTACGAATCCAATCTTTTCTCGCATCTGCCTCGGTTTTTTTAAATGCAAGTTCAAGTGCAGAATTGTCTTTCTTAGATTTAATTTGATAATTTAATACTTTAAGATTCTTGAAATACTCGCGAGCTTCAACCGCAGTAGATGTTCCTAAACCCTTATAATACTTAGTTGTCCAATTACCTGATGAAATTATTTTCCAGTCAAGATATTCTTGATGCGTATAAAAAGATAACCGTTCATTACCTTTCGAGACTTTAACAATAGGAGTCAATATACTACCAATGAATAAATCATTTAGTAATTCGGGCCAGGACGAATGTATAAAATTTATTAATAGTCCTTTAATGTGAAATCCGTCATAATCGGCATCTGTCATAATTAAAACTTTTGAATATCTCAAGTTTTTAGTATCTTTTGTACCAACTTGAAGTCCAAGAATTTTTTTAATATTTATAACTTCTTCGTTATTATTAATTTGAGATACAGAAGCTTCCCGAGTATTTAAAAGTTTACCTCGAAGTGGAAATACTCCATAATAATCTCTTCCAACAACTGATAGCCCAGATACAGCCGTTGTCTTGGCTGAATCACCCTCGGTCAGAATTAAAGTACATTTATCAGATTGTGATGTTCCAGCTTTATTTGCATCATCAAGTTTTGGAATAGAAAGACGAACAACTTTACGCCCATCTGTTTTACAAAGATTCTTTTTATCTTTCGCTTCTGCGACAGCTAATAAAGATTCTACAAATCCAAGTTTTAAAATCTTTTTAATGAAATCATCATTTAGAATAAATTTAGAACCAAATTCAGAAACTCGTGTAGTATGTTTATCTTTGGTTTGAGAAGAGAAAGTTGGATTTTCTATTGTACAATTAACAAATAGAAATAAAGAATCTTTTACATATTGAGATTTAATTACGACATTTTTGTGTTTAGCTTGAATGTCATCTGTACATCTTTTTATAATGGGCAAAATTGTATGATCTATATGAGACCCCCCATCATTTGTAGCCAGACCATTTACAAATGAAACATGTTTAAATGATTCACCGGGAGCAAGTGCAACACATACTTTCCATCTACTCGATTCATAATAAACACGAGGATAGTCAGTCTTCGGACCGATATAGTATGAAACATATTCTGAAAAATCTTTACAGTTAATTTTATCCGAATTAAAGAAAATTGATACCTTTTTAGGTGTAATAGCAGATATATCAAATACACGTTTTTTTAAAATATCAAGAGTTGAATATTGGCTCAGACTTTTCAATTTAAACTTTGAAAAATCCGGAGTAAAAGTAATTTTTGTATATTCTTTTGATTTTGTTTTCGTTATAACGGGTTTTTCAATAATTGACATATTATTTTTGAACACTTGTACATATTTTTGACCAGAACTTACAGTTTCTATAATAAATTCGGTCGAATAAATATTGGTAAGTTTAGCTCCAAGCCCATTAAGACCACCCGTTGTTCTTTTCTTAGAGTCATCATAATTACTGCTACTTAAAAGATTACCAAATATAAGTTCCGGTACGTATATTCCATGTTCTTTGTGAATTTCAATTGGAACTCCTGAGCCATCATTCATAACAGAAATTGTGTTATCTACAATTTCTACTTTAATGTTTTTAACAAGATCACTTCTTTGACATTCATCAGAAGCATTAGTAATAATTTCGTCAAATATTTTATATATACCCGGATTCCATTTGACTGTTTTTTCTACAATTCTTTCAGTTTTAGTATCTAAAATCCATTGATTACTTTCCGTAGTAGAAATTTCCCCAATATACATACCTGGTCTGGCGAGAACATGTTCAATTGGGGTGAATTTTTTATACGTATCTTCAATAGACATTATTTTTGAATCTACTTATTTAGTCTATCATTATTTTAAGTCAATTATTTTTTGTAAATTTAAATATTTGTTAATATTATAAACGTCATAAATTTACAGCAAGCCGCATTTAATGCTTTACCGAAAGATATTAAAGATGAGATTTTAAAAAATCCGAAAGAATATTTAGAATATTCTGTTTTAGCCAGAGTAAATTTAGAATTGATAAATCATTCAATTAAAAAAAAAATGAGCTTAAAAAAAAAGAACTAATCGCGTTATCACGTATTTTTATTAATATAAATACAAGTATTTTAGCTTTCCCGCCAAAGATTCATTATCCAGGAGCTAAGCCGGCGAGCGACGCGTATAGGGGATTTGATGACTTTACAGAAAGATATATTCATTGTTGTTCTAATGATCATTTTATTTATGATGAGTTTAAACAATGGACAAAACATATGTTATTATTATATTTTATGTATAATATTTGTTATAATACATTTTATGATTTATATCAAGCACAAGAATGGAGGCCGTTTGTATTACCATTTGATCGAAATACAACTTCATTTTTTATTTATATGTTTATGACATATAAAAATCTTGATCAATTAACTAAAAGACAATTAAAAGATATATTTAGTATTATTTATTACAAATATTTAAATAAATGACTAACTAAAAGACAATTAAAAGATATTTATTTATTTATTTAATTAGTGTGGACACCAGAGTCAATTAATTACGGTAACTTATTGATATTTTAATTTTATTATTATATATATATTATGGTTAAATGTATTTGTGTATTGCATAAAAATGAAAATAATATATATGGAATTATTAAATTTTCTCAAAATAATAATAGTAAAGTGCGTGTAGAATATAATATTAGTGGTCTTAAAGACGGATATCATGGTTTTCACATTCACGAATATGGAGATCTAACTGACGGATGTTCAAGTTCTTGTTCTCATTTCAACCCTTTTGGAGTACTTCATGGAGGAAGAAAAAGTAATATAAGACATGTTGGAGATTTAGGTAATATTAAATCAATTAATGGTATATCAAAAGGTTATTTTTATGATAATATGATATCATTAAATAATACCAACATTTGCTCAATTATTGGTAGAGCCATCGTAATTCATGCAGATATGGATGATCTGGGTATGGGTAATAATATTGAATCCTTAAATACAGGAAATTCGGGTAAACGATTAGCATGTGGAATAATCGGACTAACAAAATAATTTTTAATCTTTTCGGAACTCTTATAGTGTGAAATAAATTAATCAGAGTTCGCATCATTAACAGCCTTGGTCCATTCTTCTTCTGTAAATCTATTATATGTTCCTGGAATAAGTGGTGGGCACGTTCTAAGTACATGTAATATTTTGAACTCACTTATATTATCATAATATTCTATTTGTTTTTTTGCTTGAATATATGCAGAAGACAGCAAATAAAGTTGTATTCTTAATTTATAATCTTCTGAATAATAGTTATTATTATAATAACTATTATTCATTAATTGAAGTATTTTACAGTCTATAATTTCAAATTCTAAACATTTATTACATTTCTTATTATTCTTATTGTATAAAAAGTATATTATGAATGCGGTCGTAAATATTAAATTTCTGACTTAAAATAATACAAGAACATATTGATAAATTATAAATATTCAAATTCGTATATTTAGAATTGCGAATTCTGTCCATAATTCTATCAGAAATTGGGCAATAATTAATACTCATAGCAAATTTTATAATAATATTTGTCCACCAATCATAGTCTTCTTTTCCACTAAGGATATTGGCGGCATCATTAAAAAGTGAAGAATGTCTAATATTCCAAGGATTGAAATTATTAATATAAAGAATTTGATTAATAATAAGTATTTTTTTTTGTATATATAGATACCAGTAATCAATAATGGTATTGGCGGATTTTATCGAATATATATAGTCACATATTTCGATTGGTAAAAGGTCAAAGTATGACATATATTAATAAAATATAAAATATGTTTAATTACATTTGGATAATAATAATATTGAATCCTTTACCGGAAATTCGGGTAACAAAATAAATGAGTAAATTTTATACGTCCGATGGGTCTGGTGGGTATGGGGTTATATGTACATGTTGTAAAATTTCGTTATCAATATCCAGCATATTATCATAGTCTACAACCATGCGTTTTATTAAACGACAAATTTTGTCTAAACCACACGAGTATATCATATTTTCGTACATCCCTGAAAGAGATGAAAATAGGACTTCAAGATTCTCAACACGTTTTTCCAGAGGTGATTCAAGTAATTATGTGTTATTTATTTTATTATAAATATTATTAATTTCCATTTATATTATTCATCAAACTATTGCTCATCATATTATTACTAAATAAAAAAAAATAATATTATGTTATTTGAAATTATTATTATAATTATTATTATATTAATTTAGAACGGCGAGAGGACCGGAAAAATGAATTACTAGAATAGATACCGTTTTAAACGACCAAGAGTGATATACAAAAAGGAATAGTTTAATAATAAAAAAAAATTATTTAATAAAAAAATGTATATTAATATGACAAGTATTATTGATATATTAAATGATAAAACAAGTGTGAATAAATATATTTCTAATTTAAATATTTGTAGAAATAAAATTATCCAAACCCGACATAAAAATATTACAACAACGAAATCATGTAGAGGATGGCAAGTACAATATTATATTCTTTATTTGATTTACGTCATTGATATTTCTAAATTAAATGATAAAAAATTTATATATGATTTATGTAAAAAATATTATGAAATTTTAGAGCTTGAAGAAGGACCATTATATCAATATATTAGTCTAAATAGGTTAAATGTGTTTGGTATTGATTATAAAACATATATAAATTGTAAAAAAAATAAATTAGAATTAATTAATAACGATTTAGTAAATAACGCTTTATGTATCTATGGTATAAATAAAAACACTCTGGAAATATATTATGACAGTCCAGTATTTCATTATTTTACTTTAATAAAGAATGAAAATGAATATTATATAACATCAAGTTATTATTCCGATTATGTATGTATACCTTATCAGATTACAAAATTGAATAATTTAGACGAGTTTTATTATTTTTGTGAATGTATTAATGATTTAACTAATATACAAAAAAAAGAATATTTTATTGAATTTATGAAGATTTATTTTTTAAACGGAGGAATAAAAACAAGATATGATGAAGATACAGTAGATGAATATCCAAAACTTAAGCCTTTGTGGATATCACCAGAAGATGGTATCAGGAAAGAATTACATTTTTTTTTAACCAGTACAATTTTATCATTTGATATAGCTTGTATTACAAATTATTCTGAATTAATCGAAAGTCAATTAAAGTAAATTTTTACTTTTACTTTTTACTTTTTACTTTTTGTTTAAATTATAATAATTAAATAAACGTAATTTTATAATGGCACAAGTAGAAATTGATTTACTGATTGAATTTAAAGAAAACTTAAACAATTTTGGAACTAAATCATTTATTGAACACGACAAAATGAAACAAATAATATGTAAATTAAACGAATGGATTTATCCAGATATAATTGAAATGTTATTAGCGAATATGAACATTACATATAAACCAAAAGAAAAGGAATATTTATTACTTTTAATTAAAATATTAATTGAAGAAAGTGATATAATAATTAAATATAATCTAATTAATCTAATTCCGGCTGTTATTGACCTTTTGTGTGATGTAAAAGAATACGTGCGAAGTACAGCAAAAGAAATTCTTATAAAATTAATGTATTCGTGTGAAAATGAAGATTTAACATCGTTTTTACCTATAATAATTAAATCTATTGAAAATATCGATTTTATACCAGAGGCGATTGACCGATTACTAACATGTGTATTCATACAAAATGTTGAATGTGATGCACTTTCTATACTTGAACCTATAATTATCAGAGGATTAAAACATAAAATTAATGAAGTTCAAAAAAAAACTTATATAATTATTGATAATATTTATAAATCAATTAAACACCCAAAAGAAATAAATTCAAAAATCAAGCCTTTAATTATAAATTGTTCATTAAATAATTCTAATCCAGAAATTAGAAGTATAGCCAATAAAACACTTATAACACTTAGCGAAATATTCGGGGAAAATGAAATTATAATAAAAGAATCAGAAGACATATTTAAATTATTAAAAGAGGAATTTAGTGATGAGTCATTTGAATTGGAATATCTAAGTAAATTATTAAAAAATATGTGTAATTATCATTATTTCGAATATGACATTTGGTTATCGTTATTTAATAATTATTTAGAATATAATATTGACATAATATCTGATGTATGTAATAATATTATAAAAAAATACGAAAATTAAAATAATTATAAAAATTAATCACAATTTTAAAATATTTTAATGAATAATTTAATTATTTATTTCAATTAACACATCTTTCGATGATAAATTGCCATTAAACAATTGATCTAATCCTGGATATGATTGTATTGCGTTAGATGTTGTCATTAATTTATAACCGATTATTTGACTTAAATCTCCCTTTCTATATTTTGAATTAAATTTTTCTACAACACTCTGAACGGCTTTTTTACCTCTTTGTAATCGTTCCGCAGAAAGTATTTTAACATCTTTATATGTGATTAGTTTACCATTTAATTTATAATCACACACAGTATTTTGTATATCTGTTTTATCTATATTTGTACTACATAAATAACCCGCACATCTTTCTGCCTTATTATTAAAAGTACATGTTTTTGAATTTGTTGTTAAAGTTGTTCCAGATGGTAAATCATCCATAAAATCTTCACATGTTTTGCCAATATAAAAGAATCCCAAAACAGAATTTCTTAGAATTTTATTTAAACTACTGTTTTCATCCTTAGCCATAATATCATTAACATAAATATTTACCTCATTTTCCCACCATCCAGATAAACCGGAGCATGCATTACCGTATAAATAATTATAATCATAATATCCATCTCCATCAATTTTTGCGGTTTTATTTTTATACCCAGTCTTACTATCTAATGTTTTATAAATATATTTCCAAAGTTTTTTCATTTCATATATCCACCTATCCCAATCTGTTTTTAACCACTTTACCTGAACTTGCATAATGTGTTGAGTACTAATTGGGATATCATAATCTTCATCAATTTTACAGTTATTTGGTACTGATCCATTTTGAAAATCACAATTTTTCCATGTTTGTTCTGAAAATGTTGCACCACCATCATTATAATCAACATTAATACCAGTTGATAAATAATTTCTATCTGTATTAGATACACTTAAATTTGTTCCTATAATTTCAGAACCAAATTGCGCATTATTATTAGTATCAGTCGTTTTATAAAGAGTGGGAGATGTTAAATAACAATTCTCAGCTGGTATATACTTAGCCCATTTTTTACAACTACCAGTGTTACCATAATATTTGTCATTTAAGAATTTTTTATCATCCGTAGATATATTCTTCCAGTCTATCTGTTCTGCTTTATAACAATCTGTTATTCCATCTTTAAAATTTGGGTCTGTCAATCCATATCTATCTTTTACGTTTGGACAATCCCAACTAAACCCCGGACTCCAATTATTATACCAAGAATCACTATTCAGACTTGTACCAGAATTTTGCATTCTACAATTTGTATCTACAATATTATCACTGTAAGAACATTCAGTATTACAACCAACCAAAGTATCAATAGATTGATAAATACAGTATTCATCTTGGTTTGGCTCTTTATTACCTTTATTATATACAATTGGATTGCACCGACCAATTTTATTATTAACGTCAAATATTTTTTGTTGTCCTTGTGTACTTCCACAATTTCTTCCATATGTGGCAGAATCTGTTATACCCATCCCACTTATTAATGGCCATATTCTGGATGGATCAACAATTATACCAACATTTGGTGTCCAAAATCCCATATTGTTAACAATGCTTGTTGGATAAGAATATACAATTGGAGGTAAATCTTTTCTCAAATAGGTCCACGCAGAACAATTTTGTTTATTTTGACCAGGCAATGAACAATCCGTAAATGCACGAACACCACCTGAATTGAAATCTAATTTAAAATCATCAACTTTATTTATTTGCTCTAATTGTTCGAGCTCCATTAAATGAACTAAAATTCCTCCAATATTTGGATGTTCTGAATATATATTATTTTGCATATTAACAATTGTGTCAAATAATTTACCTGCCGTAATTTGAGGGGATGGGCTCATAGACGCTAAGGCTTTTTCAATAAATTCATCTTTATTTTTTCCAGAATGTGGTGGTGCTGGTGGTGTTGGTGGTGCTGGTGGTGTTGGTGGTGATGGTGGTGTTGGTGGTGATGGTAGTACCAAATATATAATATTAATAATAATTAATATTATACTTAATATGAATGAAATTAAAATATGTCTATTTATTAATTTAAAATAAGATAAAGAATTAATTAAAAAGAATGAAATAAATGTTAATAATATAATATATAAATAAATATTATTTTTCGATGGTCCTGGAAGTATATTATTATTATATTTATTATTATATTTATTATTCCATGATATAATTTTATCTATTTGATATTTATTCGCTATACCATGTACAGTACTGTCAACCATAACATTTTCAACTGGAACACCGTTTTTTTTTAATATGTTATAATAATAAGTTGATGCCATTGGATCAGCATATGAGTCGTCAGTAGACTGAATTAAAATTACCGGCGGGTGATTTGACCATTTAAATTTACCGTTATCATAATTTGGTTCTGATAAATCATGTGGGCAACATCCTCTTGGATATGCTGGAAAAAGACAAGGACCAAAATGCGGATCTCCACCACAATTAATATCATTACCGCAATCTTTTGAATAACAATATAAACTTCCACCTGCGACCATTATCGCACATTTAATAGTTGGAAAATGATAATTATTCGGTGTAGTTTTTAATAATGGAAAGTCATTCATATATCGACTTACTGCTCCACACCCAACAGAATATCCAAAAAGTGTTAAATTATTATAATTTAATTTTAAATTATTTAGCGGACTCGGTAATTTATTCTCTTTAATTATATTAAAAAGATTTTGTAAATATAATTGATCTGGATTATCCTTATACCAACATTCTCTTTTTGTGTAGCTTTTATCATTACAGGATTGATTTAAATACACATCGGAACTTATCATAGATAAATGAATGATTATATAATCTGATTTAATGAATTGTTTAAAAAGGTCCATTACATTTTTCATTAAATATTTTGGATTATTTGAACATTTATCTGTTATAATTCCGCCGTATGATGTCTCATTTTCTCCACACCACCACTCAGATGCTACCGCATTAATATTAAAATCATTATTTAAAATATAATTATATTTTTTATTTTTAACTATATTTTTTGGAGTAGATATACCAACAATTCTTTTAGTCATTTTTTTTGTAGGTAAGCCATCATTGTTACGTAAACTATTTGGATTCAAAGTATATTCAGGTGTATTAATATAAAACCAATATTGATTATAATCCGGATTTTTAATTTGGGAGATATACATTATATTGTATAATAACATTTTATTATTATTTTATTATTATTAAATTAAACATTTTTTACATATAGGATATTGTTCAAATTTACTATTATCTGATTGACACGATGAACAAGTTCCAGGACATGTATAATTTCCTGAATCGTTTTTACATTTATCCAAATCTAAATCTATATTTGGATTATTTACATTTAAACATGTATGAGTCTTTTTACCTGATGATATGGTTTTATTTTGTTCTAATATATTAAATATATTAGAAACCCCCGTTACTATCCAATCAGGTATTTTATTATTATTATATCTAACACATAATCCAGTATTTGATGTATTTCCCCAGTAATCTGGTGTGAAATTTGATGAACTTATTAATAATCCCCAATCTGAATAATAAATTTTTGCATGTAATATTTTACACGGTGATCGAACAGTTTGAACAGTTGGTGGAGTTTCATTAGACCTCGCATACCAATAATTAATTGTAAAATACCCACTTTTTTCCCATTTAGTAAGTAATTCTTTTGTAGTTGGACAATTAAACATACTACACGTTGCATTTACATTATATGGCATACTATTATCCCAAGCAGGATTATTAATCCAAAATTCTATTGTAACTCCATTATCTATCGCGGTTTGTATAGCGTCTTTTATTTTAATATCATATCCACAAGGCGAAAATGTACTACTAAATAATGAAAAATCAAATGATGTAATTTTAATAAAACTGTTTGCATTAAATATTAAATCATATAAATGAGACCATTCATATGATACACTACTTGTTTTAATTGAGTCATATGTTCCAACTGGTTCATACTGTGAAAAATCCGATTTAGTTTGTGGAAAAGTTGTGCCCTTTGGTTGATTCTTACAGTTGTAATTAAATGGCGATAAGGCTATAAAATATTTAACTTTATCATTATTTGTTTGTACGATGTATGGAGAATGAAAATTATATTTTAACTGCAGAATAAAATTTGTATTATTTGATTGGTGTATAAAATATTGTTGTCTCTTTTTAATATCATCAAATAATTCAGATTTAGAATTTATTGTAATTCCTATATCAATTGCACTACTCGTAGATAAATTTTGTCCTCCTATATATGCCTCATTTTCAGAGATAAATAATTTATCATGAAAAAAATAGTTGACTTTCTTAAAGTGTAAATGATCATTTTTTACATTTGGATTATTTGTATATTGTAATATGATATTACTAAGACAACTGTTTTCTTCTGGTGAATCTCCTGTTATAATTATAACATGAACTCCCCGATTTGTTGCATTTACTATTTCCCAATAAATTATATTTTGATAATCGGTTGGATCATCTGATTGCCATTTACCCAGATTAAAATAAACATTAATTAAAGTAAGATAGTATTTTGATTCCTTAATTAAATTAATTAACCAATAATAAAAAGTATTTGGAATTTTATATAATTCACTTTTATCAATAAAAGGATTTGATATTACAACATTAATCAAACTTTCATCTTCTTTACCAATATTGTTATTATAATTTATTGATAAAACATTATCATTTTCATTTTTAGATTGTTCAAATTTATAACATTTTACATTATCATATTTATAACATTCTTTTGTATTATTTCCAAATTGAGAAAAACATGGTTTGTTATCAGTACTCCAAGATTGTTCTAAGGGTAAGGTGCAGGACCATGGTGAACTATAAGTAGGAAAATTACTATTATAAGACGAATGATATTCTTTTGAACCTGGATTACCTCTGGTTTTATCCGATATAAATATTTGACAGACTTCATTATTTTTTGTATCATCATAATTAATTGCTAAACAATCTTTATCTTTTCTACAATAATTTTTACATTTATTTAAATCTAAATTATTATCGTCGGTTTTATTATATTGTATATAATTTGGAAAATTTTGTTTTATCGTAGTACAAAATCCTGGACCAGAAATACCGTCAATCTCTTTGAATACTCCTTGTACTGGTATTTTTGGTGATGGTGATGATGGTGATGGTGATGGTGGTGGTGATGGTGGTGGTGATGGTGGTGATGATGGTGATGATGGTGATGGTGATGGTGGTGGTGGTGATGGTGGTGGTGATGGTGGTGATGATGGCAGTTTACACACTTTTTTACATTGTGTTAGTGTCGTGCGACTTTTTGAACTTCTAATACATTTACCGGTCTGACATAAATAATATTTTTTTGATTGTTTTATAATATATAATACCGTTATAATTATAAAAGTACTTATAAAAAAAATAAGTGTTATTATCTGAAACATTTATTATATATATATATAATAAATTAATTAAATATTATTAATTAATTTATTAGTACCAATAAATTAATTAAAATAAGTGTTATTATCTGAAACATTTATTATATATATATAATAAATTAATTAAATATTATTAATTAATTTACGTTAGTACCAATAAATTAATTAAAAACATGTTATTAATAATGAAAGTATTAGTCACAGGTGGTTCGGGCTTTTGTGCATCACATTTAATTGATTCTTTAATAGAACGAGGAGATTATGTAGTTAATATTGATAAATTAGACTATTGTTCTTATGATAATACAGAAAATATTCCGGGTAAATATAAATTTATAAAGGGAAATATATGTAATTCTGAAATGATAACATTTATTCTTAATGAATATTCGATTGAATGTATTTATCATTTAGCTGCTCAAACACACGTAGATAATTCATTCTTTAATTCAACACAATTTACAATGGATAACGTTGTTGGAACTCATACACTTTTAGAATGTTCCCGAGCTTATGGTAAAATACAGAAATTTATTCATATGTCTACGGATGAAGTATATGGTGAAGTTAAACAGGATGAACAAGAAAAAACAGAAACAAGTTTATTAAAACCAACAAATCCATACTCTGCAACAAAAGCTTCGGCCGAATTACTTGCGGCATCCTATTATAAATCATTTCAATTACCAATTATAATCATACGTTGTAATAATATGTATGGTCCACGTCAATATCCAGAGAAAGTTATTCCAGCTTTTATACATAATTTACTAAACGGTGATAAATGTAATATACAAGGAGATGGACATACCGAAAGACATTTTATTTACGTTAAAGATGTTGTTGACGCACTTTTATTAATTCATGATAAAGGTAAAATAAATGAAATTTATAATATATCAACTGAATATTATATGAATATCAAATCACTCGCTGAAATGATGATTAAAAGATTAAAAAATACTGAGAAATATTCAGAACATATAAACTATATTGAAGATAGAAAATTTAATGATTTCCGATATTTAATAAACAGTAATAAATTAGAGGAACTCGGTTGGAAAGCAAAAGTCGATTTTGAAGAAGGTATTCAAAAAACGATTAATTATTATGAAAATTATATTCTTAAATAATTATACAATGTCATTAGAAAAAGGAATACAAAGAATCGGGTCAGTTTATATATATGCATGGATTATTAGTTTAGCTTTTGTATTTTTTGGATGTTTAGGCGGTATAATAATGGTGTGGTTAGTTGGAACACCTCCTCCGAACTCGAATGACCCGAATGACTATGCGGGTGATGATACAAAAACAATGAAAATGGTATGGACTATAATATTAGGAATAATAATGTTAATAGTTCCAGTTGCAATTTATTTAATATATTCTAATAGAAATAATAAATCATTTGAGGAATATGCGGGAATAACTGGTATGTTTGATACTGCCGTAAATACAATACGAACACCTTATTATTAAAATAATTAAATAATAATAAATTAATAAATAATTAATAAATAAATAAATAAATAATTAATAAATAAAAATGTTTATATTTATTATAATAATAATGTTCGTATCGAAATATCTAAGTAAATATCAATTTGAATTAATTTTAATTTCAGTTTTAGCAATTGTTGTAACAAGTATTGGAATTGCGACACACAATGAATATTCGTGTAGTAATGGTACTTATATTGAGTTAAAACATAATTCACAAGAAATTAAATGTTTTAGCAATGAGCTTAAAAATGCGCATAGTGGTCTGGAAAAAGAGATACACTATCTAGAAGATTCCGCGAATAAATGTGGATTAACGAAATGTAATGGAACAACTTTTGGGTATATTTTTAATATTATAGTACTTTCGATATCTTGTTTGATATTAGTATTATTCCCTATTATGAAAATGTTTCCGAATTTATTAAAATTTTAAAATATATATATATTAAATAATGCAAGAGGTATTAGCAGATTTAGTAAAATCCCAAGCGACCTGGTTAAGTTTATTTTTAATAATTGTAGCAAGTATCGGTATTAATTATAATAATAGATTAAATTGTAATAATGCAGAAATTAAAGCTTGTCCAACTAGTTCTAATTTTTGTTCGCACTCAAACGAATTTGGAAATATATTTAATATTATAGTATTAGTTATGGGTATTTTAATGTTGATATTAAATTTTGGTTATTTATTTTATAATAGAGACTAAATCGTTTTAATAATTAATTAAAAAAAATAATAAATAATAAATGTTTGAATTTTATGAATTTAACACGTTAAATGTTATGGTGGTATTAATTTCAACATTTATTATTTATTATACTTTTTGTAAATACAAGAAGAATAAAGAAGAGGAAAGTATGAACTTAGATAAATTAATTATTTCAGCATTAGCTGGAATTCTGTTAAGTATAACAGTTGCTTATATTTTAACGGGTAAAGAAGAAACACTTTTGAGTGACAATTATTGGGAAAATAATTTAATACAAGAATAAACCACGTTATTATTAACTTATAAAAAAAAATGATAATTGTAATAGTAAATGTCTTTGCAGATTACTAAATTTGATCCTAAACAAATAGAAACTCGTAGATTAACTGGGGCTGGTCCAGCTACATGTGTATTTATAGGTAAAAGAGGGACAGGTAAAAGTACATTAGTTGCTGATATTTTATATCATTGTAGAAATATTCCGATGGGTGTAGCAATATCCGCAACGGAAGACGGGAATGCTTTTTATTCAAGTCATATACCCGATATATTTATACATTCGGAATATAAATCAGAGGTTGTCCAGCAGATTATAACCAGACAAAAAAAAGCTATCTCTAAAAACCCCGGATCTAAGGATACAAGTAATGACGCGTTTATACTTTTAGATGATTGTATGTATGATAAAAAGATGATTCGCGACCCAAATATCCGCGGTATTTTTATGAATGGTAGACATTGGAGAGTGACGTTTATGTTAACTATGCAGTATTGTATGGACTTACCACCGGACCTACGTGCAAACATCGACTTTATTTTTGTCTTACGTGAGAATATTATTCAAAATCAGGAAAAATTATATAAAAATTTTTTTGGTATTTTCCCCCATGTTGATACATTTAAAGAAGTTATGAATTCGTGTACAGAGGGATTTGATTGTTTAGTTCTTGACAATACATCAAGAAGTAATAAAATATGTGATTGTGTATTTTGGTATAGAGCAAAACCAAATCGCAAATTTAAAATGGGTTCAAAAGAATTGTGGGATTACCATAAAAGTAATTATAATGAGAAACATTCAACAGAGGACCATGAATTAGATATTAATAAGACCAAAAAAAAACCTGGAATAACAGTAAAAAAAGTTAAACAAATAAAGAAAGTAAAAGAAGTAAAGTAAAAAAAGAAGTAAAGTAAAAGAAGTAAAGTAAAAAAAGAAGTAAAGTAAAAGAAGTAAAAGAAAAAATAATAAAGTCAAAAAAAGAATAAAAGTAAATAGTAATTAAATGAAATTTGGAAAAGAGTTTAGTGTATTACCGAATGAAATACAAGTAAAAATAATAATGGATATAATGTTAAAACTTCAAACTGAATTAGTTGATTATCAGATTAAATTAACTTTAACGAGAAACGAATTAGAAAAAAAAGTACAAGAATTAAAAAATTTACAAAGAATCGGTGGACCTATGACTGCGTTAATTCATATACAAGAAGATAAAAAGATGTCTCGTAAGACTCGTGATGACGCTTATTATAAATTATTACATATTTATAAACCGATTATAGATAAATTAAGAAAAGACAAAAAAGAATTAATAGAAACGATTAATAATGAATTCAAGGAGTATAACATGATTAAAAAAGAATATTATTCTAACTATAATTTATTAAAAAAACTTAATTAATATTTAAAGATTTATTATATAAATTAAGAAAAGATAAAATAATTAATGGTTCACTCTAAAATTCAACAATTACTAAATATACCACAACACGAACAGAGAAGTCCAGAATGGTTTGCTCAAAGAAAAGATAAATTAACTTCAAGTGATGCTGCAACAGTACTTGGTATTAATCCATATTCAAAAAGTCATGAATTACTTTTTCAGAAATGTGGTATAGAACGACCATTTATCAGTAACGTGGCGACATTACATGGACAAAGATATGAAGATACTGCAATTGAACTATATTGTAGAATTACTGGTAAAATAAATCACAATTTTGGGCTTCTATGTTATTCAGATGTACATAAAGGTTTAGAAAATCATAATACCGATTATGATTTTATAGCTGGTTCTCCGGATGGAGTTGTTGAATCTATAAATAATCCAGAAATAGAACCAATTCTAATAGAAGTTAAATGTCCATATAAACGACCTATTAAAGATGGTATAATACCAGAATATTATATGCCACAAGTTCAATTAAATTTGTTTATATGTAATTTAAGTATTGCAGATTTTATTGAATATTCTCCGATGGATAATAAGTTGAATATAGTAAGAGTATATAAGGACCCTTTTTGGTTTAATAAAAATTTACCTACACTTTGCACATTTTGGGATAATGTAATGAAGTATCGTTTAGTTGGAATAGAAACACATCCAGAACTAATCAAAAAAAGAGAGCGCGAAAAGAAGAAAGAAGAAATGAAGAAAGAGAAAGAGAAGAAAGAAGAGGATGAAGAAATAAAGAATAAGAATAAAAAATGTATGATTATTGATTGAATGTGCCTGTGACTGTAAACGTAATTGTATTATATTGATTAAATGTGTTAATTATTTAAAGATTTTAATCATTCTAATATAATATTAATGGGTATTCGAGGCCTAAATACATTTATTAAAAAAGTGTGTCCGGAATGTGTAACATACAATAAAATTACTAAATATTCCGGTAAAGTATTTGCAATTGACGCGAGTATATTAATTTATAAATATAGATATATATCAAAAATTAATGATTCGTCGCATATTATAGGATTTATAAACAGAGTAAAGTATTATTTAAGTAATAATATTATTCCAGTATTTATATTTGATGGAATTCCGCCGATAGAAAAAAAAAATACGTTAAAAAAAAGACAAAATATAAAAAATAAAATTCAAGAAAAAATCGATATATTACATAATATAAATAAACATAATTCAGATATAGAAAAAGAAGAAATAAATAAAGAAATCGACAAGTTGTCGAATCAAATAATATATGTTACTAAATATCATATATACGAATGTCAAAAGTTGTTAAAATTATTAGGAATACCATTTATGGTCGCACCAGATGAAGCTGAAAAATATTGTGTGTTTTTACAAAATGAAAAATTAATTGATTATATAGTAACTGATGATACAGATGTTTTAACATTTGGTGGAAATAAAATATTAAAAACAAGTATTAAAAGTGATATTATCGAGGTTGATTTAAATGTGCTTTTAAATAAAATTGAATACAATAAAGATAAATTTATAGAATTGTGTGTATTATCTGGATGTGATTATCTCCCGTTCATTCCAAATTTAGCAATTAATACAGTATATACTTTATTTAAAAAACACGATGATATCAATTCAATAATTAAATTAAATAAATATACATTTCCCGAAGACTATAATTATACAAAAGTTAAAAAAATATTTACCGAATTTAATTATGATAATAATATTTCTAAATTTAAATTAGAAATAATTAATTTAGATGAATTAAAATTATTTCTGAATAATATGAAAATTGAAAATGGTAATAAAATAATAAATAAATTTATTTAATTAAAAATTATTTTCTTGTGTATATATTATAAAGAAATGAGTGATACCTTAGCTATGTTTTTTGGAGCAAAGAAAAAGCCTGCCCGTAAATCGCCTAAACGCAAATCCCCTGCCCGCAAATCCCCTGCCCGCAAATCGCCGGCCCGCTCACGCACAAAATATCTTATGGTTAATGGTCGTCAGAGACAATTACATAAGGGTGTTAAGGGAGGTACTTATTATGTTTCAAAAGGAAATAAAGTATATGTAAACGCCGGGCAAAAACGCAAAGCCAGCCCAAAACGTAAAGCCAGCCCAAAACGTAAAGCCAGCCCAAAACGCAAAGCCAGCCCAAAACGTAAAGCCCGCCCATCGCGATATGGATACGGGTTTGGACAGCCTGGTTTAATTGATATTATGGGTCCAACATTGTAAATTGACATCGACCTTGACCTTGACCTTGACAAAAAATAATTATAATAATAATAATAATATAAATTATTATAATTACATTTTAAACTTACTCACCCTTACTTACCCTTACTCATCCTCATACTTTACAGTCTTTAAAGTCTTGAATCATTATATTTTCATTAATGTTAAATAATGTTCTTTCTATTGTTCGTAAGCTATTTGGGTGTGTTTTATCTGTTCTAATTAGAATAGGTACAAAATTATTATCTTTGAAATCGCATTCTAAAATACATTCATTTTTATAATTTTCAAGACTTTTTGTTTTAGTAATAAAAATGTTTCCATTATTGTCAGTATTATGTATTTTTGCAAATATTGTAATGTTTTTAAGGTGATACACACATGCTTCGAATGAATCACCATCTTCTTTAATCAGAAAATCAAAAGTGTGTTTATTGTGTGGTTTCCATTTTAACATAGAATATTGTGTTCCAGATGTTACGGGTAAACCATTTGGCATAAAAATTATTCCATCATTCTTCAATTCGCCATTTTCATATTCTTTATTTATAAATTCATCAAAATTGTCAAATAAATAAAATGTTTTCACTTTTAATAAAATAAATAAGTCAGAATTATTATTTTCAATTTCTTTTTTAACATTATTTAATCTTTCATTATGTTTTAAATATGAAATTTTATTATTATTTAAAAGTACACAATCATGAATAATGAACTGCCATTTATCATTAATTTTACATAATTCACCATCTAAAAGAGTTCCGGAATATAAATTAACATCAATATCAATTGTAAATATTTCAAGTGCCCGATTAATTAAAACACACATGTTTTTATTATTATTTGTAAAAAAATACATTAAAAATCTTGTTCCATCTAATTTCAATCCCACGTTATATTTAAAATTAGTTAATTTGTATAAATCTTTTTTTTCCACTGAAACTGGTTGAGGTCCGGGAAAAATTTGCACTTTTCCTTTTACGTTATAATGAAAATTAATCATTTTTATTATATAATTAATTAAATTATCATCAACAATTTTAATACCCAGAGGACCATTTGGTATAATACTCATTGTACCCAGAGGACCATTTGGTATAGTGCTCATTGTACTCATTGTACTCGGTGTACTGATTGTATTCATTTATATTATATTAATCTATATAAACTTTAAGTATCTTAAAATTTGTTAAAGTATTTAAGGGTTTTATTGTTAATATCAATAATGAATCATCAAATTACTGGTAAAAGTTTAATGTTATTAAATTCATTAATAGATTACTATAAAAACAACATGAATGTTATGGCGTGTATAATTACTCAAAAAAACTCCTTGTCATTAAGAGTATTAGACTGGTTAGTTACAAATTATTCTAAAAAATATAATATAGTATACACATTAAATAAAGGAAATAAAAAGTGTAATTTCAATATTTATTTAGACTATAAAAATCAATTAAAAGCGTATTCAAAAAAATTATTTGACCCATTTTGTAGAAGAGAAAGAATATTATTAAATACATCGAATCTTAAATGGGAAATAACAGATAAAAAAAAATGCGGAAATAACGAAATGATAACAACAGTTGGACAATTGAATTTTTTTAAATGGTTTATAGAAAATAATATTATCAATTATGCCATAGAAAATATCAGAGATATAGATAATGATATGATAAATACATTAGAACAAACTAAAAAATCAAATAAACGCTCTGAATTATCAAAATCTGCATCAAAACATATATGTTCATATGAAAAAAAAATCAGTATTAATTTTTAATGACTTAAAAAATTGAAATACTTATTATTATAAATAGCGATGAGCACTTTCAACAAATGGTTGCAAAATGTTGGGTTATTCAATTCTGATGATTCTGAAAATAAAAAATTTACACATTTGTTATTAAATGGAGGAAAACTATATGTAGAGGATATTGATTTATTTAATGAAAAATATTCGAACTGCATTGAAAAAAATGAATATATTTACTTAGTTGAATGTCGTCCCGATATATTTCCTTTATTTTTTGATTTAGACTTTTTATTAAATGATGAAAATGATTTAAATGAAAAAACGATTATTTCAATAATTCAAAATATAAATGATACTATAAAATTGTTTTATGATATTAATTTTAAATGTATAGTAACAACTGCTGATATAAAAACAGTAAATAAAAACGATAAAAATTATATTAAAAAAGGGTATCATTTACATTGGCCCGATTTAATTATTAATAAGAATATCGCACTTGATATAAGACTGTCATGTATTGTAAAATTAAAAACAATATATGGAAACCAATTTGCAAATAGTTTTAATGACATTATAGATGAACATGTATTTAATTCGAGCGGACTTAGATTAACTGGGTCAAGAAAAGGTCATTATGTAGCACAAGCAAAAAAGTTTGTTGATGAAGGAAGACCATATTATTTATTTAAAGTATTTATTAACAATAATATTGATTCTGACGAATATTCTAAATTAAAAGATAATAATCATAATTTAATAAAAGAAACCAGTATTATCACTAAAAATAAAAATGTTATTGATCCTATACATAACCCGTCTATTGATATTAAAAAATGCGAAGAATGTGAAGATAGTCGAGAAAGCAAGGGCGACTGGGATAGACTTGGAAAGAGTACATTAGAATATATAGAAATACTTCGATTTTTCAAAAATTATGTTAAAGATTATTCAGTAAATGATATAAAAAGAATATTTTGTTCAGAAAATAATAATGTATATATTATTTGGACTAAAAGTAAATATTGTTTAAATATATTAAGAGATCACAATTCATGTGGAATCTATTTTAAATTAAATAAAGATGGTATATGTCAAAAATGCTTTTGTAAATGTGATACAATGGAAGGTAGAAAATACGGATATTGTCGTGATTTTTCCAGTACAATTATACCATGTACTCCACACCTGCAAAAGTTATTAAATTTTAATAATAATAATAGTTCAACCCCATTAAATAAAATGGAGTGTAATAATTTAGATGATTTTAGAAGTAATCTTTATAATGTATTTACAAATAAAACACCAATAAGAACAAAAAAACCTGTAAATACCAAAAAAACCCAATTAAATAAAAGTTCTTAATATAATAAATATTATAGAAATAACAACAGCAGATAAAACTAATCCAACAGTATTTAAATCGCTATTACCATTACTGGTAAATGGTAGATAATTTGAAATAGTTCCTTTAAAAAATGATGTGGAAAATAATATAAATAAAATTGAAATTATTAAAATTTCTTGCATATTTTTTCCACTTTTTAACTTTTTAATTTTACCAAATAATGATTTATCTTCATTAAAATCTTCTTTACCTTTTAATTGGTTCTGTTGCTGCTGTTGTTGTTGCATTTGTTTCTGTTGCATTTGTTGTTGTTGCTGCTGTTGTTGTTGCATTTGTTGTTGTTGCTGTTGTTGCTGTTGTTGCTGTCTTTGTTGCATTTGTTGTTGATATTGTAATTGTTCATTTTTCTGCTTCATCATTTCAGAATCTATATGTTCTTGTCCTTGTCCTGGTCCTGGTCCTTGTCCTGGTCCTGGTCCTTGTCCTGGTCCTGGTCCTGGTTGTCCTTGTAGTCCTGGTTGTCCTTGCCCTGGTGGTCCTTGCCCTGGTGGTACTTGTCCTTGTGGTCCTTGTCGAAATTTGTCAACTGAGTCAGAGTAAGAATCATTTAAATTTTGCTGCATTATAATAAATTATAATATTACAAATAATTTATTATTACGCAAAAATTATAATTTAATTTAATTTAATTAAATTCGGAATTATTTCCATTTTTTTTTTCTTTCTTATATATTAATATAAAATGGGTGGAGGTCTAATGCAATTAGTTGCCTATGGTGCACAGGACATTTATTTAACCGGTAATCCTCAGATTACATTTTTCAAGGTGGTATATCGTCGTCATACCAATTTTGCTATGGAAAGTATTCAACAGACATTTTCTGGAAATGCCGAGTTTGGTAAAAGAGCAACAGCAATTGTCTCCCGGAACGGGGATTTAGTCAATTCCGCATATTTACAGGTATCATTACCATCTTTAAGTATGAGTATGGTTGAATTAACTAATCCATCTGCATCGGTTCGGGCTGATGATTATGAATTATGTTGGACTAATTATGTTGGATTAGCTATGATTAATCACGTCACTGTTGAAATTGGTGGTCAAGAAATTGACAAACATTTCGGACTTTGGATGTATGTCTGGCAGGAATTAACTATGACTGCTGAAAAAGCCCAGGGTTATAAGCGTATGGTTGGTGGGTCTGATGGTTCTGGCTGGTTATTGTTAGGAAATGCGGCTGAAGCCCAGGTTCTACATGTACCATTAGACTTTTGGTTTAATATTAATGCTGGTCTATCTTTACCTTTAATTGCTTTACAGTATCACGAAGTCAAGTTCATCTTTCAGTTCTATGACTTACGCGATTTGGTTGTAGTAATCAATAAAACTGATGGAGAACAATTACTTTCAGATGAATGGAGATTAAACAACAACACTGGTGTTAATCCCACTATCGAATTATTCATCGACTATATTTATTTAGATACCGATGAACGTCGGAAATTTGCTCAAATGTCGCATGAATATTTAATTGAACAGGTTCAGCATAATGAACAGACTATTGATTTAACCAAAGGTGGTGTTCAGGCTCATAGATTAACTTTCAATCACCCATGTAAGGAATTAGCATGGCTTATGGTTCGCCAGGACAATAAACAAAACAACGACCATTTCAATTTCTCTAATTCAACTCCCGGAAATGAGAAGTTAGGAGGTGATATTCTAAAATCCGCCCAGCTAAGACTAAATGGGCACTACAGATTTAACCCAGCCCGTGGTCCTCTTTTCTTCCGTCAGTGGCAGCCATTTATCCATCACACACGAATCCCAGATTCTAACTTATACGTATATTCATTTGCTCTTCGACCAGAAGAACACCAACCTTCCGGAACTTGCAATTTCTCACGTATTGATAATACAATGATGGAACTTGACGTCAATAATGATGCTCTGGTCAGTTCACCAGTTGTTCCAGGACACAAATTTCCCAATGGAGAACATGCTCTATTAACTGTGTATGCACGCAACTATAATGTTCTACGTATCATGAGTGGTATGGGTGGCTTAGCCTATTCGAATTAAATTTACTATTTACTATTTTACAATAAAAAACAATTTTAATTTAAATAAAATTAAAATTAAAATTGGTTTTTCTTCTTCACTTCACTTCACTTCACTTCACTTCAATTCACTTCAATTCACTTCACTTCACTTCTTCTTCTTCTACTTTATCTGCCCAAGATTTACTTGGTGTCTCAACCGAATTATTACTAATGTCTTCTAATAACTCTGATGCTGTACTAAGAGGTGATGAATTTGGACAATTGTCTCCATTTAACACTGGGCTATTTTGTCTCGAAATTTGAACAGTTTTTTCTGATTTTTCAGTAGCTTCTAATTCGTTACTCTGTCTTTTTTCATCATTTCCTATTTCAGCATTATCCAGTAGCTCTCTTTTACGTTCTTCAAAAAACATTTTAGACTTTAATTGAGATTCTCGATGACCGGATATAATTTCATTTAATTTTAAATCAACATGTACCTGCTCAATTAATTCTGGGTCAGGAGGAACTAAAAGCCAGGAATACATATCAACTACATATAAATCAAATGTCGGGTCAATTTGGTGCAGCATTTCAGAGTGTTTTTTAGCATCTTCTATTTTATCAAAAACTCCTTTAATTTTAAGACACACATTATTGTTTTTCTGATTACTCTGTGGAGAAACAATACTAATTAAAGCATAATTTTGACCAGGAACTTTTACATTATCTACTTCTACATTCTCATCCAAATTTAAACTACGGATTTTTTTTTCTACTGCTTCGGAAATCTTACTTTTTTTTTCATCAGAAATTTGTTGAAAGAGTGGGTCAGTTTCAATTGAATATTCTTTATTATTTGTGTTACTCATTTATATTTATATACAACTTTTCTTTAAATCCTTATATACTTGCTACAAATTTCCAATTTAATTCTTTACATATTCCTTTCCAGATTTTTTCTTGTTCAAATAATTTTTCTCGACTTTTTAATAGTGGGAAATAAATTAAATATTCTGTTTTACCAAGCAATTGACAAAATTTATGTAAAGTATATGAATAACTTAAAAAATTTTTACGATTACTTGGACAATGTTTTTTAAATGGTGCCTGTATTTTATCAAATAATTCTAAAAGAATATCATAAAATTCTACACTAATTTCCAGCGGCGATTTATTTGTTATTCTATTTATTAGATTTGGTATATGTTCATAATACTTATTTAATTTTAATTTTTTTAGAAAACTTTTCATTTTAATTGATGTAATAACATTTATATCTGTTATTCTTTCTTTTTTGATTTCTAAAAGAACTAACTCTATTACAGAATCGGGAATAACAGTTACTTCTCTTCCTTGCAATTGGTTTAACCATTCTTTAAAATGATTTTTTCTCTGATAAAAAAATGGTTGAACAGTATTTTCTATAATACATGTATCGGCGTAATTTAAATTATTTGCTTGATTCATGATATTATCAATAATTATACCACAATTAGAACATATAATCTGACTTTCTTTGTGATCATGTTCAAAATCAGATGATTCACAGTTTTTACATATTTTTTTATTTTCATTTGGTGAATCTGAGAATCCCTTGAAACATTTATTTATATATCTATTATACTCTTTACCTTTATTAGTTTCGCCAATCTTTGTAACATAATTTAATATACTGTTTTGCTCTGTTTCTTCGTTACATTTTAAACTTGTTGTGTCTTGATTATCTATATCTCTTAAAAAAGTCATCGCAGAGGCTAAATAATCAATTAGTTCAGTTTGATTATTTATATTATATATTTCTGTTTCAAGTTCTTCTATATCACATTTAATTTGCATTCGTTTTTGTATTTTAATTTTATCACGCGATTGTAATAAAACTGTATAAATTTCTTTTAAATTAATCAAATTATCTTGTTTAGATTCAAGCGTTAAATAATAGTCTTCTATTTCTTTCATTTTTTCCTCATGTTTATTTTCTATACTTGAACGATTGTCTTTATGTATTTTTTTATTTGATAATTTAAAATTATTCATATATTTAAAATAATATACATATTCTATTTAAATACTATTAAGTATTTAAAAGATTAATTTAATTTAAAATATTTATTAATTATAAATGAATAATTATAATGTAAATGTTCATCCATTACTAACAAATTATAATCATACAAACCAAGATGGGGTAAACCCATTAAGTTATATATATTCAACAGATAATCATATTGGTGTATCTGAAATTCGGGGTTCTGGTAATTATAATCCGGCTCCAAATTATCCACAGACTACTGATAATGGAAATGCGTATTCAGATATAAAAATACAAGAACAACACATATATAAACCAAATGAAGGAAATATTGATATTACCCCATTTGGTGCTGCTCAGATTGATAATACATGGAATACAAATACATTAAGCGAATTAGATTTAAGTAAAAATAATCCAGGTAAAAGCGATTACAAGGATACTTATGATGAATATCAAAATTATGCATATAAATCTACACGACTAAATGACCCATATTTACTTCCATATTATTTTTCTAAAATAAATGTCCACTTTATACAAAATAATGTTATTAAACATGTAAAAGAATCCAGAAATATAACAGTTGAAACAAAACAAGATGTAAGTATGTTATTGAATATGATGGTTGGTAATTATTTAGAAGTATATAATTCTCAGGGAGTGTTTTTAAATTCACCCCGCAACGATATTTCAAAAGATACTGGGTGCTCTTTTAGAAGTATTCTTGGTAATTTAAATAAAATAACAATAGAACAATATGTAAAAAGTATTATGAGTACTTTAAATATGACAGAATATTATCTAAATGATATATCAACTTTACCAATGCCCTTGGATAGACCGGGATATACTTTAAATAAAGGCACAAAAGAATTGGGATTTGTTGGACATTTTGAGGATAATCATAAATTTACTAATGCAATTAATTCATATAATGGGCGCGATGTATTACCGGGAGTAATTGATAGTACAATATTCGGAAATTAATTTATTAATTCGTAAAATATATAATATTGATTTATTTATAAAAATAAATGAATATTAAATATAATAAATTTAATATTGAAAAATTATCTAATACTGATGACCATTTAAGTTATGACGGAATTACCGATTTTTTAATACAGACACCTGTTATAAATAATTATTCTATAATACAACAAGGGCGTAATAAATATATAGAAATAATTTTAAATAATACTCAATCACATATAACTTTTCTCGGCATGTTTGAAATAATGGAAACTAAATTTACAAAGAATAAAATAGTAATTATTGATATACAAAATAATAAAATAATTAAATTTAAATTAAATAATAACAGTACTATATTTAATAAAAATGGTGATATTATAAATATTCCCAACAGTAATAAAATTATAATACTCTTTAAAATTGACCAGAATTATAATATAAATATCTCACAATTATTAGAATTATAAAATATACGCGTTTTGAGTACTGAAAATAAATAAAGATAATAATTATAATCAAATGCAAATTAACACGGTTGATAAATATTCAGTAGATTCGATTGTTCTTGATAAACCAAAAAAAGAAGAAGATTATTATTATTCAAAATTAAATTTTGTAATTCAAACACCGAAATTGAATATTTTAAAACTAAATGATAAAACCATTAGTATACTAATTAATGACAAGTTAGAATCTTTATTTAATTCTTTTGATAAAAAAATGATAGAATTAATATCTTCAAATTCCTCAGAATATTTTGAAGAATCATTCACAGTTGATGAAACAGAAGATATATATAAAAACTCTTTTAAATTTAAAAAAGAATATAATTATTTTACTTCAAATATTTCAAAAAAAATGAATATTTATAATAAACACAAAGATTCTGTAAATATATCAGAATTAGGAAAGAATGATTCTGTTATATGTTTAATTAAATGCACAAAAATGATTTTTTATAAAACATATTGTATGCCGTATTGGGAAATTTTTCAAATAAAATATAAAGAACCAGTATTAAATACAAAAGAATATTTATTTATCGAGGATTTGTCTGATAATTATTGTGAAAAAGAAGAAGAATTAGAAACTAATCTAAAATTAATTAAAATTACTAAATAAGTAAGTAAATAATTAATTAATTAGTTTTTAAAATAAAAAAAATATATATTATTATAATAAATGGGAAATTTTTCAGGAATATCGGTAGTTTTAACATTATCTTTAATTGCCCTTCTTAGTATGGAATTTATTAAAGACAAATTTGATGTTGTAGAAAATTATGGAGAGGAAAATCATACATATAACCAAGAACAACCAAAAGACCCAGAAAATCCGATGGACAAGCTTAATTCAAATACTAACAACTTTCCAACAGGGGATTTTTTTGAACAGCCAATAATTGGTCCATCAAACAATGGATATAATATGACAGGACAAATGTACGAAACATTCCAAAATCAACTTGCGGCAAATACTCCAAATCAGCATAATTTCGACTTAATCGGTGCTACAACTGTAAATTTACCTGGTCCTGGTAATTTTTCTGCTGCATCCGGAGATAATTCGAGAATGAAAAATCTAAGTTTATGCGCACAGAATAGCGCACAAAATTCAAATACATTTGGTATTTCAACCTTAGGACAACCAGGTAGTGGTGGATTAGCTTCTTCTTTATTACCCGTTAATGTTTCAGAGAACGTTGAAGGATTCTCAGATTGTAATCAGAATGCACTTACAACTCAAACATTTTTAACACCAAGTGCTCAGATTGGGTTTGATACAACGGGTTCATTGAGAAATGCAAATTTAGATATTCGTTCTTTACCCCCAAACCCAATTCTAAATGTAAGCCCATGGTTGAATTCGACAATACAACCAGATATATTACGGCGTCCATTAGAAGGCTGTGGTCCATCATTTGGTACATATGGTACAGGGGCATATTCAAACGGAAATCCAAGTCCAATTGGAAGTGGAATTTAAAGAATTGATTTACACTAATAAAAATGACTGATCATTATAATAATTTGAAAATATACTGTGAGAGTATTTTTAATACACTCGGTTCTGGATATAAGGAACATATTTACGTAAATGCGATGGTTGTTCATTTAAGAGCCCAGAATTATCTATTTGGTACAGAAGTTATAGTTCCAATCGAATATATGGGTGTACAATTGGGATTTACGAGAGCGGATATAGTAATATATGAACCATTTAAATGTGTATTAGAATTTAAAGCACAGAGTACCTTAGTAGCAAAAAAAGAATTTACTCAGTTGAATCAATACTTAATTAATTTAAAACTAAATGATGGAATTCTAATAAATTTCGGAAATGTATTAGAATTTCATATTGTTGATAATTTAAAAGAAAAAAAAATAATTAATATTTAATTTTACAGTCCTTAGATATAAATGGGGCAGAATATATTATTTTATCTGGTAGTGTTATTTTACAATTTTTTAATTTTTGAAATATTTTATCCTTCGAGGTGTTGGACCATTGAATAGTTTTATTTGGAATAAAGGTTATATTATAAATATACTCTTTATTTTTAATTGAAATACCGCTTTTACCGAAAATATCATCTTTACTTATTTTAACGTGTTTTACAAGTATATTTAAATTGTATAAATTTAAATTATTAATAAGACTTAACCAAGACGTTTGTAAATTGTTTTCAAATTTAAGTCCGACCGGTTTAAGATAAAGTGTTTCAAATTCTTCTTCTAATGAATAATCAGAATCATTATAGTACATTCTAAATTTATGTGTATATTGAAATAATTTTTCAATTAAATTTTTAAATTTGTCAGTTAGTGATTTAAGTAATTTTTTATTAACATCAATAATATATGTACCTTCAACTGCAAATATAATATGTGTTAAATTACCATGTTTTGCAAAATTAATACACTCTTTTAAATCTTCACCAGATGGCCATCCCCATATAGTCTCAGCCTCAATATAACAACTTAATGGATGAGTGTGAAAATTAATAACTGAAAGTGGTGTCATTACAGAGTCTGAATTCCCGTTTTTGAAAGTTATATTATTTATTTTCTTGTCGCATATATCTTCTTTACAATTATAATTGTCAAAAAAGATTTCCCCAGCATGTTCTACACTCGACCAAAGTAATCCGTTTTTTTTATTAAGAAGAATTTTATTTATTTTATCCTTATTAATAGTCCAAGAAACATTTTTTTTTAAGTCGCATGACATAATATAATTTAGCAATTATTTTTATTTAGTTTATTAATAATAAATAATAAATAATTAAACAATAATCAATGAAAGAAACATTAAACGTAAACGTGTTAGTTGCGGCAAAAGATGAATATACAAAACAATTAGTATATAATTTAAGTCCTGAAATATATTCGATTGTATTTAATGTTTATAAAGAATCACAATTAATGAAGAAGAAAAGAAGTATCTCATTAAAAAATTATCAAATACTTTTAAAAAGAATTCCAAACTGGAATAATATAATATTAGAAAACAATACCGAAAATATAAAAAAAAAAATACCATATTTATTGGATTTAATAACAGTTATTTTCGTTAGTCATGTTAAAATATTAGCATGTGTTAGACTAAAAAAAAATTCTAAAAATGTTTCTGTTAAAGTTCCAAATTTAGATTTATTTTTGCATAAAATAATAATAATGATATCAGAAAAAATATATTATAATCCAGAATTAATTTTAAATAAAAAAGAAATAGTAATCGATATTATATCGAATAGTATAGAAGATACAATACGTAATCAAATTCCTGTCGATAAAATACTTTTAGAATATTTATCCGGAGTATTTAACGAAACGAATGAATCTGAATATGATGAACGCGATGAAGACTCCGAAGACTCCGAAGACCCCGAAGACCAAGAAGACTCCGAAGACCCCGAAGACCCAAAGGAATCGGATTATACTAATAAAACAAATATAAAAAATTATTCAAATATAGAACAATGTCCAGATGAAGAGGACTTTCCTGATGAAGAGGACTTTCTTGACGAGGAAGAATCACCGGACGATGAAAATAATACTAAACTAATTAATACATCCAGACCAATACCTGGGAATATGAATACAATAATAAAAACACAAGAAGAATTAAATATTCCCATTAAACCAATAAGTAAAGTATTATTTTCAGATGCATCAAATATTTCTACTGATTATAATTCAGATTAAAAATAATTATTATAATTAATGAATAATATAAAAGATTATCATAATGGATGGCCATTATATGGAAATTATAAAAATAAATTAAATGAAATTGAATTATTATTATATAATTATCTTATCAATTTTCCTTTATTAAATAAAAGATTAACTGTTATATTTGATATTGATGATACTCTTTTATATACAGACCCAGCTAATATATTATATTTAAAAGATCGAAATATTCTTCAAGAAATAAAACAAATCGGAAATATATTAAGATTATGTAGAAATCTCGGTTTTAAAATTATAATATTAACAGCAAGACCAACCAGATCTTATTCTTGGTCTGTAAATAATTTAAATTATCACAATTTACCATTTGATGAAATATATCATAATCCCAATTATCCTGACATAAATTTTAAAGTGTCATTTAAACAAGAATTAAGTTTAAAAGAAAATATAATACTTTCAGTCGGAGACCAATGGCCGGATTTACAAGGATTAACAAATTGTTTGTGTATTAAATTACCAAGTATTCAAGATATAAATGCATATTTTACATTTAATAATATAAATTATTATCATATTTAGAAGTATTTTTTGTCGTATTTAATATATACAAAAAAATAATAAGTATTATTATAATGTTTTCTTCTAACGTAGAAGATGTAATTACTATTCAAAAAAAAAAATCAGATAGAGAACAACAATTAAAAGATAAATTACTTTTACAGACACAAGATAGAATTCAAACCTACGCAAATTTTGGTAAAACTGAATGTCTTTATAAAATTCCGAGTTTTGTAATAGGTTCTATTCCTTATGATCTATCCGTAGTTAATAAATATATATATAAAAAATTGAAAAGCGAGGGATATTATATAATTAGATTAACAGATGAATATATTTATATATCTTGGTCAATAAAAGATCTTGGTAAAAAAGAGAAAAAATCAAATATAAATTTTTCAGCTTTTCAAAATAACAGTAAAGCGACTTAAAAATAATAAAATACTTTAAGTTAATGATTATACTTTCATTTGATGTTGGAATAAAAAATTTAGCATATTGTCAATTAGATTCTGAAACGAAGGAAATATTAGATTGGAATGTGATTGATTGTAGTTCAGATAATCAAATATTGAAATTAATTTCTGAATTAGATTCAATACCAAATTTAATTGAGACAGATTTAATATTAATAGAAAAACAGCCATCATTTAATCCAAAAATGAGAATTATAAGTACAGCCATATATGTCTATTTTACACTTCGAATAAATCACGAACTAAATAAAAAAATTAAAATTATTTATTATTCCGCAAAACATAAATTGAAATTTTGTGAAATAAAACTGGATAAAGTATATAAAAATAAATACACTATTAATAAAAAACTCGCAATAGCACAAACTAAAATTCTTTTAAAAGATAATTCTTTTTTAACTTTTTTTAATAGTCATAAAAAACAAGATGACCTCGCAGATTCTTATTTACAAGCATTATCTTATATTAATTAATATCTTACTTAAATAAAATTTAAATCTAATAAATTTATTATTAGATTTAAATTATTTATTATTACTATTCTTACTTTTATTACTTTTATTCAATTTAAATTTTATTCTACCGGCGTTTCGGTTTGGCTTTGCGTTTTGGACTGGCTTTACGTTTTGGACTGGCTTTGCGTTTCGGGCTGGATTTTCGTTTGGGGCTGGCTTTGCGTTTTGGTTTTGCTTTGCGTTTGGGGCTGGCTTTAACGTATACTTTATTTCCTTTTGAAATATAATATAATCCGCCATTAACACCTCTGTGTATTTTTCTCTTACGCCCATTATGAATTAACCCAAAATCCATCATATAGCTTTCTTCAACGTTTTGTTGAAGGTTTAATTCATCTGGTCCGTCGTCTGGGTCATCATCATCCCACTCAAATTTTTCACGTGTTAGAACATTATCCTGATTTACTGGTTCTGGTACATTTGGGTTTACAAAAAAACGGGGTTCTTCACCCCGATGGTCAGTGGGACCAAATAATGGTACATTTGGATTTACAAAAACCGGGGGTTCTTCATACGGTAAGGGCATCCCCCGATGATCCGTGGGGGGATCATATTGTTGAGATAATGGTACATTTGGATTTACAAAAACCAGGGGTTCTTCATATTGTTGAGATAATGGTACATTTGGATTTACAAAAACATTAGGAACATTATGAACATTTTTGTTTAATGATAGTCCAGCATCACGTAATCTTTTTAATAATGTTGCACGCGATACTAATTTAACACGTCCAGCAACGCTTTTATATAAATTAACACCGTGATCTTTTGCATATTTTCGTAATTTAGCGTCTGTCATTACATTTGCTTTACGTTTTGGACTTGCTTTACGTTTTGGACTGGCTTTACGTTTTGGACTTGCTTTGCGTTTTGGACTTGCTTTGCGTTTTGGACTGGCTTTGCGTTTTGGACTGGCTTTACGTTTTGGTGCTCCGAATAAACTTTCGATATTCATAGTCTCTATATAATTAAAAATTATTTTAATTTAAGTTTTAATTTAAAATAATTTTTAATTTAATTTGTAATTTGTATTTAATCATATTTTAATGAATTATAATAATCTTGTGTACCTTGGGCACTACCTACGGTCGCTCTTGTACTTACAGGAGGGGGCGACAATGTATCATAATAATAATTTTTATTTTCGGGACTAACAATATTTAATTTATGAGTATAACTTGAACCAGTCATGCCATATCCACGAGCCCCGTTAGTTCCCCCCTTTAATGAAAATACTGACCAAACGCTTGTTGGCTTGGTAAAGTCGACCCAGGTGGTAAGACTCTATTGGGATATAAATTACCACCTGTTAGAGAGACAGACGTGTGTAAATATCTTTTTTTTAAATCACTATATGGCATACCCGTAGCTAATTCGGTTGGTGTATTTAATGGTGGGTAACCCATCGTTTGCCCAAATTTAGTTCTTTTCATTTTATTAGCTGATTCAAGTATTTTTTTAATACTTCTATGTTTTTTAAGTCTATTTAAAAGAGTACTTTTTTTAATTAATGCTTCTGAGTTTTTCTTAGAAATTGATACCTTATATTTTAACGCTAAAAGTCTTAATTTTTTTAATGACATTGTGTCTAACATTTTTTTTTTTAATTTTTCAGGACTTAATGATTTACGCGAATGAGTCTTTGGTTTATTCTTTTTTAAAACTTCATCCCATGCTTCCTGTAAAGAAATACCCTTAGAGTATTTTAATTTCATTACTTTTTTTTGCAACGACATCTTTCCAAAATGATATTCTCTATCCATCATAATAATACATAATATTATTATTTTATTAATTATTCTTTAAATATTCATATGTACAAAATGTTATAATGTTCGATGGTAACCCTCTTGCTAAATATATTAAAATACCGGAATAATACATACTTTTATTTTTATTTAATTGTTTTATTATTTTTAATAAAGATAAATTGATTTCATTTCTTTTAATTGTTCGGACTGTATCCATCGGATATGTTATAATTGTTGAAATAGTTTTAGAAAAAATGGTTATTCCAACTATATTTTTTGTGTTATTTCCAAATTTGTTTTTAAGGTATTCATATATTGGCATTTGAAACAACATTGATATATTAATTAAATATGTTGGAATAAGTGAATTATAGAATGGGTATATTCCATTTTTATTATAATACAATAATGTATTAAACGAATTACTAATTTGATATTTATGTCTAATAAAAAATATCGGACATGTAATTGTTGACGCAAAACATGATGCGATATAACCTGAGCCAAATATGTTATTATTTTTCAATTTATTATAAAAGGGGAAATAAATACCCCAAAATATTGGTATAGATATTATACTTGGTATAAGCCCCCTATATAAATATCTTATTGAATTTTTGTATTTAATATTTAATTGTTTGTGTGTTCTTATTACATCAAGTGGATTACATATGATTGTTGATAATATTCCTGACGTAAGTCCATAATATAAATCTTTATTCATTTATTTAAAATATATTATTATTTTAAATAATGATTGTTATAGTTATTATAATAATTGTGGTTATTACATTAATAAGTATTCAAAAGTATAATAATAAATATAAATTACTGGAAGGTCACGAAGAAAGTAAAGAAAGTAAAGAAAGTAAAGTAAGTAAAGAAAGTAAAGTAAGTAAAGAAAGTAAAGAAAGTAAAGAAAGTATACCAGACGTCAAATGGCCCTATATAAATTTAAAGGACGAGAAAGGAAAAAACATTAATATGTTATGTATTAGAGCTTATTTAATAACAGAGTCTGAGAAAGAACAATTTTTAAAATATTATAATAGTGGAATTAAATTTATAGGGTGTTCAAGTAATCTGTCTTTTCCGAGAGTCTGTGATAATAAACACGGTTCTTGTCATATAGAAAATAACATTTTAATTAATGGAAAAAAAATAGAGGATTATGTATTAGGCTGGTGTTCTTGCTTTAAAGAACCGGACCAATATATTAAATCCGGAATTCCAAAAATATTAATATCAGAATCCGATTTTTGTGAAACTGATTATGTTAAACCAAATGAAAATAATAATAATAAAATATATGATTACATAACTATTCAACCAAAAGATGGAAATAGTTGTGATGATGGGTGGTATCATTATTATAAAAATTGGACCTTAGCTCAAAAATGTATTAAAATATTTACTGACGAATTGGGTTATAAAGGCTTAATAGTTGGGCGTGATGATTGTCCAGTAAGAGTCGATAATCTAAATTTGGTAACTGTAACTAAACTATTATCATATACAGAACTTCTTGATAAAATGAGACAGACAAAATTTATTCTTTTGCCAAATTTAGAAGAGGCATCTCCAAGAGTTTTAACCGAGGCGTTATCATTAAATATTCCTATATTTCTATATGATAATATATTATGTGGTTGGAAATATTTAAACGATAAGACTGGTGTCGGATTTAATGAGAATAATATATCGGAGAAAGTTCAAACATTGATGGAAAATATTAAAAAAGATAAATACTCCCCGAGAGAACACTATATAAATAATTATGGTCTTAAAAATAGTGGGAAAAAATTAAAAGATTTTCTTAAAAAAATAAATCCAAATTTATCAAAATGTAAATATGTTAAATTTCCAATAAGTTAATCAAGAATATAATTTATTTTTCAATTTATTCATAAATATTTTTGGAGAATAATTTAATGAATAATTATAATCCCGATATTTAAGTGAATATTTACTTAATTTATTATCTAATAATATTCCAAAATGTGATGAATTATAATGATTGGAACCAATAAGATTTCCTTTTATTTTAAATAGACCAAGATTTGCATTTGTGTTTTTTAAAATATGATATACACCACTCGAATTGTTTTGTTTATATAAAAAAAGTACGACATTATATCCAAGTATTAATTTATTACTTAATTTATTTACTGTATTATCTTTTACATAAATAAATTCAGTATTATTTGGTCTAAATGGTTCAATTAAATAATTCCAATATTCATTTGCGAAGAGTACATAAAAATGTTCTTTTTTTTCTTTTTCTATTTCTTGTAAAGTAATAAATATATCTTTGTGTTCATAATCATGCGAACATACGATTAATGAACCGGATTTTATTTTAATTTCATTTTTTATTATATATTTTGTATTAAATTCTGTATATATCAAAAGTATTATAAGTATTAATAATATCAACATTAATAATTAATAATAAAATTAATTTAATATAATTCCGGATTAATATAAGAATCTCTACATACTTTTGGAGTATTACCTAATTGTTCAGCCGTATATTTAATTGCATTAATTCGCGCTTTTGGGTCGGACTTTTTAAGTAATTCCTTATATTTTTTACTAAAAATTTTATTTGCAGAATATGTTCGAACATCTTTACATGTCATATTTTCATCGACATATTTTTTTAAAAATTCATTTAAGTCTGCCGCTATTATTTTACAATAATTATTATTCTCTATATATTGAAATACATATTTTCCAGGAATACCTATTAATTTATTAATAAAAATTATATGTTCTTTACTTAATTTTTTAACATGAATTATTCCTCTTTTACCTTTAAAATTAAAAGAACCATCTTTAATAGAATAATTATTCTTTTGCATAGTACAGAGTCCAGTCGAATCATTATCTTTTAAATATATTTCATTTCCAACTCGAATATTTAAGTCTTTCATTAATATAAACATGTTAGCTATTATGTAATCTTTACTTAATAATTTTTCCTTACTTTTTTCCTTACTATTTTCTTTACTATTTTCCTTACTATTTTCTTTACTATTTTCTTTACTTTTTTCCTTAACAACTTTTGTAAATTTATTAAAATTTAATGAATCAATTTTAAGATATTTAGATTCTTTTGAAAATAATATCCAAACTGGATGATATATGTATTGTTTTCTATTTTTAGCATCAATTCCAGTCACCTGAACTTTATTTCCAGAGTCTTTCGATATTCTAACATCTTTCCAATTTGGTGGTATTCTTAATTTTTTAATTCTTATCTCCTCAACGTTGGGATAATTTTTTAAAGTATAGTAAGACTCCATAAATGAGTATTATTATACTTTATTTTATTTATTTACTTATTTTAACTTTACTTATTTTACTTTACTTTACTTAACTTTACTTAACTTTACTTATTTATTTACTTTACTTAATAGTTTCTGTATCTTCCAAATTTATATTGTTTAATTCTTGAAACTGGTATAGCAGAGTCAATTTTTAATCTATATTGTCCTTTTGTTCCGAATTTTACAGTTTCAGATTTTACGGTTTTAGATTTATTTAGAAAATGTTTGATTAGAGAATATATTAAATACATAATTAATAAAGATGCAATACCTATTCCAACGTATTTACAAATTTTTATCAGTAGTTTCAATAACCCCTCGCCTGCACCAGCAACAGCATTATAACTTCTAGAACCAATATCAAATAAAGCATCTATTGGTGTCATTACTGTATATGTGTAATAACTATAGGGAAATTTTGTTAAGTCTGTTTGACAACTATACTTTTTATTCGATTTACTATCAACGGCGGAACTGTTAGTTTTTATATATTCAACCGAAGGTTCTGTCTTAGACGTACTACAATCAGTCGGTTTGGGAGTTGTTTTAGCAGCACGAGTAGTACCATCCGTATTACAATGACATATTTCAGCTGAATATGAAATAATATTAGGTGTCGAACTACACACCAATTTTTCATGCTCTTCTTCCATAATATCGTCCGCTCTGTATACATAATTGCAACCACTGTGTGCAATACAATACTCAACAAGAGCAAATATACCAAATATACTACCACCAACTAAAAGAAATGCTGAAAGCGCCTTCATAAAATCTTTAAGTTTAAGAGGTTCTTTACCAGTTGTTTTTCCTTCGTTCGCGTCTGCAAGATTTTGGTTTTTTGTCCATTTTTCTTCTAATTCACGAAAAGATTCATCATTTGAGAAACCATCTATTCCATCATATATTTTTTTAAGTGCGTCATTAAATTTCTTCCCATTAGCACCGTAGTCACTATTAGGCATAGTTGTATCTAATCCTACTTTTTTAAAATTTTCTAACAATTTAGAATGTAAATCACCATTAAATTGTTTTAATAAATCTGCAAGATTTGCCCCAGTTTTTCTTGTATAATCTGCAAAATCTTCACCACCAGAATAGTTTGGGTTTTTAGACATCTTATCTGAAATAGTTTTTTTTGCAGCCCTTAATGCGTCCTCATATGGTTTGTTTTTTCCAAGTTCTGTTTGTGTTTCTGTGCTAATATCATCAAATACTCCCAGAACTTTTTCAATTCTTGGGTCATCTATTTTTAATTTTAAATTTTTAGCTATATTGTCCCCTAAGTTTTTACGAAATTGTTGATACTGAGGCGTAGTTGTATCATATAAGTCTTTTGTTAATGTATCAAATGCTTGTTTATACTTATCATCATTAAAAAGTGCCTCTGCCGCATCCGCTGCCGCATCCGCTGCCTTTTGTGTCTCTGCTGCAGTCGGGTCAGTCGGACTTCCGACAGCTTCGCCTGCCTCACCTTTTGCCTCACCTGGATGGTCCATTCTTATAATTGAAAATATAATTATTTTGAAATAAACTTCATTTATTATTTTTATAATCCAAATAATGATCTAATTTTATTGATAATTTTAAAATATTTAAATAAAAGAATTAATATTATACAAAATATGAATATAACAATTGATATATCCATAACAAATTGTTTTTTTTTAAATATATCATGATATGTTTTTATTGCATCTTGTAAAATACTTGTTTGTGTAGCCATCTCGTGTTGATAATTAACTATCTTAGCATTGAGTTCACCCTGACTTTTAGCAATATTTGTCCATATCTCTCTCGTTGACTTTGCGTTTGCATTAGCGGAATTTAATTTTTTACATGCATCACCGACACCCTTTGTTGAATTCTTTATTGCACTACCGGTTGCACCAATACCCATACCACCAAGCATTGCAGTACCAAGTACTTCCATTAGTTCGAAACCGAAGAACGCCATTTAATAATTAATAAATATAATAAATAAAAATAAAAAATAATAAAATAAAAAAATAATAAAATAAAAAAATAATAAAATAAATAATAAAAAATAATAATAAAAAATAATAATAAAAAATAATAAAAAATAATAATAAAAAATAATAATAAAAAATAATAAAAAATAAAAAAATAATATATTTATTATTTATTAAATGACTTCTTCGTTATGTACTAACGATGCTACAAAAGCGGGAAATTTCGGTGAAACATTTGGATATGCCGTCGCGAATCTATTTGGTGTAGGGGGTTTTATAAAAAGTGCTGCGGGGGGGAAAGCGAACACCGCCTTAGATAATTTAAATAAACAAATTGCATCAATAAATGAAGAGACTAAGGCATTTTCGCAAGCGATGAATATTCGCGTGATTCAAAATGAAACTAAATTAGATGCAGGTTTATTACAAGGATTTCAATTAGGACAAAAAGAATTATATTCACAAGTTCAATTTAATGAAGAAAAAATGAATGATGATATATCATCAAATAGAATATACATTTTTGCTTCTTGGGCTTTATTGTTGGTTATGTTGATTTTTCTTATGTTAAGTTAACTTTATTTATTTAAAAATGAAGAATAATTAAAAATGGAGAATAATTAAAATATTGATAATTATTAAATGAATAGTAGTATTCAAATAAGTTCTATAATATTGATATATCAATTTATATATCTATTACTTTATTATTTGATTAAAAATATGCCTGACTTAATTTCGTGGTCTGTTTTACCCGGATTATTTATAATATGTGTTATGTATTTAACAAATTGTGAAGTTTCTCTTAAAACAAAGATAATACTTACGATAATTAAAGTGATTATCTTAATTTTAATATTAAGAATAAGTAATATTTCAATTGGTAATTATTTAATTGGACTTTTATTTTTAATTACTTATATTTCAATATCTAATGTATCCAAAATTTACAAATGTAATGTTAAAACAAATGAATTAATTATTACAACAATTGTATCTTCTGCACTATATTTATACACATATTTACTAAGTTAATTACTTACTTACTTACTTACAGACTTACTTAGTTAATAAGCATACCTCCACCAAAATCAAATAACATATACATTATAAAATATGACATTAATGTTATAACAAAAATAAATATTACAGAAATAATAAAATTTATAATTTTATTTATATTTAATTTATCTATATAATCTTTTAATACAAAAGCTAGACTAAATATAATACTTTGTAATATAGACCCGAGTACAAACGCATTTATAATATTATCTGATTTAAATTTTTTAATTATCGGAAGTTTCATTAAAATTACAATATATTATTTTCTTCAATTTTTCTTCATTTTTTTTTTAATTTTATCAAGTATTTCTCGAACTTTTGGAGAAATACCATCATCATCATCTTTGTCAATAAATGAATCAGAATCAGAATCAGAATCAGAACTTCTTTTAGAATCCTGACTTCCAAGTGACTCAGAATCACTGTCTTCTAAATAAATATTTTTTTGTTTTAATAATATTCTTATTACATGTCTACATGGACATGTACAATCTAATTTTTTACTTTTACTTTTACTTTGTTTAAAAATAATTTTATGATTATCACAACAATTACAGTTTTTTAATTCTTTTGGAATTGTATTTTGATTAGACATATTGTTAAAAGTGTTAATATATTCAATGATTGACATATTTTTTATACTGAGATAATTATCAAAACGTCCCATTTAACTTTAAATAAGACTAAACTTTAAATAAGACTAAACTTTCAATAAGACTAAACTTTCTATAAAATTAAACTTTCAATTAATAAATGCAATTTCATATGTCAAATAAGCTAAATTTGCGCCTTTAAATTCTCCAAATGAATGATCTTGCATTAAATATAAAAACATTTTAATATTTTCTGAATCTTTTTTTAAATTAATTGGTAAAAAAGCAGTATCTTTTATATAATTTGATTTTTTTTTAAAATTATTAATTAAATTAAGGTCGACATTTTTTATTAATAATGTAAATGTATAAAACATATTTATTATGAATTCATTAAAAATATCTTGACATTTATCATCATAAAATCTGACACAAATTTTTTTAATAATATTATCTAAATTCTCGAAAGAATAATTATCGAATATATTATTATATAATTTAATTTGCATATATTCTTTTCTTGTAATTTTTCTTTGTTTTTGAATACGATAAGTGTTTCTATTTTTCATTTTATTATTTAAATTTAAATTAAATTAAAATTTAAATATTTTATCACAGTTTAAACATGTTACAAATGTTGTCATTGGTTCATCCGCACTACGTGTTTGTGCTTGTGTATATACAGTTTTCATACTTTTACAGTATCTACATTTTATTAATCCGTCCTTTGGTTCTTCTGTTTTGCTGGAAAAATATTTTGCCATAATTTTTAATTTTAATTTTGAATAAAATTCAGGATATAATTCTTCGTGTGTCATATTTGCAATGTTTTCAGCCTTCCACGATTTGGAGAATATATTTTCTCGAACCATGTCAGAATTTGGTGTATATGTTATATTTGCTAATATTTTTCTTCCTGTTTGAATATATATTTTTTTATAATATATATCTGAAAGTGTTTTTAAATTTTCGCATTTATTAAATATACCTTTTTCTAAACCGATAATAATATCATCAGTTTTTTCTAAGTTTAGACTTAAACTAAATTTATTGATATAATACTGCCGAGTATCTTCAATACAAACCATTATATTATAATATTTCAATTGATTTTAAATAATAATATTGATTTTTTTTTAAAATTAATTAAAATTTGTTAAATAATAAATAATATAATATTATTGTTATATTATATTAAAATGGGAAGAAAAGTAATATGTGAAATGGATTTAAATGAAAGTTCATCCGAACTTGATTTAATACACCAGAGTAGTTATAAATCTGCGAAGGGAAACCATAATAGTGGCTCTATTAAATTTGATAAAGATGATCTTGATACATATATAAATAGACATTGTGTATCAGAAAGAAAATTAAAAAACGAAGCAAGTAATTCTGGTTTCTTTTGGTTTTTATTACTTATTGTATTAATAATAATTGTCACATCTTCTGTAATGATGATACCAAAATCATCTCCTACAAATTTTGGTTCATTTTCATACTGATTTCATACTAATTTTTACAAATTATATAGTACTTAAAACTATAAACGAGTTATTAATTATTAAAATGAAGAAAGTTTATATTAATGAAGCAATTTTGAGTGCCAATAATTCGTCCTTGAAGTGTTCAAATCACGGAGCTGTTGTTGTTTATAGAGGTAAGATAATTGGTAGGGGATACAATAAAGAATCAACCGAAAATATAAATAGAGTTAATAAATGGACAATCCATGCCGAAGTAGATGCTATAAAGAATGCTCTCCGTAATATTTCTAAGGAAAATCTTAAGCAGAGTATTTTAATTGTTGTTAGAGTTATGAAAGATGGAGAAACCTCGATGTCTGCGCCGTGTAAATGTTGTAAGAGTTTTATTGAAAAGTGTGGTATAAAAGCAACATATTATTCATAAATTTAAAATAACACTTTAACGTAACTTAATTTAAAATAACACTTTAACGTAACTTAATTAAAAAACAAATAACTATTATTTGTTTTTTAATTATTTTAGTTTCTTTTTTAGTTTTTTTTTTTAGTTCTTTTATTTAATTCTTTTTTTGTTCTTTTATTTTAATTCTTTTTTATCCTGCTTCTACGGTAGCTTCTTCTTCCTCTTCTTCCTCAACTTCCTCCTCTTCTTCTTCCTCAACTTCCTCCTCTTCTTCTGGGTCTTCGTCAACGATAGAATAACCGACTAATTTTTGATTTCTGTAAACTTTTAGTTGAACTACTTTCCAACCAAGTCCGTATTGTGTCTTTCCAACAAACCAAACACCGGTACATTGAATAATTGCGACAATTTCAGAACCCTTTTCAAGACAGGATAGATTAATACCGGAATCATCTAAGATATTTACAATTTCTTTATTTTCTGAATAAATATCAAATTGTGGTACAACTTTGTCTCCAACAGATTTAACCGGCAATTTCAGTTTCAGTGTTGCTGGATATTTATCATTTTTAGATTTTTTCTCCGCGCTTTTATAAAATTCTTCGAGAACTTCTGGTTTTTGTTTTTTACCAAACCAGTATTCAGACTGTTCAGTCGAATATTGTTTAGTGTGAGAGTCAAGGTCGCGAATTAGAGATGAAAAGGTTGCTAAACTGCTGTTTTCTGAATCTTCCATAGCCATACTCGCATTTACAGAATATCTCGTTAGACCACCCGAATCAGATTCATTAATGTCAGCACCAAACGGGATTCTCATTTTTGGAGTCTGTAAAATTAATGCACCATTCTTCTTCGTTTTTGGGTTATTATAATTTAACAAGATACTTTGACCACCGATAGCATTCTTTCTGGGTTCTTTAAAAGAGACATTTTCTACACTGAATTCGCTTGCTAATACAACTGTGGACATCTTGGTTATACTAATATATGTTGAGTATCTTTAAGTAAATTTTAAATTTGTAAATTTTTTAATGTTGAAAATTTTAGTACGTAATTCCGTTATATTTTATAATAAATTGACTTAAAGATTTGCTATATAATTAAGTATAATAAAATGAGCACAGAAGTATCAACCGTAGTAATTGACGAAGTAAAGACCGAAGTAAAGACCGAAGTAAATGAAGTTTCCGTAGACCCACTTGTTCAACAGTTAACCAATATGGCTCAATTATTAGAAATTTTAGCTAAAACGAGTAAAACTCTTACTGGGGAACTTAAAACTCTTACAAAAGATGTAAATAAACTCAGATTGTTAAAATCGAAAGGAAAAAGAGCAAAGCGTGTAGTTGATCCAGATGCTCCAAGAAAACTGGGAGCTCTTGAAAAGCCCGTTGATATTACAACTGAACTGTCTGAATTTCTTGGATTTACTCCGGGAGAAAAGATGGCGCGACAGATGGTTACTCAGACTATTAATAAATATGTGAAGGCACACGATTTGCAGAACCCGGATAACCGAAGATATATTCTGCTGGATACTTGCGACGAGGGTCGTAAGCTTGGAAAACTGCTTCGTGACCCTGACCAACCCCTTACCTTTTTTAATATTCAACGTTATCTAAAAGTTCATTACCCCAAAGCTGAACCCGTGAGTGCGCCTGCTGCTGAACCCGTGAGTGCACCTGCTGCTGAACCCGTGAGCGCGCCGGTGGCTACTACAGGTGGTGATAGTGAAGTTCCGAAAAAAAAAGTTTTAAGAAAAGTTGTGAAGAAAGATGCATAAGAAATAGTATATATTATAATATACACGAAAATTATAAAATTAATCGAGATAGAATAGTTTATATAGAGGAATCGTGTAAGTATCTAAGTAAAAATCGGTCCTTGTGTTTAGCAAATTGTTATGTAAATAGTAAATATTCTAAGTGTGTGTATTCTGATGAAATAAATGCAGAAGTATATAAATATTTTCCTGAATGCTTAAATGATTAAATTGAATAAGTGTAAAAGTTTTTAATTAATTTTAAATGCCCCCTTGGCGCAATGGATAGCGCGTGAGACTTCTAATCTCAAGGTTGCCGGTTCGAGTCCGGCAGGGGGTATTTAAAATTAATTAGCTTATTAATAATAAAAAAATTATTATTAATATTATAAAATGATAAATTCGTGGAAGTTAAATAAATCACCAGATGTTTATATTTTAAACTCTTTAAAATTGATGATTTATATAATATCTATAACACAAAAATTATCTCAATTAAGATTAGATATTTCTATAAATAAACCAAAATATAGTGTAAAGATGACATGGGAACTATTTTTAGTCCATAATTATGAAATATTAAATAATGTATCTCTCTGGCCAAAATCAACATGGTTATTATATTTCACACATTATATTGTATGGAATATTTATATAAGCAGAGAATTGAATACAGAATATGATATTAGAGGAAAATTAATTTATATTTTTGATACAGAAACTAAATTAGATTATTTTTTAAAAATTATAAATAAATATAATAATGTAAATTTCACTTATAATAATACATTGATTTTTAGTTATAAAATCTACGAGGGTTTATTAGAACAATCAACGGAAGAAGATATGCGACGCCAAGGATGTATTATATAAGTTTTATTATTAATTAAAAAAAAAATAATTTATTATAATAATATGGTTAATTCAGTTGGAAAAAATATAACTAATGATATCTTAAACTATTCTAATAAAGTTTCTCAAAACACCAATGATATGGATACACAACTAAAATTACAAGAAAGATTGGCGAATTGGTATCAAAATAATCCAGCATCAGTTTTGTTAAATTCAAGAAAATACTCTGGAATGACTGAAAATGGTCATGATGTTCCTCTCGGTGGAAGAATTGATACTTATGCAAATAATATTGCAAATAGACCTCCTCAGAATTCATCGGAACAAGCGTTTTATTCGGATGAATTTCCTTTTTGGAATTTTAATTGTTCTAATAATAAATAAATATTAAAAACACCGAAGTATAAAAAAACTAAATTAAGACTTAAATATAAATAATATTAAATATTTTTTTTGAAATAGAATTATATAATAAATAGTTTCCGTTAATATTATATAATTCCTTATACAAATTATCAAACAATTTTATTTGTTCATCATATAAATAGTTATTATAATTAATTACTTCATTACTTTCATTACTTTCAATAATATTTAATAATTTTGACGAAGACATATTTTTAATACCTATGAATTCTGGACTATGTTTAATGTAGTTTTTAAAAGTGATTATAGTTTGAATTTTTTTATCATATTCAAATTCTTTTAGAATATCATCAGGAAATTCGCAATAATCATCTTCGTCATCTGACAAGTCATTCTCCTCAGAGTAATACATTTATTTATGGGTTTAATATGTATAGTTTTATCTTTTAAGTACTTTATCTTTGGAATATTTAAAAGTTTGTAAATTCTACATAATTTTTTATTAAAATAATCTAGAAACGGTTCCAAAGGGGATCGAACCCTTGACCCCGCGGTTAACAGCCGCGTGCTCTGACCAACTGAGCTATGGAACCACTCAAATATATATATATAATTTCTTTAAATGGGTTTACTAAAATACTGTGTCTAAAAATAATTGTCTAAAAATAAAGTCTCTAAAATGAATATTTATTTACCCATACCTAAGGTTATTAACCAACCAACAAATGTTAAAAAGAATACAACCCAAGAAATCCATGATAGTAAACCAATTATTGCTTCCCCCTTGTCTTTACCGGCTGTCTCATTTCCACCGAATGATAAAATTAAGATAATCATAAAAATAATACTCACCACCAATGTGGTAATCCATGTATACATTAGACCTTTTGATACAGACATTATATAATTAACTATATATTTTATTTTCGATTTATTTTATTTAATTAAACATTTACAAAAAATAAATATTATTAAATAAAATAAATCAAAAATAATACAAACATGGACATCAAAGACGAAAATAATGAAATTAAAATACAATTAAAAAAGATTTTATCTTTTTGTGATATAAATTATAAATTAGAAATAATAAAACAACCAACTCTAAAATTTGCACATATATATTGTAAAATAAATCAATTATCAGGGCAACTTTCGGGTACATTAATTGAATATTATATTAAGTATAAATATTCAATGATTAAAAATAAAGCTGAATCGTGTATAGGAGATTTACAATATAAACAAACAAATATAGAATTAAAAATTTCAAATGGTGGTAAATATAATAATAAATTTAATTTTGTTCAATTACGAATGAATCATGCATGTGAATATATATTCACCGCTTATTATATTAATAATAATAATATTGAGATAAATGGTGAATTATTTATTTTTAAATTAAATAAAATAAATATAATAAATTTAATTTTGAATTATGGTCATTACGCACATGGAACCAAAAAAAAATTAGGACCAATTACAGAACATGACTTGAAAAATAATACTAATAACAAAGAATACGCACTTCGCCCAAAATATGATGATAAATGTTGGAAAAATTTATTAAAGTTTAGAATTAGAGAACTCTGTATATAAACTAACTAAGTCACCCCTACCCATAGAATTTTGTCTGGCTGTATTTAAACTATTTGAATAATTTAACTGATTAAATTTGGTAATTAGTATAGTTTTTTCTATATTAGATTTGATCCAATGCCAACTTTTCGGTCTTAAATTATTTAAATCTTTAATTTTTATTTCACCTATTTTACCACCATAAGCCCGCATAGCAAAATCTGCACCAATGGGCGGAGTTGGTTGACCATTATCATCATTTGGACCGAGTGCTAAAAATTCCCAGTCAACGTGTTTTTTAGGTAAATTAATAAATAGACGTTTTATCTGTTCTTTTTGCCATATTTGAAAGCAGCATTTAACCATCATAGGAGGGAAAAAACAACATGGTTTAATTGAAATTTCTTCGTCGTATACTAAATGAAACATTTTATCAAGTTTATTTTGAACACTTATACGCCTAAAAGTTCTTGGAATTATAAAAGCAATTACATTAGCCCATTTTGCTGAATGATTGAAAAATTTTATTGCCAATGAACAACACCGACCGAACGGTGGATTACCTATCACTAACACATTTTTTATATTTATTGGAGGATAGTATTCAAAAAAATCTTGTTTAATTATATCTGATTGTCCGGGTGCTATATCAATACCAATTTTATTATTACTCGGTATTTGATTTAGAAAACTTCCATTACCCGCACTCGGTTCAATAATTAAATCCCAATCTAAAATATTATATAACTCTACAACTTTATCAATACATTTTTTAGAATATAATGGTAATGTATAAAACTTATCTAACCCTTCTTCTCGGATGAATGTTAATTCATTTTGAGGAATTGTATTGATTACATTCATTTACTTACTTAATACTAAATATTTACTTTAAATAAAAAAAAAACTTTTGATTACAGTTATTAATTTCCTGAAAAATTTTTTAGCAAAACAAAATTAATTTAAATAAATTTTGTTTAAACCAGATAATATTGTTTTATGTATCCATAATGCATATTCATGTGGTACATATTCATTATAATGGGTATGATATTTTGTATATATACTAGCAGGTGCTGATGTAGAATCACATATAATAATTGATACTGGTATTTTACCTTTTTGTTTTAAATATTTAATTCCTTTAAAAAAATATTTAATTCTTTTTTTAATTTCATTAATTTCTTTTTTTATATTATTTTCATATTTTGAAAATTCAGAATTTTCATAAAATGGATCTCTCGGTGTTACATTAAATATCTGATTATTTGTGGTTACTCTATAATGTGAAGCTATATCATCATAATCTTCTAAATATTTACTTTTATTTTTTTTAATACCATTTGCAACAAAATAATCTAAATCAATATCTAAGATAAATGTAGAATTATCAATATAATTTAGAACTTGTTCCCAATTTGTTTTATTTTTAAATTTAAGTCTTTTAAAATGAAATGACGAAATTGTATTATTTGTTTTATTCATTGAATAAGTTAACGAATTTTCTTTTTTATCTTGTTTTATAAATATATTTTTAGAAGAAAACAATGAATCAGTTTCATTCTCAATTGGTTCTTTAGTTAATATTGGAATCCATGCAGGAACTGTCCATAAGATTTTTAATTTATTATTGTTATTATTTTTATTATTTTTATTCCAAAATGCAATAAATCCTGTAACTGGCATTCCAATATCCCAAATTACTTTTTCTAAATTATTAATATTACTATGTACATCATTTTTTGAAATTATATCATCAAATATTTTATTTATATCATTATATTTATCTAATGTATTCATATCACTATGTGTATCAAAATGTACCAGTAAATCTATTTTATTATTATTTAACATTTCATTTATAAAAGGTGCAACAGCATAATTGTGTTTTGTTGTTCTATATATATTTATATTTCCAATTTTTAAATTATAATTATCAATTTCATATGTATCAACATATCGCGAATGTAATTGTTTCCATAAATATAAATCTTTAATATAATTTTGACGTTTATTTAAATAATTATAAAGAATATCT
>Ga0209815_1000159_pt1 | contig 52510 bp, 49 predicted proteins | sample CoawatmetaG00DNA_FD_187507 | JGI IMG/M metagenome (GOLD analysis project Ga0209815, IMG submission 187507) | Marine microbial communities from the West Antarctic Peninsula - Coastal water metaG002-DNA (SPAdes) (version 2) | ecosystem: Environmental > Aquatic > Marine > Coastal ...
CATCAAACAAATACGCCAGCTAGATGAAAAGCACCACCTTACCCTAGTGTGTGAAGACCTAAGCCAAATTGCCACCTACGCCAAGGTAGACAACGAAGCGTATAGAATACTAAAGTCCCACACCCCGGGGGCTTACACCTTTATTTTAAAAGCCAGCAAAGAAGTCCCAAAAAAACTCCTCCACCCTAAAAAGAAAACCATAGGCCTGCGCGTACCAAACAATGCTATCGCCTTAGCCATTCTAAAAGAGCTTGGTGAGCCCATGCTCAGTAGTTCGTTAATCCTACCCAATGAAGAATTTCCATTAACAGACCCCTACGATATCCGGCAAACCCTAGAGCATAGCTTAGACTTGATCATAGATGGTGGATACTGTGGCATGGAAGTCACCTCGCTAGTGAGTTTGGTAGACGGTGAAGTAGAGGTATTGCGCCAAGGCATGGGTGAAACAACTGTATTCATTTAGTTCTTTATTGCCGATTTTACTGCTATTGAGGCCCTCAAACTCTGTCCCCAATCCTTCTCCAACTGCCAATGCAAGTGGCCTGAGTAATGCCATAGGCCAAATATTGTTATAAAATGGTCATAAAGCAGGTATAAATAGGTGTCAATGGGTAGAAACCCCTACATACTAACTTACTGATTTCAGTCATAATTAATTAATAAACGCTGAAATTAGGAATAATTCCTAGATAATTCAACGTATAATAATGGCTTAACCAAACAATATTTGATAAATATGGCATTTACCTTAGAACTCTGGCAAGCCAACCTAATTGCGTTGGTTAGCGCTTTTTTGGCGATCAAAGTGCTCCGTGTTAGGGGTGGCACATGATCATGTCTAATTGGTTGTTACTTCAAGTTAAGCCCAAACAAGAGGCTCGAGCGTTGGAAAATCTTCAGCGCCAGGGTGGTGAGTGTTATTGCCCTAAAATACTGATAGAAAAATTAAGCCGTGGAAAACGTATTGAAGTAGAAGAAGCATTGTTTCCAGGCTATTTATTTATTAACGCACAGCCAGAACAAAACGGCCTAACCTACACCAGTATTCGCTCTAGCCGGGGGGTAAGTAAAATAGTTGGTTTTGGTGCAGAGCCAATAAAAGTACCAGAAACCCTTATTGAACAAATAAAATACCGCGAACAAGCTGACTCAATGGACTTTATAGCCAAGGACTTGCCTCAGCCAGGTGATAGTATCAATATTCTACAGGGCCCTTTTAAAGGCCTAAAAGCGGTATTTAGTCATACCGATGGTATGCAACGGTCCATCGTGTTGATTAATTTGTTAAATCAACAAACACCAACTTCATTAGCCAACACCCAAATCAAAAAGCACGCATAGTTAGTTTGGATAACCTAATCCACGGCTAATTGTGTATGATTAAGTCGTCAGTGTTCAATAGGTGAACATGCTCGACAAGCGCCACCGCAAATACCATAAGCTACCGGGTAGGGCGGTAGCGTATCTGCAAACCGAACACTTGGATTATGCCCACAGAAACACACCTAGCAATACTTAAACATATACAAATTAACCCTGAAGCCTCACAGCGTGAATTGGCCCAAGAGTTGGGCGTAAGTGTAGGTAAAGTAAATTATTGCCTAAGAGCGTTAATTGATAAGGGTTTTGTAAAGGCCGGTAACTTTAAACGTAATACAGATAAGCTCAATTATTTATACCTCCTAACGCCTAGAGGCATAGAAGAAAAAGCCAGTTTAACGGCAAACTTTCTAAAGCGTAAGATTGCGGAACATGAAAGAATCACTTTAGAAATAGAGCAGCTTAAGCGAGATTCTGTAATTAAATAATACAACCAGCGCTCTCAGTCACTACTGAATGAGTAGGGTTTAACGTTTTGGTTGAGGCAAGTGGCGCTGTAAAGTTAGGAGTTGCCTAATTGATGCGATAAGAGCCCTTATCGTTTGTTAGGAAAACCTCAGTAAAACGTTTTTTTTGGTGGTTTTGAGTAGTATTTCGGACAAAAGAAAAACGGCGCTGTCGTGAGTAAGTTAACAGGTCGATCGGATATATGTTTTAGGTAAGCACAATGATACAAAAAGTAAGAAAAGCCGTTATTCCTGTTGCCGGTTTGGGCACCCGAATGCTGCCAGCAACAAAGGCGATACCAAAAGAGTTACTTCCGGTTTATGACAGGCCAATTATTGAGCATGTCGTTAAAGAAGCTATTTCAGCAGGTATTACTGAAATTATCTTCGTTACGCGCAGTGGTAAAGAAGCGATTGAAAATCACTTTGATGCTCATTACGAGCTTGAGCATCGTTTGGAGAAAAAAGGCAAGGAAGTTATCCTTGGGACAGTGAAAAACATTATTCCTAAAGGGGTAAAAGTCACATCAATTCGACAGAATGACGCTCTAGGTCTAGGGCATGCAGTGCTCTGTGCCAAACACTTGCTAAACAATGAGCCTTTTGCAGTTCTACTTCCGGATGTTCTAGTGCTCGACCAGATTTTCCGTGGCATGAACTATAGCTTTTCATCGCTACTGGACGCTTGGAATGCAACAGGGATCGGGCAGATAATGGTCGAACGCGTAGCTGAAAGTACCGTTGAAAATTATGGAGTTGTTGATATAGGTGGACATATAGCTACGCCTTTTTCGAGTATAAAAATCAATAACTTGGTTGAAAAGCCGTCATTCAAGGAAGCTCCATCAGATTTAGCTGTTCTTGGAAGGTATATCCTTCCACCAGCTGTATTAGACTTGCTCGAAACCACACAAGTTGGAGTTGGTGGAGAAATTCAGTTAACAGATGCCCTGGACGCATTGTTGGCAGCAGATAATTTGAATGCGTTTTTAACAGATGCCTCAACCTTTGATTGTGGGAATAAGCAAGGGTTTCTGGGCGCTAACTTGGCTTTAGGTATGCGTGATGAACAAACGAAGAAGTATTTGATGGAATTGATTCATAAAAATGATTGGTCTATCTCACTTTAAATAGTGAATTTTTAGTACTTCTTTGGAGTATTTTCGAGAAAGTGGGCAAGGGTTGTTATTCATACATTAAGGAGTTATTTTGACAAAAAAATACCAGATATACGGAATAGGCGCCGCCCTTGTAGACACCGAAGTAGTGGTTACTGATGCCTTTTTAAATACTCAAGGAATCGGCAAAGGTTTAATGACCTTAGTGGATGAAGAGCGACAATTTGAGTTATTAGGTGGTTTAAGCTCACATTCATATCATGTTAAACGTAGCTGTGGTGGTTCTGCATGCAACAGCGTCGTCGCGGCAAGCTGCTTTGGCTCCAAAACGTTCTATTCTGGTAAAGTGGCAGATGATGACGATGGGAAGTTCTTTGTTGAAGACTTACAGGCAACAGGTGTTGATTTTCACAAAGCAGAAGCGAGTTCAGGAGTTACCGGTAAGTGCCTAGTTATGGTTACCGATGACGCCGAGCGCACGATGAATACCTTCTTAGGTGCAAACCTAGATTTGACCTCCAATGAGGTAGATGAATCGACTCTTATTAATTCAGATTGGTTATACCTAGAAGGCTATCTAGTCACTGATGACACTAGAACTGATGTTGCCGTTAAGGCCATGGAATGTGCTAAAGCAAATCAAGTGAAGACGGCACTCAGCCTTTCTGACCCGTTTGTCGTTCAGGTATTCGAAGATAACCTGCACAAGGTTATTGGCGATGGTGTAGACCTGCTGTTCTGTAACTCAGACGAAGCAAGAAGTTTTACTAACACCCATAGTACAGAAGCCGCAGCGGAACAATTGAAAAAGTACGCAAAAACCTTTGTGATCACCCGGGGTGCTGGTGGCTCGTTATCCTATGATGGTACAGATTTAGTGCAAACGCCTGGTGTTACTGCAAACGCAGTAGATACCAACGGCGCAGGTGATATGTATGCCGGTGCCTTTTTGTATGCGATCAATGCAGGCCACAGCTATGCATTGGCAGCTAAGTTTGCCAACGAAGCATCAGCCAGAGTGGTCAGTCAGTTTGGCCCTCGAATAGATCCCCTAGAATATAAGCAAATCAAACACCTATTTAGTATCTAATTAACCACGTCATAATGATGTAGCATAATAGACTCCGTCTATACGGCGGCGCAGTGTCTAGGAGAAAAAGGGAAAACACATGTCCAACTATTCAGTATTTACTTCAGAGTCAGTCTCTGAAGGCCACCCCGATAAACTAGCTGATCAAATCTCTGATGCAGTTGTTGATGCAATGCTTAGAGATGACCCAGAATCACGTATTGCTGTAGAAACCATGGTTAAAACTGGCATGGCAATAGTGGCAGGTGAAGTTAGAACGTCTACTTATGTCGACTTGGAAGAAATAATTCGAGAAGTGATTCTAGATATCGGCTACAACAGTAGCGATGTAGGGTTTGACGGAGCATCTTGCGCCATCATTAATGCCATAGGCAAGCAGTCATCAGACATTGCCATGGGTGTTGATGAGTCAGGTGATAAAGAGCTTGGTGCTGGTGACCAAGGGTTAATGTTTGGTTATGCTAGCAACGAAACAGATGTGCTCATGCCAGCGCCTATCTACTATTCCCACAGATTGGTAGAGCAGCAAGCTAAAGTAAGAAAAAATGGTCAGTTGCCTTGGTTGCGTCCAGACGCAAAAAGTCAACTGACCTTGCGCTACTTAGATGATAAGCCAGTGGGTATAGATGCAGTAGTCTTGTCTACCCAGCATGATCCGTCTATCAGCTTATATGATCTGCGCGAAGCAGTAATGGAAGAAATTATCAAGCCAGTACTTCCAGGCGAGTGGTTAACAAGCGATACACAATTCCATATTAACCCAACTGGCAACTTCGTTATCGGAGGTCCAGTAGGGGATTGTGGACTTACAGGCAGAAAGATTATTGTGGATACCTATGGCGGTATGGCGCGCCATGGTGGTGGTGCATTCTCTGGTAAAGACCCTTCCAAAGTAGACCGCTCAGCGGCCTATGCGGGCCGCTATGTCGCAAAAAACATCGTCGCTGCAGGCTTAGCCGATCGTTGTGAAATTCAGATTTCTTATGCTATTGGCGTAAGTGAGCCTACCTCAATTTCAATCAACACCTTTGGTACAGGCAAGTTAACAGATAACGAAATTGTTCTGTTAGTACGAGAGCACTTTAACTTAACACCTGGTGGCTTAATTAAAATGTTAGATCTTAAGCGGCCAATCTACCAACAAACGGCAGTCTATGGGCACTTTGGTCGAGAACTTCTTGATTTCACTTGGGAGAAAACTGATAAAGCAAGCATACTTAACAAAGCGTTATAAGTTTTTTATAGCCATTTAACACTCCGGCCTGTCTCAAGAGTGTAAGTCACAATCAAGAAATGACTATGGCAGAAAAATCACTTGTGTTTAAGGTGTCTAACTCATTAATTAATGCAAGCTTACTTATCTCATGACACTTATTAATTGATATGCTAATAACCCTTAATAATACCTATAAAGAAAATATTTCATGAAAAGTTATGTGAAGGATATATTTAAATTATTTGGAAATGACAAAAAAAGAATTGTACGAATATTCTATTTATTCGTTGCGGCATCAATGATTGATATTTTAGGTTTAGGGTTGATATCCCCATATATATCTTTAATTTCAGGTGATGGATTTTCAAATGAAACATTTAATATGCTAATTGAAAGAATTCCGCCTAAGGAATTAATAGTATATTCAAGTATTGGGTTATTGTGTGTTTTCATTATAAAATCTTTAGTTGCTTTAATAATAAATTGGAAAATTATAGATTTTAGTTTAGATCAACAGATATCTTTGAGATCTTTGTTGATGAAATCTTATCAGTTCTTGCCTTATTCAGATCATTTAGAAAGAAATAGTGCGAGTAATATACAGCATATCCAACAATTGACTAACCAGTATTCAATGCAAGTTCTGATTCCTCTGCTAAGAGCAGTAGGTGAAGGCTTTATTGTTTTATTTATTTTAGCGTTTTTAGCTTGGGTTAATATAATGGCCTTAACTACATTACTACTATTGTTGTCTTTTAGTCTTTTTACATATGATAGAATTTTTCGTCTAAAAATAAGAAGTTACGGAGAGGAAGCAAATAAAGCTTCCGTGATAATGGTGAAAAGCGTACAGGAGTCGTTCGTCGGTTTAAAGGAGATTAGAATACTAGGGAAGGAAAAATATCTTTTTGATATATTCAAAAAAAATGCTTATGAAAATGCTTTTTATATAAAAAAATCTCAGATATTTTCAACCATTCCTAGGTATATGTTCGAGCTTATAATAATAATATTTGTTGTATGTGTAGTGCTGGTGTCAACCCTAATTAATCAAAATAAAGAAGAGCTCGCGTCACTACTAGCTATTTTTGGAGTCGCATCTTTAAGATTAATTCCAGCCGCAAATTTATTTTCTAACAGCTTAACGCAATTAAGATATAACCGAGATACAGTATCAAGGCTTTTGATAGACTTAGAAATTAGTAAAAAATATAATCATAAGTTTGAATTTGAAAAGGGCTCAAAATTTAAAGAAATCGAGCTAAATAAAGTGATATTTTCACATAAAAATTCAAAGAATGTATCAACTAATAATGTTTCTATAAAAATCACTTCGGGAGAAGTGATAGGAATTATTGGAAATTCGGGATCTGGAAAAACAACCTTAGTTGATCTAATGCTTGGCTTGCTGGAGCCAACATCGGGAAGTGTTTTATATAACAAGTGCGGATTAAATGAGAAAATGCAAGAGTGGCAATCACAAGTTGCGTATTTGCCACAAAAAGCGTTTTTGGTTGATGACACAGTTAAAGCAAATGTTGCCTTCGGTATTGAAACTAGCCATATAGATGAATCGCGCTTATGGGACGCACTCAGGAAGGCTAGATTACATGAGTTTGTACAAAACTTGCCTGATGGGATAAATACACTAGTTGGCGAGAGTGGCGATAGGTTGTCAGGAGGTCAGCGCCAGAGAATAGCGTTGGCGAGAGCATTTTATTGCGGACGAGATGTTTTGGTTATGGATGAAGCTACGAGTGCATTAGATCCTCTTACAGAAAATGAAATTATGCATGATATTAGTCAATTAAAAGGAAAGATGACGATCATAATAATCACTCATAAAATGAAAAATATAGAAAACTGTGATCGAGTTTATAAATTAAAATCAGGTTCAATTTCAGTTGTTTAAACTAATTTTAAAGGTAAAAAAGCGTGGCCACTGACAACAAAAGTACTAAGAATTTCAAAGTCCTTATATTAGATGTAGATGGTGTTATGACTACAGGACACTTTCTATACTCGGAGCATGGAAAAATTATTAAAATCTTTGGTCCTGATGATAATGATGCACTAAGATTGTTAAATCCCTTTATTGAAATAAGATTTGTTACAGGAGACCGGAAAGGGTTTTCGATAAGTAATAAACGAATCAAAGAGGATATGAACTTTGATCTAGATTTAGTAAGCACTATAAATAGGATTGATTGGATTAAAGAAAGGTACGACCCGAAAGATGTTATTTATATGGGAGACGGGATATTTGATCATTACGTGATGAGGGATGTAGGTTACTCAATTGCTCCTAAAAATGCAGACAGTTTAGCTAAGGTGATGGCTGATTATGTAACAGTGCGTTCAGGAGGCGATCGAGCTGTGGCGGAAGCTTGTCTTCACCTCTTAGAGCTATTTTTCAAACCGTACGATCCTAACAGTTTGCCAGCAGAGCAGCTTAACCTAGGGGAGTGGACAGCATGACACTTCAGCAACGTTTAATAAGTTATCGTTCAGGGCGTAATTGCACGCTTTTAGGCGTTGGTCCAATGAGCAAAAACTGTGTAGACGCGTCTATAGAGTTGGCGGAACAACATAAAGTGCCTATGATGTTAATAGCTAGTAGAAGGCAAGTAGACTCAGAACAATTTGGAGGCGGTTACGTAGAGAACTGGAGTTCAAATCAGTTTGCAGAGTATGTACTTGAGAAGGATGTTGGTAAAAATATAATCATAGCAAGAGACCATGGAGGTCCCTGGCAGAATGAACTCGAAAAAACAAAAGGTATGGATTTAAAAGATGCTATGCAATCAGCAAAGGATTCGTATCAAGCGGATATGGATGCTGGTTTTCAATTGTTACATATTGATCCTAGCGTGGACATCCATTCTCAACCTAATGTAGACGAGGTCTTAGAAAGAGTTTATGAATTATATGATTTTTGTTGGTCATATGCGCAACAAAAAGGTCAAGATGTTATTTTTGAAATTGGGACTGAGGAGCAAAGTGGCAGTACTAATTCCCAAGAAGAATTGGAATATACACTCGAAAAAATGAAGACTTTTTGCCGGTTAAATAAATTCCCATATCCAACTTTTGTGGTTATTCAAGCTGGAACACGGGTAATGGAGACGCAGAACGTCGGTTCATTTGATTCTCCCATACGCGTAGCGAATGAACTCCCCCCAGAAATACAGATTCCGCGAATGATTGATATTTGCTCCAAGTATGGGATTTATATGAAAGAGCATAATACGGACTATTTGTCTACAGAATCACTAAGATGGCAACCAAGATTGGGTATACATGCCGCTAACATTGCTCCTGAGTTTGGAGTTGCAGAAACAAGAGCTTTTGTAAAAATATTAAAAGAAACCAATCAGTTGGACCTGCTAGAGCGTTTTTTAACAGAAGCATACAATTCTATGAAGTGGAAGAAGTGGATGCTTAAAGACACAACTGCAAATGATTTTGATCGTTCTATTATTGCAGGGCATTACGTTTTTTCAACTGACGAGTGTATCGATATCAAGGACAAGGCTAGGTTAAAGGTGAGTAATCTAGATATGCTTCTAAAAAATGAAGTGAAAATTAGCATTGAAAGGTACATGACTGCCTTTAACCTGAGTTTATAGAATGAATAAAACAGCTACGATAATTCTAAACAGAAACCTGCCAAAAGAAACAGATGCCTTAGTCGAACAACTGCTAAAATCTGATTCTGATAATACAGACATATTTGTTATAGAGGCAGGCTCTGACGCACATAATTTGTCCAAATATTGTACTTGGCATGTCCAGAATGAGGAGGTTGTTGAGAATGGCCTCAGGTATTCAAGGGGTATGAACTATGGGCTACTGCAACTCTGGAAAGGCAAAGATTGGACAAAGTATGATTCATTTTTTCTCATCACAAATGACACAAAGCTACCTGTTGGTCAAAATACTATTTCTGTTCTACAGGATATATTTAACAAACATCCAAGGCTTGGTATTTGCTCCCCTTGTTCAAAAAAATGGGGAGAATATGAGCTAATAGGAAATGATTCTCTGAAATATTTTTGGTTCATTCATAATAATGCATATTTTATAAGAAAAGAACTAGTTGATCAGTTAATAACCACAGACTGTCCAACTTATATGAATTTTTTATTTGATGGCGAAAACTTTAGAGGCTACCTATCTGAAAGTGAATTGATAGCCAAAGCCTATATGAATGATTGGGCCGCAGCAATTACTACTAGGGTCTATGCGGAAGAAGAAGAGGCTTATCTATTAGATAAAAGCGCTATAATTAAAACTGAATCATATGAACACAATCTCGAATTATACATAGATGAGGGATTGACATGGATCAAGAAAAAATATGGCTTTAATAGCAGATGGCAAATGATGCATTATTCTAAATTAGTCTATGATAAGTTCTTTGAGTACTTTCCCGATGAAAGGATTAATAAAATTTAGAAGTATTCTATCTACAATGTTTTTAATAACTTAAAAGATATCGATAATTAAATTATGAAATTTAAAGTATGTATTTTGGCAGCTGGCGTTGGAACTCGAATGTCACCATTAACCGATAAAATAAACAAGTCGCTATTGCCTGTTGATTTTAAAGCGGTTTTGTCCCACATTATAGAAAAATTTGATATTGAAATAGAAATTGTGATAGCTGTTGGGCATTTAAAAGACACTATACTAGAGTACTTAGCGTGCGCACATAAGGATCGTAAGATTACTATAGTTGAAGTGGATCAATATACCGGCAAAGGATCTGGTCCAGGTTATTCATTGATGCAGTGTAAAATTCATTTAGATCTACCGTTTATATTTTTCGCATCAGATACATTGGTTATTGAGGATATTCCACTCCCCTCAAAAAACTGGCTAGGTGTTTCGTTAGTTAAAGATACTGAAAATTACTGTACTGCTGAGATATTGGAAAATAGAATTGTTCGATTGGAAGATAAAATAAAAGACGCCAATAAAAATGCTTTTATTGGCGTTGCCGGCGTAAATGACCACAAAGTTTTTTTTGATGCGCTGGCCAAAAACAAAGAATTAAAGGCTGGTGAATTTCAAGTTTCAAATGGGTTTTCTGCGCTAACAAAATACGACTTGGCTCCGGAGTATTTTACTTGGCATGATACGGGAAATATGAAAGGTTATATAGATGCCAATATAGGGCTTGATAAACTTAATTCTACATTTGATTTTAGTAAGCAAGATGAGTTTTTGTATTTTGTTGGTGACAATGTAATAAAATTTTTTGCTGACGAAAATATTATTAGAAATAGGTACAAACGTTCACTAATTATTGGTAATTTATGCCCAAAAATAGATTGTATTAAAAGGAATTTTTATTCCTATAGAAAGATTAAGGGAAAGGTCCTTTATGATGTTGTTAACGACAATGTGATTGAGGAATTAATGTATTGGCTTGATGAGAATCTATGGCTTAAATCAGATTTAAGTGAATCTAAAGCTGAGAAATTTAAACTTTCTTGTTTTGATTTTTATTATAAAAAAACAATTGATAGGGTTGCTAAGTACCATAAAAAATATGATTTATTGGATCAAGCTACAAGAATAAATGATGTCTTTGTTCCTTCGCTAGAAAAAATGTTTAGTTTCATAGATTGGGGAGATCTTAGTGCTGGGGAGGCTTCTAATTTTCATGGGGATCTCCAGTTTGATAATATATTATTGACAGCTAAAGGAGATTTTTTGCTTCTTGATTGGAGGCAAGATTTTTCAGGTGTGATAGATTATGGTGATCAATATTATGATCTCGCGAAGCTTAATGGGGGTATGAAAGTTTCATATAAATTAATTAAAAAAGGTAATTTTTCATATCAAATTGATAAAAAAGGGAATGTAGAAATTATTCATGAGGTGCCCCCTGAATTAGCAACCGGAAGAGAGGCATTTTTAAATTTTATCAATAAGAATGACCTTGACGTGTCTAAAATTGACATTTTGACCAGTTTAATATATTTAAATATGTCCCCCATGCACCATGAGCCATTTGACCACTTTATCTACAATCTTGGGAAGCTTAGCCTTTATCGCAGCCTATTAGAAAATGGTAAGATCCCCGCATAAAGATTAAATTCCATTGAGGTAATTATATAGCTATGTCTAAAGTTATTTTCATTACAGGTTCATCTAGAGGCATTGGCTCAGCCATAGCTCGTCTTGCAAAAGAAAGAGGATACAAAGTAATTCTTCACGGAAGAAGTGCATCTCCTTCTATTATTAAACTTTCTACGGAACTAGATTCACCGTTTTTAGTTTTTGATGTAAAGAATGAATGCGAGGTTAAAGAGAGTTTATCAAAGATAGATCATATAGATATTTTGATTAATTCGGCTGGGATCAATATATCTAAGCCCTTTGATGAGTTATCTGATCTTAATTGGAGGGAAGTTTACGATATTAACGTCTTTGGGTTGGCCAACGTCACCAGACACGCGCTGCCTCTGATAAAGAAATCAAAGGAATTAGGAAAAATAGTAAATGTAGCGTCTATTAAAGGATTGTATTCTTCAGTAGGCCGAGTCGCGTATGCTTCTTCAAAGGCAGCTGTTATAAGTTTGACGACTGGACTAGCAAAAGAGTTGGCTCCAGGCATATTAGTCAATGCGGTTGCTCCGGGATTTACGGATACTGATATGACTGAAAGCACTCAGAGTGACAGGGTTAAAGAGCAGGTAGATAGCATACTTTTAAAGCGAATGGCTAAGCCTTCTGAGATAGCAGGGCTGATAATGTTTTTAGTTAGTGATGAAAATGAATATATTACTGGGCAAACAATTAATATTGATGGGGGTTTTAGTATAAAAAATGAATAAATCAAATGAACAAAATTGGCACTACGATGAACATGACGCGAAAGTGGTATCTAAGCCATGGGGAAAGGAAGTTTGGCTAAATTTCCGTAAAAATGAAAATATAGGAGATGAAATAAAAAAATATATAATGAAAAAATTATATATTAAAAAAGGAACGCGAACTAGTTTTCAGTACCACGAACAGAAGGTTGAAACTAATTTTCTCGTAGCTGGTTCAGTAGAAGCCTGGTTTGAGGATAAAAAAGGCCATGTAGATATAAAGATTTTAGAAGCGGGAGCAATTTGGTCAATTCCAGCAGGAGTAAAGCATCGAATTGTTACCTTAGATGAAGTTATATTAATTGAATCATCTTCGCCAGAGGTAGATGATGTGATTAGAATTGAGGATGATGCTCTAAGGGGAGATGGACGGATCCAAAGTGAACATGGTAATAATTGCTGACTTTATTTTATATCAAGCCTTGTAAATTCAAGGTAAAAAATCCTTAAAATATCATTATGTATTTTAAAAAAATAAATGTATATAATTTAAAAAAATCACTGCCCGATAAGTTCTAAGTCCATCCTGGAGAGCGAGATGTTTAAAAAATTGACTGTTCAATATTTTAATTTATTTAATAGTAAAAATCATATTAAACTTTCTGAAATGCTCTCAGAAGATGTGTTTCTTGAGGATTGGGAAGTGGTTTGCCATGGGAAAGCTAAGGTTGTTACTTCTATCCAAGAATTATTCAAAAGTGTTGATGAAATTATGGTTAAACCATTGCGTATGTATGGTGAAGGTTCCACTATAATTTCAGAACTTGAAATTATTATAAATAACACATCTCGATTGTTGGTAGTTGATATTATAACGTATAACAAGGATGACAAAATTTCGGTGATACGAGCATACAAGCAATAAATTTTATAACAAGTCAATTTGGATCCATTAAGGTGATGACTCAATAAAGCATTGAAAGGTAGTCGGATGAAAATTTGTGTAATAGGAGCAGGAATTACTGGTCTTACAGTAGCTAAGGCGCTATCCAGTAAGCATCAAGTTAAACTATATGAAAGGGAGTCAACTATTGGTGGCATTGCCAAAGCCAAGTCTGTAGATGGTGTTGCCTATCATATGGTCGGGGGGCACTGTATGAACTCTAAAAACCCTGAAATCCTTGAATTCATTTTCAATAATGTGCTTCCAAAAAATGAATGGCATTTAGTAAAACGTAAAGCAATAGTTGATTTTGATGGCCATTCAGTAGGTTATCCTATTGAGTTTAATGTTAAAGAAATATCAAAATTTAATAAAAAACTAGCCTTTGATATAACTACAGATTTCTTAAAGAAAAGTGACACAAATGGAAAAGTTGAAAATCTTTCTGATTGGTTTAAATTAAAATTTGGTGATACGTTAGCAAGAAAGTATTTCATTCCTTATAATCAAAAAATATGGCTACAAGATTTAAAGAAAATGAGTTTTGAGTGGGTAGAAGACAAATTGCCAATTCCCAATAAGGAAGCATTTTTTGATGCGTTGTTGGGGTATGAGAGTGACAAAATGGTGCACAGCACATTTTTTTATCCAAATTCGAACACTCAAAATACGTTCATAGCTGCGTTGGCTAAGGGCTTGTCAATAAATTTAAACGAGGCAGTAGTGTCTATTGAAAAACTGGACAGCAAGTGGAAAATTAATGATAAACACCTATATGATATTGTAATTAATACGATGCCACTTGATATACTCCCTTTGATAGTCAAAGATGTGCCTGCCGAAATTTTGTCAGCAGCCTCGAAGCTAAAATATAACAAAGTAACAAATATGCTTTGGGAAACAACAGGCGTAACACCGACCTGGACATATATACCAGAAAAAGGAAATATATTTCATAGGCATATCCATATAGGTAACTTCTTTGAACCCGTTAAGAACTTTACCATTACAGAAAGTATGGGTGAAAGAACTTATGATGAGATGCTGCAGCAGGGCAAGCAGTATAGTTATCTATTGAAGCCCCTAGATTACAACGTGTCCGACCATGCATATGTGGTGTACGACGAGAATTATAAAGAAGCAAAATCGAGCGTAAAAAATTATTTTAGCAAACTCGGTCTCCACACTATCGGTCGTTTTGGTGAGTGGGAATACTATAATATGGATGTGTGTATGGAGAGTGCATTGGCATTAGCGAAGACAATAAATAGCGAAGGTTCAGTGGATGCATAAATTCACGATATTCTTTACGTTCTTTGCTGATGGTGCCATCAGGCGAAAGTATATTGAGCTTGCAATAAAACCCTTGCTTGAACAGACTGATAAAACGATCCCAATTATTGTTGTAGACAGTTCATCACAGATTTACTCAGTGCAAAATAAAGCGTTATTTTCGGGGTTTAGTAATTTAATATACATACATGACACTGAAAAAAACCCCTTTAAAAGGTGTGAAAAGTATTTGAGTCTTATTAAGACTGATTTCGTTCTTCGGTTATTAGAAGACTGTGTATATATAAATCTTTTCAAAAATGATTTGATATCTATTGACAATGACATAGCTCTTATGGAGCGTAAGAAGGATATAAATGTCATTCAATATCCGATTATTAATGACCAAAAATTTACTATAGATGGTTATAAGATCTTTTATCCCAAAAATGTGGTTGATAAAAGTGATATATTGGAAGATGCTGGGTATCAATACTACGATAGATCTATTGAGAGAAGAATATATCACTATTTGTGTAATAATGTTTTATATCGGACCGATTTTTTCATAAGACATTGGCGATATATTGAATCAACATATGATAATCATAACAGTGCTGAGTCTTCCAAACCAAATAACAAAATATTCAAATTCTTATTTTCTAGGCCATATGCTTGGCGAATTGGCTCTATTTTTAATAGATATTATGAGAAAATTTTTTATTCAGACAGCATCATAAAGAATATATATATTACCGAGACAATGTTTGACTCAAGTGTCGTCCATATTGGCTACTACAGTACTGAGGCCGAATACGATCAATTTGGTGCAGGATCGGAGAGAGGTGCCTCTCCCTCTGACAATAAAGGCGTTACGTCAGTCCTAAATAATTTATCTGTTTTTAGTAATACTGAATTCTTGGATAATGTTCAGTTTGAAGAAATAAATGAATAATATGGATATACTTTTTGCATGTGATACCAACATATCAAGGCCTTGGCATAGGGATCGGTTGCCGTCAATCGAGGCTGCAGTTTTGGATCTTGACCTTACGATTGAAATTGTCGACATATATTCACTTTTAGGTAATTTTGATGAATCTCCTACGAATGTGAGCAGTAGGAAGCATTTCTTTAGAAATTGTAATTTGGTCGAAATAAATCAAACATTTCTTTATAATATATTGGAGCTTAAACCAGGAGTGCTTATTCTGGGTACTGCTGATAACTATAGAGATTTTTTGTTGCCGAAGACTATTAGGCATCTAAGGGGCTGTGGTGTGGTTGTTTCTGGTATTCTTGGTGATGATGAATTTAATTACCATCAATATAAATTTTTTTTGGGGTGGTTTGATTCCTTTGTTGGTTATGTAAAACCATGCATCGATTTTTATGAACAGTTTGGTTTAGCGAAAGGCTTTTATCTGCCTAATAGTTGCTATTTGCCGTCAAAAGACTTACCCATACATCTCGATGATGCTGTTTATGATGTTATTTTAATAGGGTCTCCAATAGCGAATAGGCCAGAAATAGTAGAGGCATTGGTTGGAGCTAGAGTCAACTTGGCAATTTATGGAAGTAAGGAGTGGAATAAATATGATTATGCCCGGAGTAGTTATCACGGTTATATAGAAACGGAAAAGTTTGATGAGACGTTAGCGAAATCAAATATTGTTCTCGCCCTTTTAGAGGACCATGCGACTGGACAACTCCATATGAATACGAAAATATGGGAAGCTGTAAGAGTTGGTCGGTTGCCAATAGTTACTTTCTATCAACCTCTAATTGATGATTATAATTTTGTTGAAGGGGCGGAGTTGGTTATGTATAGAGATATTCCCGATCTCGTATCAAAAGTGATTGGTTATACAGATAAAATTACTGATAGGCTAGAAGTTACAAAAAATTTATATAATAGAGTTTTTGAAGATTTTAATTATATAAATCTATATAAAAGTCTCTTTAAAGCCTTAGTCAGTGACAATCAAGATGAGCCAGCGAGGCAATATTATGATACATATATTGAGGTCCCTGGTTTGCTATTAGCCAGACATAATGCCGTATTATTCTCTCCGAATAATAACCAAATAGATCCTTCAGTACTGGATGTAATTGAAATTATCAAAAAAGACAAAAAAGAAATTGATGTTGTATATTTCAATAGAACAGAAAAAGGGTCTCAAGTGTTGCAATATAGACCGTTCATTAGCTTAGACTCCGTTATTTTCCTAGTACCGGTTAAAAATAAGTATCATATGGTTTTCATTTTGATAAAAACGCTTTTTAGTAAAAGAATAGTTCACGTTAAGCAGTTTTGTATTGAAAGTAGTGAAAGAAGTTTGGTTGGACTTATTAATAATATAATTGATGGGTTGATTTATAGCAGTGTTGGATACAAACTTAGAGGGTTCATGTATAGGTTTTATCCAGTTAAAAAGATGATTCAACAGATATTGAAGTTTTAATTTGTTATGGATATTTCAAGAACTAACGTTAAACGTCTAATTGACGAGCACCTTCATGGTTTTCTTGTAGAGGAAGCCTTTACTATAACGTCGGTTAAAGCAGTTAAACTATTGACACCTAATAGATTTGATATAGCTTTCAAATTATTCTATTTAGATATAATTGGTAAAGAAGAAACCATTGCAAGAAAGTTATATAAAAGCCATATTGATGCATTTAGTTTGGGTGAATTCACAGAGCCAGGCAATTTTGAAAAAAACTCAATAGAAAAGTATTACCAAGAGTTTTCAAAGATTTGTAAAGGCATGAGGGCTCAAGGTTTTTCTATTGAAAAGTCGCTTATTCCTGTATCAAAAGATACCACAATATTGAACGGTTCGCACAGAATTGCAAGTGCTATCGTTGAGAACTTGCCGGTAAAAGTAATTGAATTGGCTGCGAAGAGCGATAATTACAGCTATGATTTTTTTTATAAAAGAGGTATGTCTTCACTTCACCTTGATATTGCAGCTACGAAGTTTATAGAGTACGCAGATAATGTTTATGTAGCAATTATTTGGCCATCTGCGGTGCTGAATAATGAAAACATTTCTAATTTATTTCCAAATATAGTTTATCAAAAAAATGTCAAATTGAATAATACGGGTGCTCATAATTTAATATCTCAAATTTACTATGGTGAAACATGGATAGGGAATGAGCAGAATAATTTTTCTGGTGCATTGGATAAACTTCTGGAGTGTTTCAGAACCTATAGCGCTATTAAAGTTGTTGCGTTTCAAGCGGATACGATTACAGATGTCTTAGAGATTAAACAGAACGTTAGAGATATTTGTAAAATAGGTAAACATTCAATTCATATTACTGATAACAAATGTGAGTCTATTAGAGTGTCTAGAGCGCTCTTTAATGATAACAGTGTGCATATGTTGAATTATGCGAACCCCAATCGATATTTACATGTTCACGATGATATTGCGAAGATAAAAGCGTTTGCTGATCGTAGTGGTTTAGATTGTAGCGATTTCGCTATTGACACAAGTATGGTGCTGGCGCTATATGGTTTAAGGCCTGCACAAGACATCGACTTATTGTGCAGTGAAGGACATATTGAGGACACTCCAGCTGGAATATCTCTCCATGATGATGAATTACGTTACCATATAGCTGGAAAGGGTGATCTGATTTATAATCCAGATCATTATTTCTACTTTAATGGCTTGAAGTTTGTCTCATTTGATTCTGTGTTTGAGATGAAGAAGCGCCGTAATGAAAATAAAGATGTTCACGATTGTAATATGATGAGTGCTCTCATTGAGCGTAAGCGTTTTAAACAATTTATGGCTTCTACATTTCAATCGCTATTATATACTCGGGCCAAGTTGAGATCGAAATGTGTTTTATTTTTGAAATATGTTGGGCTCTATACATTTCTTAAGTTGCTTTACTTAAAGCTAGGTGATCGTAATGGATAAAGGGCTTGCTTCAAAGCCGCAGAAGATTTCAATAATACTTCCGGTCTATAATGCTCAGAATACAATTACGCGCTGTATTGACTCAATATTAATGCAGACAGAGCAAGATTGGATGTTGGAAGTCATCGATGACGGATCGACTGATGGAACGACTGATATTTTAAAAAATTTTGGTGATAAGTTCGAAAATATTGCTATTCATAGTTTAGGAAAGAATTTTGGCTTAGCTTATGCCTTAAACTTTGGTCTAAGTATAGCGAAAGGAAGCTTTATAGCGAGAATGGATGCTGATGATGAAATGCTTCCTGATCGACTCCAGCGACAGTTGGAAGCGTTTGGTGCCGATAGTGATTTAGATGTTTGTGGCATGTCATCTATTATTGGGAGGGAAAAAGTCAGCTTGAATTTCCACAAACATGATGAGATTGTGGCGAGTCTATCTTTTAGTAATCCAATTGTTCACCCTACAGTAATGATTAAAATATCTGATAAGTTGAATATAGAATACAAGAATGTTGTTTGTGAAGACTACGACCTATGGACTAGTTTAGCTATACAGGGTGCAAATTTTAAAAATTTGAGTGCCCCTGGCATTATATATCACAGATCTTTAAATCAAAAATCCATACTGGAAAGTCATTTAGTTGCTTCCCAGGCTATATTGATTGCAGGTCGTTATGCTGAATTTAGTGATCACATAATTAGGGAAAGGCTCCGTAATATAAATTATACATTTTATAAAGTAGATAATAAAAAATTAAAGCGTGAGCTCACTTTATTAAAAGAAAAGCCAATTTTTGAAATATCTAATGTAGATGATTATTATTTTAAAAGATTAATAAAGCGATCTCTGCTGTCGATGAATTTTTATAATATTTATAGTTCACTACTATATTTAATATCAAATCCGAGACTTATTTTAATATTATTAAAATAAGTCTGCCTTGAATCAGAAAATAAAACGTTATAGGAAAAAATGATTAAAAGAATTTTCAAGATATCAACATTAAGATCGATTTTAGGTTCTCGAGTTTTTGACAACTATTTTAAAGATTTTATTTTAGGTTTTTGTTTCCAGGTTAATAAGGTTCCTACTATAATTTCACTTAAAAAGGCATCTTCGTTTGTCAAAATCGATTCAATTAAAGATTATCTTACAGTCAATGAGATTTTTAATTGGGAAATATATAAAACACCAAGATGGCAGGAATACAAACATATTATTGACATTGGTGCAAATATCGGATGCGCAAGCCTTTTTTTGTGTAAAGAAGCTAATGTCGAAAGTTTGATTGCCATTGAGCCAAATAAGGAAGTTTTAGGCACACTTAAGTTTAATTTGAAAAATAATATTGAAGGTGTCGATGTCGAAATACTAGAAGTTGCTATTGGAGAAGTTTCGGGTAGTCACGATTTCTTTTTATCTGATTCGTCTAGATATAGTGGTTTTGTTAAATCTAGAAATTTTAATTACATTGATAAAGTTCAAGTTGACTGTATAGACTTTAAATCACTTTTGGTAAAGTTAGAAAATTATGATGCAGATCGTACTTTAATAAAAATTGATATTGAAGGAGTGGAAAAAGACTTTTTTAACTTTCTAGAGCAGTTAGATATTTACGTTGGTGATATAGTAGTTGAGGGTGATAACTTACCGAAAAGTTTTGGTTCGTATGTTTGTCGATCAAGAAAGTTTAATGATGTTTATTACTATGCTAAAAAATAAAGGGTAAGGTGAAAGAAATTATGTCGGTCAAGGAGGTTAAAAAACAGACTTCATCGTTGAAGGGGAATCTGGTCACAAGCTTGTTGTCACTCTCACTTTTCTTTCCGTTTATTCCCTTCGATGTTCCAGGTCGTCATGAAATTTTTCCACTATTCATACTCTTTTTATTTGGTTTCAAAGCTACACTGAAATACCTAATACCAATAAACTTTACCTTACTTATTTTCTTTATTTTTGCGTTAGTTTTTGATTTGGAATCGAAAACTATTAAAGATTTTTTTCAGGTTGCAGCCGTTTTTTCGTCCCTATTTTTGTTTAGTAAAATTCCATTTGTCGTCCTACAGAAAGTTGAAAGGAACATTTTTAAGTTATCATTTTTATTAATCACATTTATGGTGTTCCAGCGATTGTTTCCAGAACAATTGCAGTCAGTAACTGATTTAATGTCTCAACGGAAAATGTTAGTGGTTGATTTCAGATCGGGTGGTGTAAGAGGATTTGGGCCAGAACCTGCATATACAGGGAGTTTGTTAATTTCCTTTTTTATGTTTTCTTGGTGGATCCATGGTCGTTTACAACTTAATCGACTATTACTCTACGGATTGGGAGTTTTATTGACTATGGCTATATCTGCAACTTTAACCTTTTTAGCACTAGTTATCTTCCAGTTTCTATATAGGCTATTTTTTGTTCGGGATTTAGCTCTCTATGATAAATATCATTTGCTGGTTATCTTTATTTTATTTGTCAGCTCGGCTGTGTTGATTGACCTGAGCGTGTTCATCAATGGATTTGATAGAATAGCTACCTTCTTTGACATGTTATGGTCTTCCCTTGTTAACTTGGATGCACGTGGCTTTTTGCTAGCAGAGAAAGCCTTTGGCTCTCAAAGGCTTCAGTATTTACTTGATCCAGTTACTAAAATTTGTTGTGGAGGGTTTCTCACTAACTCGTATGTCCCGTCATACTCCTTATATGGAAAAGTTTGGTTCTTTTTTGCCCCCTTACATATACTTCTGATTGGATACTTTTTGATTTTCAAAAAATTAACTGCAGTAAGTTTGGCGTCTTTAACGCTAGGTCTATTTTTTGGTCCTATATTGCTTGTTCTACTTTTTATAGGCTTGATCCATTCAAAAACTGATGAAAAAATGGAGTTTCGTAATGTCTAACGTGGTTGGTATTGATCTCTCTTTAGCATGCGCAACGGAGCCTAGAGGTATTGGCGTATTTGAAAAAAATATCGGGCTTCCATCAGAAGATTTTTTAAAAGCCAATAAAGTTTATGTCTTTGGTGTTGGAAGAAGGCCATCCTGGATTGTAAGCAATGTTACTTATATTAATTTATACACCACAAATCCAATTATTAGAGAACAAATTTACCTTCCAATGATGGCCTTTTTCCTTAACATTAATCATCTCCATGTCTTTGCTAATGTAGTTCCTGTCCTAATTAAATTGAAATATAATTGTAAGGTATATCTTACGATCCATGATGTTTCCTATAAGTATACTCGAGAGTATATGAGTAATGATAAAAACCAGAATACGTTTAAGAGGCATATAGGCTTATTGTATCAATCAGTGCTTTTTGATTATTCGTGTAAAATTGCTCATAAGATTCATACCGTGTCTGATTGGTCATCTTCAGAAATAATCAAAATGGCCAAGCATACTGTAAAAGATAAGTTGTCAGTTATTCGAAATGTATGTGCACAAGATTTTGTAGCCCTAGACAAACGAGAGTGGCACCTCAGGGAGGAGAGGATAATTCTAGTTACGGGTTCTCACCCCCAAAAAAATCTGATTTTTTTTCTAGACTGTTTTTTGGAATTAATTAACGAAATTCATCCCAATATAGTAGTAGATATTGTTGGTGTAAATAAGGCAGAGTTAGAGAGTAAATATATAGACGTTGATAGAATAGAGTTCCATGGAAAAGTCACACAATCTGAGCTGTTATCTTTATATGATAATTCTAAGATCTTGGTGATGCCATCCCTCTTTGAGTCATTTAGTATTCCCTTGCTAGAAGCTAAGTATAGAGGTTTGCATATACTGTCTAGCAATGGAGGCGCAACGAAAGAGGTAGCAGCTAATTATGCACTATTCTTTGATCCAACTGATAAACAGGACTTTAAGACTAAGTTAGTGAGGTTATTAATGTCTTCTAATGTTGCTCCTAATTATGAGTTGACGGAGCAAATTGATATCAATAGCTTATACTGGGGTTAGTTCGCTATGGAAAAAGTGCTTGTAGTGGGTAGTGGGTTAATAGGGAGTTCAGTGGCGGCATTCTTATCTAGCTTTGGTGTTACTGATATAACGATAAGTGAAGAAACCTCTGAGGTTAAAAAACATATAAATTTATTTGATGTTGCTACTTTGTCTTCTTTTTCGGGTAGGGGTGGTCTTGGTAACTTTTGGCACAATGTTATTGACCTAGGAGCTGTAGATGCTGAATATAGTAACGAAGACTTACTAAAAATGTGTGACCTTATTTCTAATATGACACCATTGTGTTTTACACACTTTCACGAGGTAATCCCTTATAGTCCAATAAGACCAAAAAAAATCATTAAGAAATTGGCAAAAACTTTTGAGTTTTTACCAAAATGTACTTTTCTATCTAAAAGTGATTGCTCTGTTACTGCAAATTTCGAAGGTGGAATCGTAAGGCAGTTTGATAGAGTTTTTGTTTGTAATGGAGCTATGAGTAGTGCTGATATTTTAATTGAAAGTGGTTTGGCTGAACGAAATGAAACTGTATCAGACCATGTCATTTTTTATGAAGACGTAGTCAGGTCTGAAAGTGACGAATCAAAAAAATACTTTAAAATAACACGAGGCCCTGGCTACTTTTCACGGCCTTATGAAACTGTCGGGTGTGCAAAATTGACATATCGGCCCGTATATCAGGGTGGTCAAAGCAGGGCTTTAAAGAATAGAGCTATTTATAATAATAGTAAATATAGAATTATATTTAAACTGTTGAATCCTTTTAACTTCCTTCAATTTTTTGAATCAATATACCTCAGATATGGTTTATTATTGCCAACCAAAAAATATCGTCGATTTGTTCAGGTGGCGGTTGATAGTTGTTACTACTGGAAGAATGACCATTTGTTAGTTGACACGGAAAAAATCCAGAGTGTTGTGAGTGGTTTAAATTCAAATGGTTTGGACATTTCCGTCGGTAGTGGGGTTTCTGGTATACATTTCCACAATACTGTTAAGAATTTAGATAATGATATTGGTAATTTCGATGATAATTTAGAAGCAAAAATCCAACTTTTAGCTCCTAGCTATCAATTCGAACCCGGACCATATCATTTTTCGTTTAAATTACTAGTGGATAGTTACCAGCTAATTAAAAAAATATATGTGAGATAAAAATAATTTCGGGCTGGATAAATAATATAGTGAAAATAATATATGTTTCAACAAGAATACCTTATCCGCCTACTACGGGTGATCGATTACTGATATATAATCGTGCTGTCAAAATGTCTAGAAATAATAGCTTAGATTTAGTAGCATTTTATCAAAGAGAGGAAGAGCTTCAATATTTAGAGAATATTAGACATCTGTTTGGAAAAGTTTTTACTATTAAAGTTTCGAGGCTTGCAGGTTTTACTAATATCCTCGGTAACTATTTTTTTTGTAATGATCCTTTCCAAGTGATGTTTTTTAATTCAAGGTCTATAAGGGCTAGAATTAAAAAAATAGTTATGATGGGCGATTATGATCTAGTCGATGCATACCTTATTAGGACTGTACCCTTGGTAAATATTACGGGTACGCCAGTTGTGTTGGATCTAATTGATTCTATGCAACTTAATTTCTTAAATCGAATTGATAAAGCAACGAATTGGGCTAAGTTGTGGTTTTATAAGTTAGAATATGCAAGGTTAGTAAAGTATGAAAGAGCGTTTCACGAAGGGATAAAGGATATAGTTTTTGTTTCTGAACGTGATTGCGCTAGCCTAAAAGCTAGATCAAAGGTAATTCCACTTGGCGTAAGTACAGACGAGTTCTATCCATCGAAGTTGAAGAAAAATCAAATAATTTTTAGTGGAAACATGTCCTACGAACCAAACATTCAAGCTGTAATGTGGTTTGTAATAAACTGCTTCGATTCTATTAAGGCAGTAAATCAAGATGTGGTGCTTATAGTTGCTGGAAGAGATCCGTCCTTAACAATACGGAATCTGGCTAGCGATCGAATTATTATCACTGGTTATGTAGACTCGATAGCCGATCTGGTTTCAGAATCAATGGTTGCAATAGTGCCGATGACTTCAGGTTCGGGAATGCAAAATAAATTATTAGAGGCGATGTCATGTGGTGTTACGGTTGTTGCTACGTCCTATGGAATTGGGGATGTTAAAGTAACTAATATGAAAGAAGTGCTGATTTCTGACTCTGCTTTAGGTTTCTCAGCACACGTGATTAACGTGCTCTCAAATCCTAAAAAATACAGCGAAATCGCCTGTAACGGAAGAGATTTTGTCATCAATAACCATAGTTGGGATACGCATGTTGAGTCTCTGTCCAAAGTTTACCAAAATGTTTTAAAGTTGAATGATAATCTTTGATAGTTCTATAAAGTATGAGCATCGAGTAGCATGCCAACACTTGGATAAGCGGTAATTAATGAATATTTTGTTAACAGGTGCAACCGGTTTCATAGGCCGATCGTTATTACGCAAACTGCGACAGGAAGGGTTTGGTGTATCTGTTACGGTTCGCTCGAAAAGTAATTTATTTGACGACAATGTTAAGCAATTTGTAGTTGGTGACCTAGCTCATGACGTTGATTGGTTGGCAGTATTAAAGAACATTAACTGTGTTATTCATCTTGCTGGCAAAGCTCATGATAAAAATCTTGAAAATGGAGTTGGTCTAAGCGAATTCTACAATATCAACACCAAACAGACGTTGAAATTAGCTCGAGCTTCTTCGGACGCCGGAGTTAGTCGCTTTATATTTTTAAGTTCAATTGGAGTAAATGGTTCGAGCACCACGGTGCCGTTTACTGAAAAAGACCTTCCAAACCCTATTGGGGAATATGCTCATTCGAAACATAGAGCTGAGTTGGGTTTGTTAGATATTGCTAGCGCAACAAAGATGGAAGTAGTAATTATTCGGCCACCTCTTGTATATGGGGCGAATGCACCGGGTAACTTTGGTAGGCTTCTTAAGTGGGCTGCTCTTAAATTTCCAATTCCACTCCCACTTGGAAGAATTGATAACTCCCGCTCTTTGTTATCTATTGATAATTTGATTGGTTTCATTTTGGTTTGTATTTTACATAAAAAAGCAGCAAATGAGGTGTTTTTGATTTCAGATGATGTGGATCTGTCCACTAGTGACTTTCTTCATGCGCTGAAGCTTGCATTTGGATACAAAGCTTGGCTATTCCCGATGCCGAGGATAGTCATGACTTTTGGTGCTAAACTAATCAGAAAGGAGTTAGATGTATTTCGTCTGTTCTCCTCTTTGGAAATTGATATTACCAAATCTAAACGTCAATTGGGTTGGACTAGTAAAGTGACTATGGCTCAGTCTCTAAAAAAGGTTGTAGATGAAACGAATATTTGATTTAGTCTTGGCGATGATCTGTTTAGTGCTGTTCTTTTTCCCAATTGTGGTTTTAGCCATAGTCGTCCGCCTTACATCTCTTGGGCCATCGCTCTATTGGTCAGAAAGGGTTGGCAAGAACAATTTAATTTTTAAAATGCCGAAGTTTAGAACGATGGTGATAGGTACTCCTGCGGTGGCTACTCATTTGCTTTCTGATCCTGACTTGCATTTAACAGTCATCGGTGGCTTTTTGAGAAAGTCGAGTTTAGACGAGCTTCCGCAACTCTTTTCTGTGGTCAAGGGAGACATGAGTTTTGTTGGCCCCCGTCCAGCTCTCTTCAATCAGTTAGATTTGATCGCTTTGCGAACACAAAAATCTGTAGATAAACTGCTTCCGGGTATCACGGGTTGGGCGCAGGTTAATGGAAGAGACGAACTGTCCATTGCTGATAAAGTTTTACTGGATTCGGAATACCTCAGGCGTCAATCGTATTGCTTTGACATGGAAATATTGTGGAAGACAGTTCTAAATGTTGTTAAACGCCGTGGTGTCTCTCATTAGATTTTTATACCCGGATGATTTATGTTTTGACAGGTTTTGTTTTTTAAGGGTTGTCTGATCGGGAATTTTTATTCTTTTTTAGATATCTAGGTTAGTTCATTTAAGAGTAAATCGTCCTTGTCATTCTGCTAAGTTATTTAGGAATTTTTCTACGAAACAGTTTCGCAAGATGTCGATTTGTAAAAAACGTTATTGGTTGCTCAATTTTAGAAAGGAAAGTATCCCGCACAGCAGGAACTTCTACCGAGTTTGTAATTGTCTATTTTGGCAATGAATTTGGTTCAACTGTATCTATAGCCTCTTACTTTAGGAAATGTAGCACGCAAGGATGCCTTAACGCAGTCCATCAAGGCATTTTTGTCTGGATTTACGACTTTCCCAGAAGCTGCCTAGTTGTTGATGCAAAAAATGAGAGTGCTATTGGTGTTATAACTGGCCTTGATGAAAAGTTCTAAAAAGGACTATTTTTAGGGTGCAAGCAAAAGCTAAACCAGCATCCGCGAATTTCGAATACTGGTGCAAAAGCTCCAAAAGGAATGCGTTGCGGGTGAAATTAAACACACTGAGTGCCGAAGCCGTTAATGGCATTGTATTAATGATACGCGCCACTTTTAAAAATTTAGTACTTGTGTATATATCTGGTAAAGACGTTTCAGATTGGGTGTAAAATAAACAGCCTGTGTAATTGGAGGATTTTCTTTGAAAATCTAATTATACCGATACTACTTTTAGATTTATTTTTTAATTAAGGACTGACATGAAAACTGCTCTCATTACTGGAGTTACAGGCCAAGATGGTTCATATTTAGTTGAGCTTCTGTTAAGCAAAGGTTATCAAGTACATGGCATAAAACGCCGTTCGTCTTCTTTTAATACCAAGCGCATTGATCATATATATGAAGACCCGGCGGTACATAATAATCGGTTCCATCTTCACTACGGTGACTTGTCTGATTCATCAAACCTCACACGTATTATTAAAGAAATACAGCCAGATGAGATCTATAACTTAGCAGCTCAATCGCACGTGGCTGTTTCATTTGAAGCACCAGAATACACAGCCGATGTGGATGCTTTGGGTACGCTGCGTATTCTTGAGGCCGTTCGCTTTTTGGGACTTGAAAAGAAAACTCGCTTTTATCAAGCTTCGACTTCTGAATTGTTCGGTTTGGTTCAAGAAACGCCACAGCGTGAAACAACGCCTTTTTACCCCAGGTCTCCTTACGCTGTAGCTAAAATGTATGCCTACTGGATTACGGTAAACTACCGAGAATCTTATGGTATGTATGCATGTAATGGCATTTTGTTTAATCATGAATCCATGCGTCGGGGCGAGACGTTTGTTACCCGCAAGATTACACGTGGGTTGGCGAATATTGCTCAAGGATTAGACTCCTGTTTGTCTTTGGGGAATATGGACGCATTGCGTGATTGGGGCCATGCAAAAGATTATGTACGTATGCAGTGGATGATGTTGCAGCAAGAACAACCTGATGATTTTGTCATTGCCACAGGTAAACAGATCTCTGTACGTGAGTTTGTGCGTTTGTCTGCACGTGAACTTGGTGTGGAGTTAGAATTCCAAGGGATAGGTATTAATGAGGTAGCCGTGGTATCTGCTATTACGGGTGATTTGGCCCCGTCTATTTCCCTAGGTGATGTGGTAGTTCGTGTTGACTCTCGCTATTTTCGCCCATCGGAAGTAGAGACTTTGTTAGGTGACCCAAGCAAAGCTAAAGAGTTGTTGGGCTGGGTTCCAGAAATTACCGTTGAAGAAATGTGTACAGAAATGGTGGCTCATGATTTGGACCAAGCTCGACAGAAATCGTTACTTAAGTCTCACGGATATCATGTGCCTGTAGCTCGGGAAATTTAAACATGGCAACACGTATTCTTGTATTGGGGCACCGAGGTATGGTGGGTTCTGCCATAGTGCGCCAGTTGACTATGAGGTCAGATATAATCTTGTTGTTTGCATTACGGTCAGAACTTGACCTCACTGATGGTAAGGCCGTGCAAGCTTTTATGCAACTTCATATGCCAGATCAGGTCTATCTTGCAGCGGCCAAAGTTGGCGGTATTCATGCCAATAATACATACCCTGCGGATTTTATTGCTGATAACTTGGCGATTCAATCTAATGTTATTCAGGCATCATACAATGCGGGGGTTAGTAAATTACTATTTTTAGGTAGCTCTTGTATTTATCCTCAGTTGGCAAAACAACCTATGAGCGAAGATTGTTTGCTCACTGGCAAGCTTGAACCTACTAACGAGCCTTATGCTATTGCTAAAATCGCTGGTATTAAGATGTGTGAATCCTATAACCGGCAATATGGTGTTGATTATCGATGTGTTATGCCGACTAACTTGTATGGTGAGAATGATAACTTCCACCCACAAAATTCCCATGTTATTCCGGCGATGATGCGACGATTACATGAGGCCAAGGTTTCTGGTTCAAAAAAGATTGTAGTCTGGGGCACGGGTAAGCCTATGCGTGAATTTCTGCATGTTGATGATATGGCTGCAGCGTGCGTATATGTGATGAACTTGCCGCGTGAGGAGTTTATCGCTGCGGTGCCTGATTCGACGTGTTCACATGTAAATGTGGGTACAGGTCGTGATGTAACGATTGCAGAATTGGTAACTACTATGGCTAAAGTAATGAGTTTTCAGGGTGATATAGAATTTGATATATCTAAGCCAGACGGTACGCCACGTAAGTTATTGGATGTAAGCCTTCTTCGCTCACTGGGCTGGGAGTATTGCGTGGAGCTGGAACAAGGGCTTGGCATAACTTATAAGTGGTTTTTGGGTCATTTGGATGAACTTCGTGGTTGAGAATTTAAATATGGATAGACGTTTTAACCCTGTGGTTATGGCGGGTGGTGTAGGGAGCCGCTTGTGGCCTTTGTCTCGTGCCTCATTTCCGAAGCAATATCAGCGATTGATTGATAATGAGCATGGGTACACTATGCTGCAGCAAACATTTGCTAGGTTATCTGGTTTGGAACTTGGTATGAGTCAGTTGATTTGCAATCAGGATCATCGTTTTTTGGCTGCGCAGCAGTGCCATGCTGCAAAAGTCACGACTGAAATCGTATTAGAGCCTATGGGTCGTAATACGGCACCTGCAGTTATTTTGGCGGCTTTAAGGTTGCTAGATGATGGAGTGGATGATCCGATGTTGGTGCTTTCTGCCGATCACGCGATAACAGATGAAGTAAGTTTTTGCAGCGCATTAGTTAACGCCCACAAGTTGGCGATTTTGGGTAACCTAGTCACTTTAGGTATTAAGCCTACTTTTGCGTGTACTGGCTATGGCTACATTAGGTATGGGGTCGATGCGGATGGATGTTCTGCTGGTTTTGAAGTTGATCAGTTTGTAGAAAAACCTGATGAAACAACTGCGCAAAACTATTTAAAGCAGGGCAACTATCTCTGGAATAGTGGCATGTTTATCGTGCGGCCCAGTGTCTTAATTGAAGAGTCAGCATTACATTGTGCCAAATTATTGCATCATTGCAGGCTTACCGTTAAAGCTGCAACCCAAGACTTAGACTTTATTAGATTGCCAGAACAAGAGTTTTCTCAATGTGAAAGTATTTCATTAGACTACGCCATTATGGAGCACACACAAAAGGCCGTGGTGGTGCCAGTAGATTGTGGTTGGAGTGATGTAGGTGACTTGCAGGCGTTATGGAAGACTAATAAGAAAAATAACGAAGGTAATTTACTTCAAGGCGATGTGATTTCCTTAAATAGTCAAAACTGCCTAGTCAAGTCTGAAAGCCGATTGGTTGCAGTGCTTGGTATTGAAGGGTTAGCTGTGATTGACACTAAAGATGCTGTTCTAGTGGCGCCGCTTGACCAGGCACAGAAGATTAAAGAACTAGTGGTTCAGTTACAGGGCCGTGAAGAACTAACGCATCAGCGCGAAGTTCACAGACCTTGGGGTAGCTATGAAAGTGTTGATTCTGGCCCAAACTATCAGGTGAAACGTATTACAGTAAAGCCTGGCGCGCGTTTAAGTTTGCAGCGTCATCAGCACCGAGCTGAGCACTGGATAGTGGTAGAGGGCTTAGCCAGTGTGCACGTGGATGGCGTTGATTACCAGCTTCATGCAAATGATTCAATTTATATTCCCAAGGCTGCAGTGCATTGTTTAACTAATGGGACAGATGCTCCGCTGCACTTGGTTGAAGTGCAATCTGGCAGTTATTTGGGTGAAGATGACATTGAGAGGCTAGAAGACATCTATGGACGTTGTTAGCTCTCTAAGCATAATTATTTTTTTGTAATGATAGCAGTATATTTATCTCTGCCAATGCCAAGAATCTCCAACCATTTCCTTCTAGTAATTTTTTCTAATTAAGTTCGTTATAGGGCTTTCGGATCATCCTAAAACTGATTATGTCTCGTGACCTTCTTTTTATTTAATGGTGTATTTAAGTTTCATTAGCAAGTTCAGCTTGGATTTTACAGCATGGGTTAGGCTGTTTTTTGTACGTTTATGTCACTATTTATCGCGCTAATACGCGCCCGCAACGGCTGAAGACGATCTTATAAATTTTATAAAAGATGACGAGCATAGAGTTAATAAAAAACATTAACGTAAGATTGAATTCTTTAAAAGAACAGGTGGAGGTTTACGATATAAAAGATTTTTATAAATATGTAGATGAAGAGTTTTTGACAAAGAGCCTTTAAGGGTTTTTTAATGTATCTTAGAAATATCTTCTTTATAGGATCGCGTATGTATATTTTTTCCAATATATAATGGTCAATCAATCGGACACTCCATATGAGGCAGGTTCACACTTTGCCTCCGCATTTGGCGGCAGCCCACAGTTATGCTGATGTGGTCTATGCTGGCTGTAATATTCAAAAATACACCGCACATTCGGGGCCTGAACTTCGTTAAACCTTAAGTATCCTGTTCTGAGTGCCCATGGCTCTTTAAGCTTCTAAAGAGCCGTTCTTTTGAGGCAATGCCCAAGGCGGCTCGTGCTTTGCCTTTTTTACAGCAGCCAAAGGTTTGGTTGGAAACTCATACTTACGGAATGGCTGCCAGGTGTTCCAGATAGCGCCCATCCAATTGGTTTTTTAGCAAACAAATGCTTCACGGCCGCTAAGTGGCTCCATTGATGTCCAATTTTAATATAGGCCTTGTCGGTACACCAAGCTTGATGTAGTGCATTAACGGAGAACTGCCTACTACTCCGTCCTCTAAGTATTACACATGAGCCGGAATGTTTTTGTATGCATATTTGGGTAACTGGCAGCTCACTAACCCCTGGTCTTTCATGGTGCGCCTGGCACGGTAGCGGATGTTTGTCTGTACCGTGCTGAGGCGCCATGGCAGTATTGCCTCTTGAACCTGTAGAGTCATTACCCGCTGACAGGTGCCTGTAGCTTGAGCCTGTGAGGACCGATCACGCGATGACGGCTACATCAATATTTATAACTGCTTGTAGGGCTTTATGACCGGGTAGCTTCTTTGGGTGGCCAAGTCCAGTGTGCTTATTAGATGGGATTACAATAGCGTGGCCTGAAGGTTCATATGACGCTGAAATATCTATTATTAATTATACCCGTGCGGATTGCTTTGCTGCCAATGCCAAGAATCCGTTAGCATGTCTTCTAGTGTCAACGACGCTTGCCAATTGAGTTCTATCTCAGCTTTTTTTGTATTGGCCCAGAATGCTGCAAGATCGCCTTCGCGGCGAGATTTTGTTACGTAGGGTATGCTAATGTTGGTGGCCTTCTCAAAGGCAGTAATCACATCTAACACTGAATAACCTCGCCCTGTTCCAAGGTTCCAAATATTTGTACCCCTTCCTTTTTTGTGTTCTCGTCTGTTGTTCCCTAACGGTTGAATTTTTTTCAATGCTTTCAAATGGCCTTTGGCCAAATCTACCACATGTATGTAATCCCTTATGCAGGTACCGTCTGGTGTAGGGTAGTCTCTTCCGAAAACCGATAATTCTTTGTGTTTACCTATTGCAACTTGGGTAATGTAGGGTAGGAGATTATTTGGTATGCCTTTTGGATCTTCGCCAATTAATCCACTATTGTGCGCGCCTACGGGGTTAAAGTAACGTAGGTTGGCCACAGACCACTGGTTATCTGCAATGCATTGATCTTCAAGTATCTTTTCTATCATGGCCTTTGACGAGCCATAAGGGTTGGTTGTTTTTCCCACTGGCATAGATTCTTCATAAGGTACGGGTGCATTTTCCCCGTATACGGTTGCGGATGAGCTAAATACTATAGTTTTTACCTTAGCATTGTGCATGGCCTGTATAAGGCACAATGAACCACATACATTGTTATCATAGTAAGTGGTAGGGTTAAAAACGCTTTGCCCAACAGCTTTTAGGCCAGCGAAATGAATAACACCTTCAAATAAGTGGTCTTTAAATAATTGGTCAAGTTTTCGGGCGTCTCTAATGTCACCTTCAATGAAGGTGAGTTGGTTATTAGGTTGGGTAATTTCTAGAATACGTTCAATTACTTTTAGTGAGCTGTTGCAAAGGTTGTCTAAAATGACTACCTTATAGCCGTTTTTTAAGAGTTCAACCACGGTGTGACTACCTATGTAGCCAGTGCCGCCAGTAACTAGGATGGTTTGCATACAAAACTCCGTTGTATTGTTCGTTTTGTGTTAGTGTTTTTAATTTGATTCATCGAATAGGTGTGCTGAATATTTTACACTTACAATAGCTTAAAAACACTTAATTGCCGTAAATTATGATCAAATAAAATCTAGGTAATGCCCTTTTATGTTCGCCTGATGGGCGGCTTAGGAAGGCGATTATTGCGATATGTTATTTCATAATCAGGCTCTGATGAGCTAGAGTTAGTATTAGATAGGTGATACTTAGAAGGTTAAGCACGGTATAATAGTTGGTGTTAGATCAATTTTATGTGAGGATTCGTGGACCAAATTCTGCTGAAGTGAGGAGGTTTTCGAAACTTAAGTGCGTATCGCTCGATTGTTAAAAAGGTGAATTAGAATAGTGTTTGATTCATATGTGGGGCTAGTTTTAACTTTGATCAAGAAGTCAGGGATGTTTGCTATGGTTCTCAGTTGTGTGGTTTTTGGCCAGCTTTACTAATGGAATAAAAAATATTTGAACAAGCTAGATAAGTGATCTTTTTTAGGAAGTCCTTAAAGTTGATTGCTTGAGTGCATCTGTTTAATTTAATGTAGCGGTGGCTAATTTAATGAACTATATATTTAAACGTATTATATCAATACCCCGCCCAGCAAAACGCAACATTCTCATTGCTGCAGATTCTGTATTGCTCATAGGAGCTCTTTGGCTATCGTTTTCACTGCGATTAGATAATTGGTACTGGCCCCGCGGAGGCGTGAATAACCCTATAGTAATGTTGGTGTTGCTTGCTCCGGTGTTTGCAGTTCCTGTGTTTGCTCACTTTGGACTTTATAGGGCTATTATTCGGTATTTAGGCATGAGGGCTGTATGGTCTATCGTGAAGGCTGTTATGGTGTATGCAGTGCTATGGGGGCTGGTTGTCTTTTTAAGCGGAGTGCAGGGGGTGCCGCGGGCTGTTGTGCCCATTAATGCCATGGTGGCTGTGCTTGCGGTTGGTGGTTCTCGTATGCTTGCGCGCTGGTTGTTGCGTAAAATTGAAGATTCAGTTCGTATCAAGCATCCGGGCGTTGGTGTAAGCGCGCATCAACAATCGAGGGTGGTGATTTTTGGCGCAGGTGCTGCCGGCCGGCAATTGGCCGTTGGCTTGGGGCAAAGCCGTGAATGCACCTTGCTGGCTTTTGTGGACGATGGTATTGAACTGCACGGACGAGACTTGATGGGTGTGCCCATAATATCCCAAGAAAAATTACCGTCTTTTGTTACTAATCATCAGGTGGATGACATATTACTTGCAATGCCATCCATTACCCGCAAGCAGCGTAGCGTAATTATAGAACACCTAAGGCCCTTGAATGTACGTATTCGTACTTTGCCAGGGTTGATTGCTATGGCCCAAGGGAAGGCTGACTATTCTCATCTACACGATTTGGACATCAATGATTTGTTAGCACGGGAACCGGCAGAGCCAGACGAAGTAATGCTACAGCAGCAGGTTACCGGTAAAACCGTTATGGTGACAGGCGCAGGCGGTAGTATTGGCAGCGAATTATGTCGGCAAATATTGCAGCGTAGACCAAAGGTGTTATTATTATTTGAGTTAAGCGAGTTTTCTCTCTATACCGTGCACAACGAATTGCTCAATACTCTTCATTACCTTGCTAATGAAGAGGGTAATAACAGTGCTGTTGGGCTAGTGCCCACTATCATTCCGTTACTGGGTTCGGTGGCAGATGAAAGTCGCGTAAGTGACGTTATCCTTACTTGGAAACCCAGCGTTATTTACCATGCCGCTGCGGTTAAACATGTACCTATTGTTGAGCACAATATAGCTGAATGTGTAAAAAATAATGTATTAGGTACTTTGGTGATGGCCAAGGTGGCTATAGAGCGACAAGTAGAGAGCTTTATACTGGTTAGCACTGATAAGGCGGTTAACCCAACTAACGCCATGGGCGCTAGTAAACGTTGCTGTGAGTTGGTATTGCAAGCCTTGGCTTCGGAAAAAAACCCTTCATTCGAACCCATATGGGATGGAAAGCCTTCTGCACAAGTTGGCCGTACTACTCGATTTGCCATGGTTCGTTTTGGCAATGTATTAGGTTCTTCTGGTTCTGTAGTGCCTTACTTCAGGCAGCAAATTGCCCGCGGCGGCCCAATTACTCTAACACATCAAGACATTACCCGTTATTTCATGACCATTTCCGAAGCCGCTCAGCTAGTGATGCAAACCGGTGCGATGGCAGGAACATCTGGTAAAAGTATTGGTGGTAGGGTTGGTAGTGAAGCTGAAGTGTATGTGTTAGATATGGGTGAGCCGGTTAAAATAATTGACCTTGCACGTAGGATGGTTGAGCTTTCTGGTTTTAGAGTGAAAGATGAAAATTCACCAGAAGGGGACATAGCGATTGAAGTTGTTGGTTTACGCCCAGGTGAAAAATTGTATGAAGAGCTGTTAATAGGTAATAACCCGCAAGCCACTCAACATCCGCGAGTTATGAAAGCTAATGAAAAGTTCGTACCATGGTGTGAATTACAACCTATGATCACTACTTTGCGTGCTGCAGCTGTGAGTGGTGATGTGATGATGATTCGTAGTATGTTGCAACTCCTGGTGCCAGAATATCAACCTGATGAAAAGGTGGTCGATTGGGTATATCGGGAACAAATTTCTCAAGCTGTAAGCTTAGGCCTTTGAAGGGAATGGTGTAATCTAGCAGTTATTTGAATGAAGGTGATTTAGAGCGCTTAAATTATGTGTATGGGTTCAGTTAACACTATTAATAGCGAAAATATGATTAGTCGCTCATTACAATTGTGGATAAGTCGCGAAAAGGCATTCCCTCTGTTGTTTGAGGTGAGCTAGGAAAACAGCTTTTTCCTTATGCTATAGAGGTATGTGGCTGATAAAAAGGGAGTAAGTTTACTTTAAAGAATCCCTGTTATGTGAATCGAAAGGCGTGATAATTTGGCTTTATGGCCGAGTTATGCAGCCTTTTGTTCACGAATTTTAAAAAGTTGAGAATAATTCCATGATAATTGCTATTGCTGGTGTGGGTTACGTAGGTCTTTCGAATGCAATACTCTTAGCTCAGCATAACGAAGTTATTGCTACTGATATACTGGCGGAAAAAATTGAAATATTGAATCGTAATCAATCACCTATTCGTGATGCGGAAATTTCATATTTCTTAGGTAAAAAAAATCTAAATTTATTAGCTACATTAGATAAAAAAATTGCGTATTCACGTGCGGATTATATCATTATTGCCACACCAACCGACTATAATCCAAAGACTAGCAACTTTGATACTTCGTCGATTGAGCAGGTAATTGAGGACGTTATAGCGATAAACCCAAATGCAGTTATGGTTATAAAGTCTACAGTGCCAGTTGGTTATACCAAGCTCGTAACGGAAAAATTTGGATCTAACAATATTATATTCTCTCCAGAGTTTTTGAGAGAAGGGCTAGCCCTTTATGACAATCTGCATCCTTCCCGAATTATAATGGGTGAAAAAAGTGAGCGTGCAAAAGTTTTTGCTAATTTATTAGCACAAGGCGCTATTAAAAAAGACATTGATTTTTTATTCATTGATTCAAGTGAAGCCGAAGCTGTGAAGTTATTTTCAAATACTTACCTGGCAATGCGGGTGGCATTTTTTAATGAATTAGATAGTTACGCGGAGGCGCATGATTTAGATTCTAAGCAAATAATTGATGGTGTTAGCCTAGATCCGCGTATTGGTAACCACTATAACAACCCCTCCTTTGGCTATGGGGGCTATTGCTTACCAAAAGACACTAAGCAGCTACTGGCTAACTATAAAGATGTTCCAAATAATATTATAGGTGCCATTGTTAGTGCAAACAGTACAAGGAAAGATTTCGTCGCCGATGCTATTCTTAAAAAAAACCCAAAAGTCGTCGGTGTTTATCGCTTGGTAATGAAAAGTGGCTCTGAAAACTTCAGGGCATCTTCTATTCAAGGTATTATGAAAAGAATAAAGGCTAGAGGTGTTGAGGTTGTGGTTTTTGAGCCTGAATTGACTGAGGCGTATTTTTTTCACTCTAGGGTTATTTCTAATTTAGAAGAATTTTATAAAATTTCAGATGTAATCATTTCTAATCGAATGTGTGATGAGTTGAAAGTTGTTTCACATAAAGTATATACGCGTGACTTATTCGGTTCAGATTAAGACTGAACTTCAATAAGGCCGAATTTTTATACTCCTGCAGGTGCGCTGTTAAATCGGTGATCAAAGACCTAGGTCTTACTGACGGACATAGCAAGATTTTTCTCCATGTTGGAGCTGTTCCCTACGTAACGCCATTGCATGTATGGTATTGACTACGTATTCAATGCAAGCGACTCTGTTTATATTCCCAAGCGTGCTGTACATTCATTAGCTAATAAAGTGAATCTGCCTTTGCATTGGGCGAAGATGCAAACTGGCGGCTATTTAAGTGAAAAGAACATAGCGCAGTTAGGTGGTCGAGTAAGGGTGCTGTTAATCTAGTTGCCTCTCCAATTATCGATGCACTAGTTATACTGTAAACTTGATTACCTGATAATGGATTAATTGGTCTTCTCTGAGCAATTGGATGAATTAATGAAAAAACGTACGAAACCTACTTTTGGCCCTGTGGCTAGGCTAGAAGCATTCAGACTAGTGGTCTACATGAAAATTCTAAATCATGGGGCGTTTTAAGGTTGCCGACTAAAGCCTTTTGGCTAATAGTCCTAAAAATAAGAAATCAAGATATGACCTGATTCATGACATTCTAAATTATAAAGATAAATTACTTATTGGAAATATTTTTGGGAATTTTCAAATAAGAGGTGCGGGCTCGAATGAGAGGATAATTTTGTCCTGCTCGACCGCAAGGGAAATTCCTTGTTGTGATGCGTTACATTGTTTTAGTAGTGGCGCTTCAGTGTTCCTCTGGACCAAATAATATACTTTTAGTTATTAATCCATGAGTTTTATTTGGGGTAGTTGTTTCCAAAGATCTCGTTTGCTGGCGTTGTAATTGGCCTACGGTGGGAGCATTTACATCGCTCATTGTTGCATAGTGTTTTTAGTGGTAGCATTTCACAAATATTAGTATGTCCTCTTTTTAATCTTCTGGTTATCCTATTTCAATGCTAAAAAAAATAATTCAGAATTTTGCCCTTACTGTATTTGGTAGTCTTTACAGCAAAACTTCTCCATTCTGCTGGGGTATAATTAGGTCATCTCACCCCTCTGTCCTCTTTGACCGCGATGATGAGTTGTTTAAGAGAGTTCTCCATAACGCGAAAATCTATGGCGAGTATGGATGTGGAAAATCGACGCAGTGGGTTCTGCGGTGTACAACTTCCCAAGTTATTACTGTCGATACATCCGCATACTGGGTTGACGAAGTGCTAAACGACAATGCTGAAAACAAATCTAGGTTAATTATCAATCATGTTGATTTAGGCGATGTAGGTGATTATGGGTACCCAGTCAATTACAGTAAGGGTGAATTTTTTAATCGATATACTGATTTTTTGTGGAATCAAGGTGAAAAGCCAAGCGTCGTCCTTGTTGATGGTCGGTTCAGAGTATGTTGCTTTTTAACGTCCCTTAAGTTTGCAGATGAGGGAGCACGCATTATATTTGATGACTATATAAATCGCCCTGAATATCACTTTATTGAGAAGTATGTAGAGAGAATTGAAACGTGCGGGCGGCAATGTCTGTTCATTGTGCCGTCATCAGAAGAGATAGACTTCGATAGCTTAGAAAAGGACATCAATAGTTTCAGATACGTAATGGATTAATGTGTGGAAAAGCTTATCTCTTATATAGTGGCCAGCTTTACTTGACTGCCAGCGTGTTAATTCTACATCTCTGGTGTAAAAGCCCTCGTAGTGAGGGCCGCTGTGTTGATGTGTAGATAATTCACTAGGGCTTAGGTAAGATGAGCTGCTTAGCTGCTAAGAACTTGATCATCAGCGTGCCGTTAAAGGGGTGCCAAATGGAGCTGGACGTTGATATATAATTTTTGTACTTTATTTGATAGCCACTACTTAACTCGAGGAGTGGCTCTTTATGAATCCTTGCTTGTAAAGTGCCCAAAATGCCACCTCTATATTTACGCATTTGATGATGCTAGTTTTGAAATTTTGGCTAGCTTAAATCTAGCCCATGCCACAATTGTGTCTTTGGGCGAGTTTGAAGATGATGCGTTATTACAGATAAAGCCAACTAGGTCTGTTGGTGAATATTGTTGGACGTGCACGCCTTCTGTCATCAAACATGCTATCGAAACCTACCAATTGCCTTCCTGCACATATCTGGATGCTGATATATATTTCTTCTCAAACCCTGCCCCCCTCATTGATGAATTAGGTGACGGATCTATTTTAATTACAGAGCATCGGTATACAGCTGAATACGACCAAACTAAAAATTCTGGCATCTACTGCGTTCAATTCACTACGTTTAAAAATAATGCATCAGGCATGAATGCTCTAAACTGGTGGCGTGAGGCCTGTATAGAGTGGTGTTATAATAGAGTAGAAGACGGCAAGTTTGGCGATCAGAAGTATTTGGATGATTGGACGGTGCGCTTTGAGGGTGTGCATGTGTTGCAACATTTAGGAGGTGGCGTGGCACCATGGAATGTGCAGCAATATGACTTAAGTGATCAACGTTTTGAAGTGGTTTTTTACCACTTTCATGGGCTTAAATTTATTCAAGATGAGATGGTTAATCTGGGGAAGTATAAGTACACTCCAGCAGTGCTTAGTCGAGTATACGAGCCTTATATTAAGCATATAGAACGCATTAACGCCCAGTTAGTGTCTGTAAGTCCGGTATTTAGTAAAGACCTAAGTGTAGTTAATGAAGTAAAAATAGGTGTTTTAAGAAAGCTTACACAGTCGCTAAAAGGCCACTACCATGTGTACAAGAAATCTAAATTTTTATGTCAAAATTAATTAACCTCCCCACCCATACAGATTCTCGTGGTGACCTTACGGTAATAGAGAAGTGTCTGCCATTTGATGCGCAGCGAATATATTATATTTACAACTCAACAACCAGGCGTGGCGGCCATCGTCACAAGGAAACCATTCAAGCATTGATTTGTGTTTCTGGTTCTGTAGATGTTTATGTGCATGATGGTGAAAGTGAACAAACAATTACTTTAAACTCACCGAACCAGTGTCTTATTGTTGATCCACAGGACTGGCATACCATGCAAAACGCATCGAGAGAAACAGTGTTGTTGGTATTGGCCTCTCACCATTATAACCAGGAAGATTATGTTGATGAGCCCTATCATTGAATATGAAAATCTGAGGCGTACTAATGCTTCACTATTTGAAGCCTATAAAGACGATCTGTCTGAGTTTTTAAATTCGGGTTGGTTTGTTTTGGGTGAAGGCGTGGCTAACTTTGAACAACAGTATGCCAAGTACTGCCAGACAGGGCATTGTGCTGGAGTTGCTTCTGGGTTAGATGCATTAACACTGGCTATTGATGCTTGTGGCTTTACAAAAGGTGCCGAGGTTATTGTGCCGTCTAATACGTACATAGCGACCATTATGGCCGTAGTACGTAATGGCTTAATACCGGTTTTGGTTGAACCTGACATTAATACCTATAATATTGATCCAAGCAAAATTATTACAGCCATTACTGCAAAAACTAAAGCTATTTTGGTTGTGCATCTTTATGGCAAAGCGTGTGACATGGTGCGAATTCAACACATTGCTGAACAATATAAGCTCACTATTATCGAAGATGTAGCCCAGGCTCAGGGTGCCAAACACCAAGGCCAAGTGGCAGGCAGTTTCGGGATTGGTTGCCATAGTTTTTACCCTACTAAAAATTTGGGTGCGTTAGGTGACGGTGGTGCTGTTACTTGTCGTGATGAGTCGTTTGTTGAAAAAATAAAACAGCTTAGAAACTATGGATCTAGTGCAAAGTACCACAATGACGTACTAGGCTATAACTCTAGGTTAGATGAACTTCAGGCACGCTTTTTATCAAATAAATTAAATATTCTAGATGAAATTAATGCGCATAAGCGGCGTCTAGCACAGGTGTATTTTGAGGTTTTATCTGATGAATATATTAAACCTCAGGTGGATCAAGATTATTACGATGTATTCCATATTTTCACCATTCGTCATAAAAATCGGGATGCAATTAAGGAGTACTTGTTAAAACAAGGCATTAGAACAGAGATACATTACCCAATTTCCCCACATAAGCAAAAAGCAATGCAGGGCATACTTCAGGGTAATTACCCACTGAGCGAAGAAATTCACGCAACGACCTTAAGTTTGCCAGTAGCCTTCTTCCATACAGAGGACGAAGTGCAGCAGGTGGCAGAAACATTAAATAGGTGGCTTAAATGAAAGGTATAATTTTAGCGGGTGGGTCTGGAACTAGGCTCCATCCTATTACCAAAGCCACTTGTAAGCAGTTGTTACCGATATATGATAAGCCGATGGTCTATTACCCTCTATCGGTATTGATGCTGGCTGGTATTAAGGACGTCCTATTTATAACAACCCCTGAAGATCAACACCGTTTTAAGAATCTTTTTGGTACAGGAAAACAGTTGGGCATGCATTTTGAATATGTTGTGCAGCCTTCTCCTGATGGGCTGGCTCAAGCCCTAATACTTGCAGAAGAGTTTCTTGATGGTGATGATATATGTCTGGTGTTAGGGGATAACGTCTTCTACGGCGATGGTTTTGTTGAATCATTACAAAATAGCGTTAAATTGGTTGAGCAAACTCAGCAAGCTATTATTTTTGGCTATAAAGTGTCAGAGCCACAACATTATGGTGTTGCAGAGTTTGATGCCAACAATAATGTGATTTCAATTGAGGAAAAGCCAGAAAATCCCAAGTCTAAGTATGCAGTAGTCGGCCTATATTTTTACCCAAACGAAGCGGTAGAAATTGCTAAAAAAGTGCAGCCTTCCGATAGAGGAGAGTTAGAAATAACGTCAGTTAACTGTGCCTTTTTAGAATCTAACAATCTAAAAGTAGAATTATTAGGCAGGGGGTTTGCGTGGCTAGACACAGGTACCCACGACAATTTGATTGAAGCAGGGCAGTTTGTGCAAACCATCGAGCGCCGGCAAGGTCATAAAATCGCCTGTTTAGAAGAAATTGCATATCGCAATGAATGGATAACTACCCAAGAGCTGTTGCAGTTGGCGCGGCCCTTAGCTAAAAGTGGCTATGGTAACTACCTATTGGAATTAATTGAGTAGTATTTATATGGAAACAATTTTAGTTACCGGTGGGGCAGGCTTTATTGGTAGTGCACTGGTTAGGTACATTATTAACCATACTGATTTTTCCGTAGTCAATGTAGATAAGTTAACCTATGCTGGCGATGAAAAAACACTAGCATCTATTAGCTCAAATCCTCGTTATAGTTTTGAGCACGCAGATATATGTGATTCTGCTGAAATTCAGCGTATTTTTAGTCAACACCAACCCTTTTTGGTTATGCATTTGGCTGCGGAGTCTCATGTAGATCGTTCTATACATGGCCCTGATGACTTTATCAAAACTAATATTCTTGGCACCTATACGTTACTCGAGGAAAGCCGGGCCTATTGGTCCAAGCTGCCATCAGCAGCCAAGCAAGCCTACCGCTTTCACCATGTCTCCACCGATGAAGTGTATGGCGATCTTCCACACCCGAAAGACGCTATTGATAGTGCTGGTCTACCGAAGTTTAAAGAAACGACAGCTTATGCGCCTAGTTCGCCCTATAGTGCATCTAAGGCAAGTTCAGACCATCTGGTCCGGGCTTGGTATCGCACCTACGGGTTGCCGGTTGTAGTCACTAATTGCTCTAATAATTATGGCCCGTATCAACATCAAGAAAAGCTCATTCCTTTGGTGATCTCTAGGGCACTAGCCCATGAACCTCTCCCCATTTATGGGCAAGGAAATCAGATCCGTGATTGGCTCTATGTAGAAGATCATGTAAAAGCGTTAGTAACCGTGGCAACAAAAGGGCGATTAGGCGAAACCTATAATATCGGTGGTATGAACGAAAAACAGAATATTGATGTGGTAAAAACCATCTGTGATCTATTGGACGAACTAAAACCCCGAATCAATAAATATGCACAACTTATTCAGCACGTAGAAGACCGCCCAGGCCACGATATGCGCTATTCAATCGATTGCAGTAAGCTTAAATCAGAGCTTGGCTGGGCACCTCAAGAAACATTTGAATCTGGGCTGCGAAAAACTGTTCAGTGGTATCTTAATGAGTGGGCTAAATAAGATGGTCCAGAATTGCGCGCCAATCGTACTATTTGTCTACAATAGGCCTCACCACACGGCTGAAACGATAGCAGCCTTGCAAGCTAATGAGTTGGCGTTGCATTCGGACTTAATTATCTTTTCAGATGGGCCTAAAAACCCTGCTCATGATAAAAGCGTGCAAGCCGTTAGGAGTCTATTGAATAATATAAGTGGCTTTAAGAGTGTTGAAATTAGAGTCAGCGAGTTGAATAACGGGTTAGCCAAAGCTATTACTGAAGGCATAACCGAAATAATAAATCAATATGGCAAGGTTGTTGTATTAGAGGATGATATTGTTGTTGCGCCAGCTTTTCTAAATTACATGAATAATGCATTGGATTATTATCAAGATAACCCCAAGGTATGGCACGTTTCTGGCTGGACTTACCCAATTGAATTAGAAACAGAAAAAGATGTGTATTTTTACCGCTTAATGCAGTGTTGGGGGTGGGCTACTTGGGCAGATAGGTGGGCTCATTTTGAAAAAGATATCGAGGGCATGATGGCTAGTTATGATAAGCCCATGCGAAAGCGTTTTAATATTGATGGTTATGATCGGATTTGGAATCAAGTGGTAGCTAGCAGAAAGGGTACAATCAATACCTGGGCTGTATTTTGGTATGCCACTATTTTCAAACAAAATGGACTGTGCTTGTGCCCAAGCCTAAGCTATGTGAAAAATGTAGGGCTTAGCGATGGTGAGCACTGTAAAGACCAAAATAAGCTTGATAATATACATTTAAATACTAAATTCCAGGTGAAGTTTAGTGACGATTTGACAGAAGACATCGCAATACTTTCCCAAATTAAAGTGTATTTATTAGGCTTAAAGAAAGGTTATTTTGCCAAGCTTAAGTTATACTTAAGGACTAATTTTGACTATTTTGTTTAGCCTTAATCTTGCAGAAGAGAGTTGGTCTTGAAGGGCTGTGTGGTTAGTTAGCTTAGTCGGAAATATACGAGTAACTATATTTTTTACTTGATTTTCAATGATTTATATTTAGCAAGGGCGTCCTTTGAGTACAAGATGGAAAATTAACATATTCGAGCACACTTTAGGGCTAGGGTTGTTTGGATTGGTAGCCGTTGGGACTGCATTAGAAGGCGCATTAGGTCCGATTGCTATTGGTTTGTTTTTGTTGTCGTGCGGCTATTTGCTAGTTAGCGTGCGTAGTTACAAATTTAATAATAAAGAGCTATTCTATATAGGTGCGGCGGTTGCATTTCCCCTATTGACTGCAATAAGCATTTACTTGTCGGGTGAGTCTGAGTGGAAGTATTTAGATAACCCAAGCCGATTTTTATTAGTTATCCCCATCTTTTTGGCTATTCGATGTTCTTCAATAAATGTAGACTACCTCAATTGGGGGATATTCTTTGCTGTCTTATTTGTATGCTTTATCGCCCTATACCAAAGGCATTGGTTAGGGATTAATCGTGTATATGGTTTCGTTAGCGGCATAAATTCGCCTATTATATTTGGTAATATTGGTCTATTACTTGGGGTGCTGGCGCCGACAACTTACCTCACCATTAAAAAAATTCTGGGCCCTTGGGCTCTTCTTTGTGTGGCTTTAGCAACCTTGGCAGGGCTATATGTGTCTATCCTGTCAGGCACACGCGGTGGATGGATCGCCATGCCTTTGCTGTTGGTTTTGATTGGTAGTCTATTGCCTAAAGGCGGGATAAATAAAAGTCTACTTATTCTCTTAGCCTTGTCTGGTGTGTTTTTGACCTTGTACCATTTCAATCCAGAAGTTAAGGTTCGCTTCGACACTGCAATTTTCGAATTAAATAAGTTATTTCTGACTGGTGAAGTGTCTAATGGTTCCATAGGGATACGGTTTCAGCTGTGGCACGTCGCGTGGCTGGAATTTTTTCAACACCCTGTTACTGGAGTCGGTTTGGGTCAATACTACAATGAAAAATTATTGCTTATAAAAGCAGGGCTTGCTGGTGTTGTTGTGCAGCGCTTTCAATATGCTCACAATGAGCCAATACATATACTGGCCGAAATGGGACTGTTAGGCTTTACATCTCTGATGATGATGTACATAAGTAGCTTTCTTTTGTGTATACATTACAAAAAAACAAAACCGACCTTGGCAATTGCAGGCTTGCTTATTATGTTTACACGGTTCGACATTAGTTTAAGCCAAGTGCAGTTGGCATATCACACCACAACCTTGCTCTACGCAATTTTATTTGCAGCAGTTGTGGGCTTTATGTGCCGGCCAGAAACGCCCAATGACGACCTTAAGCCGCGAGTTAAGAGCGTCTAGCGTTCTTTGTCGGTTATCCAGTGGGCGATACGGTTACGGGTTAATTTTCGCTTAATATCGGTGAATGGCGAGCGTTTAAATGGCTCTATGGTTAGTTCTTGTTTTGGAGCCTCGGTAAAGTGGCTTGTAACGATGTTACTAAGACCGGGTGCTGTGGCATATTTATTTAGGCATAGCTCTCTCGCTTCTAACAAATAGTTATAGTTCTCTACAAAATACTCTTGCGAGAGCTTTTCTCGAAGCTCCCCTAAGCTATAGTTCAAGTTGTTAATGTCTAATTGAATATAGCTCTGCTTTGGAAAATATTGGTCTATGTTGGTGCAACCGTAATAAACGGGCATGCAGCATGCCAAGAAACAATCCATTATTTTTTCGGTCCAATAATCTTCCTGAGCAGAATTTTCCATGGCTAGGGAAAACTGATAAGGGAATAGTGCATCCCACTTGTCGGGTATAAAATTATGGCGCTTACCATATAGGTCTATGGAGAACTGCTGTTTAATTTCTTCCAGTATCTTGAGCCGAAAGTAATGCCCACTTAAAGCGTTGTGGCCGCTGATCACGCCGGAAAATAGCTTATCTTTAATGGGTAAAACGCTGGTTAAAGAAGTGTCTAAGCTGACGAGTTGATCATAGGTTTTGTTCACTAACCAGTTTAAGCAAGGGTGGCTGTTGATGTCTGTCAGTGGCAGGTGGCCACATTTTTTACCAATAACCTTGTTATACATAAACCCATGATAGAGCTTGTCTCCAGGTTCTTGGTGAACATGAAATACATTTTCTGGAGCAACCTTGGTATTTATAGTTAGTGTAGGGTGGTTGCAGACTACAACAGCATCTACATCTTCACTGGCATCAGTCACAAACTCTACGTTGCCAAAATGCATACCACTGGCCGGAAAGTAGTTTGAATAATCTAACTTGTAGTTGCTCACGAGCAATACTTTAATTTTTTTTCCCATAAAAGGTATAGGGCTCAAAGCTTATTTTGGTGGCCTTACGTTGGCCCTAAGTAAATACTGGGCAGCAGTATAATACGCATTGGCGGCGTCTACCATGCTATTGGATGCCTCGGTAAAGTGTGCGGTGCCTTGTTCGTCTATATCGGCAGACCTTGTTTCGCCAGTGACATGGTTAATACTGCCAATTTGCTTGCTATTAAACATCACGCTCTCCCGTTTTCCGGGCACAAAAGCATAACTAGGAAGGCTGTTGGCAGTATCTGAGGCAAGGTCTCGGCCTAAAGTTGTATTGAGGTAAGCTTGAGGGAACAGTCCCGCAATAGTGGGTAATAAGTCCACTAAGTTACCATAGGCTAAAGACTCTTCAGGTGTGACTAAGCCCTTGCCATGAATAATTAACGGTACAGGCAGATCATCAATACTAAACTGATATATGTAGTTTGGCATGAAGCTTACTTTGGGTGGTATGCCTTGATGGTCGGCAAACAAAACAAAAATGGTGTTGTCGTAAATATGCTTGTTTTTGAACATGGTTAACAACTGACCAATGTTATGATCAAGTAAGCGCACAGCATTGTATTGGTCGTTACCGCTAAAGCCTGCTTGCTTTAATTCCTCGGCTGCAGCGGTGCTTGCCACAAACCCAGACCCATCATTAGCTATAGTATATGGACGGTGGTTTGCTGCAGTTTGAATATAGGCAAAGAATGGTTCTGTGCTAACAGCTAATATGTTGCTTGATTCCTTAAATAGTGAAAAGTCAGAGATGCCCCATACATCCACAATTTCTGATGTCCAATCTTTTTCTTCATACAGTAGTACATCATCAATGCTGTTGTTCACCGTAGCGCTCATATTGGCCCAGCCGCCACTGCCACCCAGCATGTAGTATTTTTTGTGCTGAATAAAATTATTAATCACCGATCTTTGGTGAGTCATGTAAGGGTTACGTGTTGCAGTTTTTATGGCGGTAACGTCGGGTATGCCTGTTATAGAGGCAAAGACACTTTTTGCAGTAGAGCGAACGGGCACATTAAAATTTGAATACCAACGAGACGTTTTAATGAGGGCGTCAATATTAGGTGTGGGGTTAAGCGGGTTGCCATAGGCCCCTATATGGGTTGAGCCTAAGCTTTCCATAAATATGATCACTACATTAGGTGGCACAGCGTTGACCGAAACAACAGGTGCTGTTGGTGTTACTAGTCTGTCTAATGGCTGCTGTGTAGAGAGCGAAGGGAATTCAGCGTCCAAAAGATGCGACAGGGTTGGGAAGTGAGGTTGTACGCCGTCTTTGTTGACTGGCTGTGTCGTAAATTTTGCCGTGTCATACATCCATACAAAGGGGTTAAGGCCCAAGGCAGCCACTTGTGCATTGCCATTAAAGTAAGCGTGATTCCAACGTAATGGCACCAAAGACCAACGCCCCATCAATATTAATAATATCACAGAACCAAATACCAGAAAGTGGACACTGTTGATGTACCATTTACGTGGGTTAGGTTCTTGGTTTAGTAAAGTTAAAATATACCGATTGTGGAACCAATAAATGGTAAGCCACAGGGCAGACGTGGCTAAGGTGATCTGGAGTACTGGATACGATTGCCAAACCATCCTGGCCGAATCTGTTACATCTGAGATAAAACGTGATATAGATGCATCTAAGCGTTTATGCAGATATAAATAATGACCAGCATCTAATACATACACAGCGAGTATGGCCACTAGTACAAACCCTACCCAGAGTTTTAACAATCTGAGCATCCATTGGTAATTCACAGCATTAAAGCGTGGTACAAAGAGCCAGGGTAACGTGGCTAAAGCGGCTAACATAGATACTCGTAAATCAAACCGCAAACCTACCCAGTAGGCCTTCAATAAGTGGCTTTCAAAACCTATAGGTAAGTCTGAAATCAGGCCCCAAAAAAGCAAACGGAATACACCTTGTAAGATGAATAGGGTCAGGGTTAGAGCTAATAAATATTGGATGCGGCGGGGTAGGAAGTGACTCACGTTACACAAACTCACTGTAATTATTACTCGTTAATTTTAGTTTATATGGGTACTCATTGCACGTTAAGGTTCATATGATAGGACACTCGCTTACCCCTCCACGAACTTTAACTCCAAATTAATGTGGTTCAAGACATCTTAAAAATCTAGTCTATAGTTATAGATAAAGGCGGAGGTGTTTTAGGTTATGAATTGCTTATCGATAATGAAGAATGGGTTGGTGTTGGCCATTTTATTAGCCTTGGATGGCTGCTCTTTGGTTTCTATAAGTCCCTACGATAGCAGTGCAGACAAAGCCATTACTAAACTACACAAACAAACGGCTGAGTTTTTTATCGAGCCCGCCACGGCTACTGACGAGCCTGGTTGTGGTTATTCTCACCATTTACCTTTCTATCAAAATTCCAAAGTTTCAATGAGTAGCCTGTTAGTGAGGGCTAGGGCCATGGCCGATAATAGTTTAACGGTTTCTCAGTTGGAACTATTGTCTTCCAGCTACGAAAATTTGGCACAATTACACCAGTTAGGTTGTTTTTCGCCAGCTCAAGTTAATGAATTGTGGGCATCCTTCGATGCGAGCTTTAGTGCCATTTTGAGGCTTGAGTTGGCTAAGAAGTATGGGCAGTAAACGGTGTAAGCGAGGTTTGAATGAATAAAATTAAGGATGATTTAGGTTCGTTGTTATTAGCTGAGCTTCTTGTGCAGGCATCTTCTGGCGACTTATCTAGTAATCATAAGGCACCTGCGGATACTTTGCGTTTAGCCGAGGAATTAAACGATATTAATACGATGGTTAGCGCTGGTGAGCTATCTGAAGAACAAGCTGTTCTCCATAGGCGATTAAGACTTAATGCGCTTAAAATGAAGTTGTTGGCCATTGAGGGTGTTGATGACATTGCTCTTGAACGGACATTGGATGGAATGGGTGAGGTAATACGACGGTTTTATGGGGTTTAGTAGATTGCGGCGCTTTAGGTGGGTTTCTGTGCCGCTTCTAGCTGCACTCCGGACACGTTTGTTTCACGTGGCTCTTTAGCGCCTTTGCCTGTACTTAGCGTGCATCTTTCTGGCGTAAACTGTGTAAACTAATGCGTCTACTGGCTGAATGTGAAAGCAAGTGATGAATGGCAAGCATAGCGACACCAAAGGAATGACAAAGAAATGAACAAAACCATACTGAAGTTATTATTAAAAGACTTAGTTTCATTATTATCTTTAAAGAAATTACGTAAATATAGAGTATCCACTGAATACCAGAGCTATGGGGCAGCATTGGAAAGTGCAGATGGCTACGAAGACGAAATCCTTACAAAAATTATCATAGGCAAAGGCAAAAAATTTGCTCAAGAGTTGGCCGATAATAAAGAAGTTGATTTAAACTCACTTCGTACTTTCATAGGAATTTCTTCTGCTATCCAGTCTAGTACACTTAAAGTGATTGACTTCGGTGGTGCTGCAGGAACTCACTATTACCTAGCGAAGGCAATTCTTTCTCAAGATGTTGCTATAGATTGGAGGGTTGTTGAAACAGGTGAAATGGTAAAAGAGGCTAAAGAGCAGGGGTTAGAAACAGATGAGTTAAGCTTCTACGACTCAATTAATGCTGCAACTCAAGGTGAACGTTTTGACTTAGTATTTGCGAGTAGCTCTATACATTACACGCCAAATCCCTATGAGATTCTTAAAGAATTAACGAAGATAAAAGCTAACAAGCTTGTTGTTACACGTACTCCAATAACGGATAAAACAATCGTGTTGTTACAGCGATCGAGTTTAAGTGCAAATGGTACTGGAGCGATACCAAAAGAATGGGCCATAAAGGATAAAGTAATTTCTTACCCGGCTACTATGTTAGAGAAAAATAAAGTAGAAGAGCTTTTGAAGATGTTTGGCGATATAACACTTAAAATTCGCGAAGATAAAGCGGCATATGTCTCGCTAAGCTCTACTTATGATATGTGGGGTTATGTAGTTAGTAAACAGATGCAAGATAATGAATGAGCGGTACGTCCAGTCATAAAAAGTCAGTCAGGGATTTCCGTGAGCTGCTGCAAGAGTGCTTAGACGCACGAGTATATCGCGAATAAACTTCAGGCCTCATAAGGCTAATCTAGCTCTTTTTTAAACCTAGAAAGGGGTTGTTGTATTTCCTACTTACAAATTGGCGGGTGACCAGTTTCCATTTGGAGAAGCTGGCCTAACATATCGCGATTCTACGCATTTATCGTATGAAGGTTCCATGTACTTCAGTCCACTGTATCAGCAGTATTTCGATAGTTTGGAATTGGAGTATTAAGGCTGTGCCGACACCGTTTTAACCCTCTCAATAATTTAGGTGGAGTAGTAAGTTGAATCTGAAATTTTCTCAAGTGTATGTGGGTCTGTTTGTGGTGGGCCTATTGTTGGCGTTTTTGTACTCTAGTAATCAAGCGCTTAATGGTGACCAGCTACAAACCCTTTATCGGGGTTATTTGGCTGCGCACCAGGGTAGTTGGCTTAATTATGGCAATGCTGCCAGTGTGGTTGGTAATGTGCCAGGGTCTCTGTCTAACGTAGTGGTTGGTGTGCCATTGGTGTTGTGGGATTCGCCTTGGTCGCCTATGTTGGTGATTATTTTGTGCAATATTGCGGCCTTGGTGTTGTTTGATAAGGTGCTTAAGCAAGTGTTTGATGAGCCTGCACGGTTGTTATTTTTGGTGTTGTTTTGGTTGAGTCCGTGGTTTTTGTACCAACACATGCTTTATAACCCTGCCTATTTGTTCTTTTGTTCTGCGTTACATTTTTATACGGCCTTTCATCTGCGAGATAGGTCTAGCTTTTGGCTCACATTCTGGCACGTTGTGAGTATTGGCTTAGTGATGCAGTTACATTACTCATGGCCTTTGTTAGTGGTGGTTTCTGCCTATTTGTTTGTACGTGGCGTTATTAAGATCAACTACTGGGCTGTGGTGGCTGGCGTTTTGGTTTTGGCTGCAAGTTTAGTGCCTTATGTATTGGACGTTCTGGCTGCTAGTTCTGAAGCTACGCGGCCAGAGGAATTTGCTAAGGAACGGTATATTGGTTGGGGCTTGGTACATGTGTATCCAGTGCTTAAAGCACTGATCTATTGGCTGAGGTACAGCTCCTTTTTGTTTACAGAAAAGCTTATTAATGGCGCTACATTTGATTGGATTACGTCAAGTGAACTGTTGCGGCTTGCAGCACAGTATGCCTACCGTGGCGTACTTTATGGGGTAGGGCTGTTCACTTTGTTCTTTTCCTTTAAAGCTAATTGGTATTTGTTTAAGCGGGCGAGAGGGATATGGGTTGGTGGGTTGCTGCGTCGCTTCTCTTCTCGTAAAGTTGGCGACGGGAGTGGTGCTCATAACGACCAAGACAGGGAGGTGGATAATGAACAATGGCTGTTGTTGTATATAGCTGCTTGTGTGGGAGCTATATTAATTAGTGCGGCCTTGTCGCCTACGGTGTTTGGTTATTGGCATTTGATCATGCTATACCCGTTTGCTGCTATGAATATGCTGATTTATTTAACGCATAACCGGATAAAACCAAGTAACTTTTGGCGTTATTTGGTACTAATTGGCGTATTTAGTGTGTTTGTTAACCTAGTGGCCTCCCATGATAGTGTTAAGTTTACTTATAAGGTGCCTTATGTTGAACAAGTTGAAGCGTGGCTGCTAGAGCAGAAAATGTAGCATAGGTGAAATGTCTAATGAAACGTGCGCAAAGACGAACAAAGATTGCCGCGTTTCGCTCGGCAATTACTCCTGCATTAATCTATTAAGCTGCATCTATGAAGCAACTACCAAGGCTGGGCTTAGAAAAACAGGATATAATCGATGATAATTATTCATCACGATGCTGTTAATGGAGTGATTGGCTCATGTCATGAACTGGTGTATAAACCGAAATCCAGTGTGTTGATTGATTGTGGTTTATTTTGGGGTGCGAAAACTTCTGGTTCTGGGACTAATGCTAATAAATTGACCATCAACTTTCCTATAGATGCTATTAAGGCGTTGATATTGACCCATGTGCTGGCTGCCAGTGTCATATGTGCCTGCTTGCGCTAGGGTGGCGGGGCGTCCTTGCCCCGCACTTTGCGCCCACTTCCATGTTGGCAAACACTGCTTTTTGGACGGGACGTCCATGCCCCGTAGTTTGTGACCGCATCCATGCGGAATAATACAAAACGGTGT
>Ga0209815_1000161_pt1 | contig 52280 bp, 63 predicted proteins | sample CoawatmetaG00DNA_FD_187507 | JGI IMG/M metagenome (GOLD analysis project Ga0209815, IMG submission 187507) | Marine microbial communities from the West Antarctic Peninsula - Coastal water metaG002-DNA (SPAdes) (version 2) | ecosystem: Environmental > Aquatic > Marine > Coastal ...
CACGGATAGTGCATCAGCTGACCTCGGAACGAATGAAGCCAATCCTTGAGCATTGCGTGTGGGGGCTCCCAACCCGTCAACAGAAGGAACCGTTCAATGCGATCTTGACAAGGCCCGGATCATACAAGTCGATCTTGAAGAAGATGCGTTCGCCCTTCAGATCGAAGCCGCCGAAATCCCGCTCGGGCCCGTCTCCGGGCTTGAACGCATAGCGGCGCACGGCCGCAAGCAGTTCGGCCTGGGCGAGGACTTCCGCGATTCCGACATCGTCGCCGGTCAACCGGGCGAGGCAGTTACGGGTCACCATGATGCGAGCGTTGGGATCGAGGCCCTGCCGGCAACGGTCGTTGAGCCTGGCGATCCGTTCAATTGCGGGAATTGTCATGTTGCCTCCAGCAAGCCGAGGGCGTGATGGCCGATCTACGCCCTGGGATAGCCAGGGGCGACCCGGTCGAGACGGCCATTCCAGCGCCAATGATCGTGACTGATTTTCGCATGTTGCGCTGCTGCAATCTTGGTTCTGCAGCGCCTGAGACGCTGATCACCGCGAGCGACCCGGTTGGCCGGGTCGTTGCTTTCGGAAACGCTGGTCGAGCCGCACTAGCGAGGCGGTCGATGTATATTCGACGGCGGATGCCGTCGTTTTTTGCGACGCTCTTCGTTACATAATCCAAAGGAGGCGACAACGGGTTCGGATCAGCTAAAAGGACGGTTCGCAGCCGGCTCCCTGTGGACCCGACGCATTGCCGCGATGGCTAAGAGGGCGTCGGCATGAGGATTACTGAGGACGAGACGGCGCAAGCCGGTAAACGGATGGCGACGCTTCGCGAAGCCGGCCATGCGGTGTCGGCGCGTTATGATCGTCGCCGCGCCCGTGTGGTCGTTGGCCTCAATACGGGGGTTGAACTAACGTTTCCGGCGCACCTGGCCGAGGGCTTGGCCGACGCCTCGCCGGACAGTCTGGCTGTAATCGAAATCAGCCCTGCGGGCCTTGGGCTTCATTGGCCAAAACTCGACGCCGATATCTATGTCCCCGGCCTGCTGCGAGGTGTGTTCGGTTCGAAAAAATGGATGGCCCACCAGCTTGGATCCGAGGGCGGAAAGGTACGGACCGCGGCGAAGAATGCCGCGTCGAGCGCCAATGGCCAAAAGGGTGGTCAACCGCGAAAGCTGGCTGATGCCCCCGATCCGATCGAGGCTGAGAATGTTACAAGTTCAGGCCAGTAGCCCGACACGCATAGCCTTCAAGCTCTGGGCCCGGATTGCCATCACCCCCGAACCGACCGGGTTTCGTCGCCACGCGCTTTGCTGCTTCTAAGGCTCGCGTGCCAAGCGCGCGCGCTGCGCCGATCTGTCGCCTGACAGTGTTGATCGGGCGCGTGGGTGGGTACCCCCTGAAGCCTTGTTCCTGATTCCCCGAATTCGGGACGGCTGTTCCTGAAACCCCGATTAGTCATGCACTGTTCCTGAAACCCCGAATCTGGTGTGTGATCTCCCGAACGACTGGCTGCTACCTTAGTACCCTCGGGGCGAGTTCGACGGATGGTAGGTTCGGTGGGACACTTGATTGGCTATCCGATCGGTTCAATATTTTGTTCAGCATTTAGGGGTTGAACCGCTGGTACAAAAGTCGGGCCGATCAGTCCCGTCCGCTCATGTATTTCCTTGCGGATAGGAAGGGTGGCGTTGAAGGTCTCGAGCCACTCCGCCATTGCTGGCCGCTCGGGGAGTGGAACATGCGCGGCGACGTCCTGGAACCTGACGAGATCGGCGGGCGCGTCGCGCATGATGGCGTCGATGTCGGTTGCGGGGAGCAGTTCCTCCGCCCGGATGAAGTCGGTCATTCGGCCGGGTCGGGTTGAGGTCGATCGGCGCCAAAGCCCTTCAACGGTGCGCAGGCGCGGAGCCGCCCGTGCCTCCACGAGGACAATGAGACGCAGGCACCAGGCCGGGAGCGCGCGGACCTCGGCGGGCTTCATTGCAGCGCAGATAAAGCAGCTCGACTTGGGCGGGACGGGAAGGCCCGCAGCCTCGATGCGGGCGATGCAGGTGTCACGGTCCCATTGCCATTCGCGCAAGGGGTACCGGCACTCAAAAAGGTCGTTGGCGATGGTCGACGCGTGGTTATAGCGGCGCGTATCTGCCGGCGAGGCGTCATAACCGATGAGGCGAATGACTTTCTGTCCGCGCCCCCAGGCGGCCTTCGCGGGTTCCCACCCCTTAAGGAAGGCATCTTGCGGGGCCACCTTCCATTTGAGCGAGCATTAGGTCTGTATCGACCTGTCTTATTGGCTCCGCAAAGCCCGTATTTCCGCCATTCCTACTCCTCCTCCCCTTTCAAGACGCCCGATTAGGGCGTGACCGCCTTCAGGCAGCGGTAGGATCGGGCGCTTCGGCGTTGGTGCGGATGGGGACGGGCCGGCGTATCCGATCGAGTTCCTGCACAAGTTGCGCGTTACGGCGTTCGAGCCGCTCCGCGCGCTGCTCGGCTTCAACAGCGCGGTTCAGCAGGCTGGCATTATGTGTCGCGAGGGCGATGTTCTTGGCTATCGCGTCATGAAGAGTGGCGCGTGTGCTGTCGGCCTCGCCGGCGGCCGTTTCAGTGGTACCCTCACGTTGCGATTGAATGTCGCGCAGGGCGTCGAGAACGTCGCTATGGTGCGTATAGATGATGTTGCGGCCGACCCCGGCTGCTCGTGCGAGACCGGCGACCGTTGGCGCGGCGGACGGGTCTTTGGCGAGGAGGGCAAGGGCTTCGCGCAGGCGTGCATTGGTGTTCGCCCGGCGACGGGCCTGCGGGGTGGATGGGTCAGATTCAGACGTCACCAGCATTTCCTTCGTCGAGCCGGTCAAGGATACGGTGGGATTCCTGGATGCGGGCTTCGGCAAGTGCTCGGCTCTCGTGATCGAGGTCATCGCGCTGGATCAATGCGGTGTTCCGTTCAAGGCGCGCTTCCCAGACCGGCCTATGCCGGTCAGTCACGGCGAAGTTGGCGCAAGTCGAGCAGGTGCTTTGTGTGCGAAGCACCGGGTTCGGCTCGCGCTCGCCGCCGAGGCAAGCGGAGGTCTCCCGGCGGTAGAGGCAGTAGCCCCAGTCGCACACGCCGAGGCGCATATCCGTTTCGGCGAGGATCTCGGTGATATAGCCATCGACGTCGCCCGACCGAGTGCGCCCGCGGAACGGCGATCGCTCGGACAGCATGACGCCCGCCTTCCCGGCGACGTTCGGCGCCAGGAGCAGGTCTTCCAGCGCCTTGCGGGTTTCTTCGGCGGCCTGGTCGTCGATCAGCTCGGCAAGTTCGAAGTCTGTGCCCACATAGGCCCGGTCGGTCATCGCGCGATGGACATGGCCGAGATGGCGTTGCAGCGCCGTCAGGCCGGTGCGGTCGCGCCGCCCGATGAACCGCGAGAACGTCTTGCGACCCTGATAGGTGGTCAGGTGCCAGGTGCCGCCTTGGTGTTCCGGCAAGGCAAGGAACGGCGCAAGTCGTTCGTTCAAGCGGATATTGACCATAGGTGATCGCAGTCGAGCGACGGGCATCATCGTCGGAAGCGGCGAGCGTCCCCGGCCGAGCTGGTGGAGCCAGAGGTTCCTCTTCCCGCTAAGTTCGCGAAGCGGAGCGGAGAGACGTTCGAGGATGTGGATCGCCCGCTGGACCGGCTCGGGCGCGAGCCAGCGATGGATGTCCCCATGTTCCGTCAGCGACGTCTTCGTGATCGTGCCGACCAGATAGACGTGTTCCTCGCCGTCTCCATCGGCCGCGCGCCGTTCGAGGCAACCCTCCTCAAGCCTGAGTATTTCGGAGGCTCTCGCGCCAACAAGATAGGCGATGACGACGAAGCAGGCGTCGCCAAGGCGATCGAGCATGAACGTCAGGCGGCGCAGCGGCCATTCCGGATTCGGATACATGTCCGCGTAGGGGCATGGCTCAGACAACATGGCGCGTCTGATATGCCAGTGGAGCCTTCGCCCCTGATGCTGTGGTCGGAACTGCTCATACAAATCTTCGAGACGGTCGCGCAGCGCGAGTATCTGTTCCGCTGGGTCACCGAGCAGTTCCATAGCGCCGCTGATGAGAGGCACAGCGATCTCGTCGGGCGTATAGGGATGGCCGCCATAAGGTTTCCAGTGCCGCTTCTCGACCGAACCGGCGCGAGGCGGCGCCATCAGCGGCGCGTCGTCCAGCTTGTCGCGCTGCATGTGGAATGTGCGGATCGTGCCGAGATAGCCTTCGGCGGTGCTGAGGGAGAGCCGTGAAGCGTTCCTGCCGGGACGAGCGCGCAACATGGCCACGAACCGGTCGACGGCGTCTTGATCGAGATCCTTGAAGCATCGGACGTTCTCGACTGCCATCCATCGAACGAGGAAGCGGATGTGGCTGAAGTGGCCATCGACCGTTTCCTTGCGAAGTGGCATCCGCCCTTCGGGCGGATCGGCTTGCAGCGAGAGCAGGAACAGTTCGGCGGCGTGCCGGAGCGGCGTCCAATGATCATCCCCGAACCGGCTCCCGTCCGGCATTTCGAAGCCCCAGTTGAACGTCGTGGCGGCGGGGACGCCTTCGTTTCCGAGCAATGGCGCCGGAAGTTGGGTAAGCGTGGATGTCGGGACGGAGGCCATGAGGCTATTCCAGGTCCGGCAGCGGCGGCAAGGCGGGTATGAGCCGTTCCGCGTCCGGCATCATTTCGGGCGGGAACGCCGGCAGCAGGTCTTGTGTCAGCACCCGAAGGCTGGGCGCATAAAAGAGGCTGAACCGGATCGGGTCGATGCGTTCCCGCGCCGCTTGAAGATGCCTGGTGGCCTGGACGATGCGCGCCAGATGATCCGGGTCGATCGGGACGATCAGGCCCGGACAGGCGAGGCAGCCTCCCAGTTTCGGGCACATGCGGCCAGGCCGCGCCTGCCCGCCGTCGACCGGTCGAAGGCAGTCGTGGCCGAACAGCGCCGTTACCCGGACGCTGGTATGCGGCCCTTGATGTTGCGAGTCTTGGCAGGGCGTCTCGCCGGTTACCCATGTGATCATCAGCGACTGGAGCCGAGCGATCGTATCGCGTTCGAGACGGCGGACCGCCTCGCCATCGACATAGATATCCGTGGTGACGATGCTGGCATGGTTGAGCACGGCCTTGGCCGCCATAATATCGCCCTGGGACGCTGTGTAATGGGTGCTTGCCATGCTGCTGCGGAACAGCTTGGGCGAGAAGTCTGGAAGCAGGGCACGGGACTTGCCGGGATGGGTTTCGTTCCAGGACGCGATCGCGCCATTATGCCGCTCGTAGAAGCGCAACATTGCCGATCGCAACGTGGCCTGCACGATATGTCCGGCGTGGTGCTCGCGCTCGAGGCGTCCTGTCGTCATGAGGAAGCGGTGGAGGAACAGCCGGTCGCGTTTGGACGGCTCCACATGCGGCAATAGGGGTGCCGTCATCGCAAGGAGCTTTTCGATCAGGCGCGGCGCCGCATAGGGTCGGCGATTGTCGAACGAGCGCCGTTGCATGCGCTTCACCTTACCACCGGCGCGGGGTTTTACCCACTCGACCATGACGCGATGCCGCTCGAGCGGATGCGGCACGAGGCAGTCCCGCTTGATCTGGCGCAGCGGACCGGCATTGGCCGCCGTCTGGATCAGCAGCACCATATAGAACGCAACCAGCGTGTCGGTCGTGAGGTGGAGATAACCCTCAAGCTCGCGGAACCCGCCTACCTCGGCGATCCTCTGCCGATCGGGCTTGTTAAGGTCCAAGCCTCGGTCGGTCGGCAGGATGCCGTGGCCAAGGCGGTGGAGCTTCCAGATCCAGCGATCCCGTTCGGCGGTCCGGCCGCCATGAAGCAGCACATTCGGAAGACCAACAATAGCTTGCCCGTGCTGGAACTTGTCCCAGGCAGTGTCGATGTCGGCATAGCACACTGCCAGCAGCGCGCGCATTGCGCCGGGTGTCAGTCGGTCCTGCGGTAGCCGCTGGACGCCGGCGAGCGGGATCGGATTGTTGGGAACGGCAAAGCCCGATGCGAACAAGCCTGGATTGTCCGCGATCGCGCGCTTGAGCACCGGCCGGATCATACCAAGCTGACCGGATTGTGAGCGGACGCCACGCCTGCGCCCGTTGGTAGGCATCGCCAGCCAGGTGATGAACCGGCGGATCGTTGCCGTGTCGAGGTCTCCCGCGCGCCTGACACGCGCGTCCTCGCGCAGGAACCTCCCGAACACGCGCAGCGCGAACCAGCGCGCCGTGCGGGTCGCAGCGCTGGTTGCTACATCATGATCGCGGAAGGCCCGGGCGATGGCGGCGCCGATATCATCCGGCATTCCGAACAGCGCCGGGTCGAAGCGTTGGATGATCTTGCCCCATTCATCGCGGAACTGGATTTCGGCGATCCCTGCGGGGTGGTCCGCTGGTGCCGGATCGAGTTTCAGCGTCCGATCGAGGCGGCCCCTAGCCATCGGCGGGGATCAGCTCACCATAAAGATAGGCGAGGCTTTCGCTCAGGTCGCGTTCGTGCAGTTCGAGACAGCGCAGATAGATTGCCGTCGTCGTGATCGAGGCGTGGCCGAGCAGCACCTGCACGACCTTGAGCGGGTTGAGATCGGGATTGGTGCGGGCTTGGATCTGAAGGCGGGCCAGCATCGCCATCGCGAAGGTGTGCCGCAGCCAGTGCAGCGTGCCCCGAAGTCCCGCGGCCGCAAACGCTTCCGCGAGCTGTGCCGTCAGGAGTTTCCGCGTGATGGCGCGGCCATGCTCGTTCAGCAGGAGATTGGACGGCGCGCGATAGCCTCGGTCAGAACGGCGGATACGGCGGACGATCCGGGCGCGATCCTCGCCCACATACCAGTGCGTATGATCGAGCAGCCGAAGCGGCGGATAGACTGTCCTTGGCCGGTCTCCTTTGGTGATATGGAGCGGCACGCCGACAAGTGGATCGCTGTCGTGGTCAAGTGGCCAGCTATCCGTGATCTGGTCGACGGCGAGCGCGCAAAGCTCCTTGCGGCGCAGCCCCGCCCCAAGCGCCCATTGCGCGGCAAGTCGAGCAGTAGGCCTGAGATGCGCGAACAGCCGAGACAGTTCGTCGGCGCGCAACGGTCGCGGAAGCTTCTCGGGAAGCGAGACGATCAGCTCGTTGACCTGGCGCCGTTGTAGTCCGGGACGATAGGCGCCGTCCAACATCAGCGTCATCTTCTCGGTCAACCGGAACGGGCAATGGTCGATCAGCTTTCGATCTAGGGCCCAGCTATAAAAGCGGCAGACGGTCGAGACACGCGCATTGATCGTGGTCCGGGCGTAGGGCCGCCCGGTATGCGTGCTGGGATTCTCCAGCATCCGGTTGCGATAAGCGGCGATGACACGTTCGTCGGCTTCGCGCCATTCGATCCCTGATTGTTCGAGCGAGTCGAACCAGTCGTGGAGATGCTCGCCGTAGGTCCGCACGGTGTCATTGGCCTGGGCGCGACCGCTTAGCTCTGAGTGCCCCATGAGCCAGAGGAACGCCGGCTCGATGATCGCCATGTCGGCGTCAAACAGGATCGGGAAGCCGGCGGGAATGCCTGGCTCACCCGCCAAAGCCCGAATGATCGATACCATGCTGTCGGAATCCCCTCGCGCTGAGATTCCGGCGAACAATAGCGCTATTTGGGAGCCGGCAGGCAAACGGTTCGGCGGATCGGTGTCTTTCCGGGATGCATCGCCGCCCGCCGTCGGCGCGGATCACATGTAGAAGCTGTAACTGACCTGTGGTTTCTCGCTGACGCTCACATATTTCATGATGTCGCCGATCTTCTTCGCGCATTCGAGCGTGATCGGGAGGCGCCCGTCCATCTGGGTGTTGTTCCAGTTCATCTTCGTCAGACCGAGGATCTCGTCGCAGAGGCTTTCGAGCGAAGAGTCCTGTTCATATACGGTGATTTTCAGAGGGCTCGGCACATACTGCCCAGGATAGGTCTTGTAGAAGTCGACCGTCCCGCGGGTATATAGAACGCCCTCCGTCTCCGAGATCGTCAGCAGTGTCCCCCGCTTCGGCGGATACTTCTTGTCGCTGAACAAACGGACGTCAGTGTCCGTGATCGCGACGAAATCCTTCGAACGGATGCCCTTCTCCTCCAGCGCCCGCAGGAAGCCCTTGCGCTCGCCGTCGCGGAAACGGCTCGACTTGTGAATCACGATCCTGGCCGGCATGTGTTCCAATGCCCGGTCGTACTCATCAAGAGCGTCACGCAGGAGTTCGTAGGCCTGATCCTCGCTCAGATATGGATGACGGTTCTTCTTATCGATCGACACTGGGGTCCCGCGCAGGATGATCCCATGCCCGAACTCGTCAAAGACCTGTGCCAAGCTGGACGACACGGTCTCACCGTCACGGCTCTTGTAGAAACCAATACCGATGTAGCACGAGCGGAGCTTGGCTGTGTCCTCGACGAGCCGCCAAGGAATTGTTCGGTTGCCCTTGTAGTAAAGCGCCGTGCAGAAGTTCCATGCCTTCGTCGCTGGGTCCTGCTGTTCCCCGGCGAACTTGGTGATCAGGATGGTTTTCTCCCGCACCAGCTGAAGCGGCGTGCCGAGGTGCATGCACTTGGCTTTCAATATCCGCCGGAAATTATGCTCGAGCTCGCTCTCATCCTTCGCGTCGCCAGTGGCCGAGATGGTCACGGAATCAAACATCTCGTTCGGCAATACGCAGACGATGACGTCAACCGACCTGTTCTCCGCCAGGAAGCGGATCTGCTCATAGTAGAGCTCAACAGCCCTCTCTACCCGGTCGGCGCGGGAGGCAAGTTTCACGATTCCGGTGATATCCGACTTCTTTAGTGTCCGCGTATACTGGGGCGAGTTGATCAGCCGGGTTAGGAAGCCGTAGCTCTGGTTCACCCCGCCGAAGCCACGGAACAGGTTGAGAAGTTGCGATTCCTTCTTCCGTTCGATGCCGTCCCGGCACCTCTCGAGCCACTCGTCCAGCAGATCAATGCCCTCGCCTCGACCGACGACCCCGACCCTTAGTTCCGTCCTGCGCAGTTCATCGCGCTTGTCATACACGCCCATGTGCTCGATCCCCGTACGCGGGCATATGTGGGTGCCGGTGCCGAACTCGAGCATCGGCTCCGCGAGAGTCGTCAGCCTCATGCCGCCATCCCTTCGTCGGTCGCATCGTCATCATAGTCGGCGATAGAGACGTCGCCTTCGTCAAGATCGTCATCGACCTCGTCGCCAACGTCGAATTCGAGGAGCGTCCCGAAGCTCAACGGCGCCTCGTCCAAGCCTTCCTCACTGCTGGTGTTGGAGAGGAAGTAGGCGACGAAACGAACCGCGTTCCTGACGCTGAGATTCAGTTCAAGCCGCTTCTGCTTCGAGAGCAACTTGTCGTGCCAGTTCGAGCGCTTGAAACCGTCATAGGAATAATACCAGCTCGGCACGATCTGCGAGAACCAGGTCCCGCCTAGATTTGAAAACGTCAGATCAAACGATAAGTGCTGGTGATGCGCGATCTTGTCAGGGTCCTTCTTCTGATACTTCACTACGTACACGGTGCGTGTCGCGCTGGCCTTGCCGACCCAGGCCTCCTTGCGAAGCTCCTGCCCATCCTCGCCGGGCACGAAGAAGAAGAAGCCGTCCTTTGGATGGGAGCGCACGTTGCGCGCCTTCAGCATCTGCCGCGTCTCGGCCCACATGAGTTGCTTGAGAATGTTCACGTTGTCCGGCTCGTCAGAGTCGGCCAGATCGGATATCTCCAGCCGTTCGATCGTGCCCTCGTCCACGATGCTGATCAGGCCGCTGGCCTCAATATCGGTGAATGAGAACAGCTTGTTGTTGTAACAAACCCATGCGTCCGTCGACACATCGTTCAGAAGGAGCGCCATCTTCACGACAGACCTTCGACTCTTTGCGTAGCCCTTGTAGTTCAGTTCCGCCTTGGCCTGCGCGATCACCGCCTTGTCGTCGATCGTCAGCTCCGCAACGTAGACTGCCTCGGGCAGCCGGATCTCCTGTAGGTTGGTTGTGATCGCAGTTGGCGCCTCAACCGTCTCCGATCTCATGCTGATGAAGGCATCCACCTCGCCGAGGATGTGCTTAAGCTCCGAGAGCACGCGCTCTTGCGCTGTCAGACGCAGTCCGGTCACCATGCGGAGGATGTCGCTAAGGTCGATGATGTGCTTTGCGCAGTTGAACGAGAAATCCTCCGTCAGCAGGGCATTTACGGCGCTCTGACTGTAGGATGCCTGCTTCTTGCCCAGCATGAGTACGTATAGCTCATCGAAGGTGTTATAATACGACCGGCTCATGAATTGCCCGATCGTGAACTTCACCTTCTCCAGCCCGATGGTAGAAGTGACTTGGAAAGCGACACGGTCATGGTCGTCGCCGAGGTCGATGCCGGGGAAGTTCTTCTGCTTCCGGTTGAGATTGATGAGGTGCGGCAGGTTGAAGACCGACTTCAGGATCGGGATGAATGCATCTTCGAGCGCGAGGTTGATGTCGGTCCGCCCCTGCGCGGTCGCCAGTTCTACCTGTACGACAATACGGCTCACTACGTCGCGGAGCTGATTCTCAACCTCAAGCTGCCTCATACCGCCGCGCTCCTCCCAAGATGGCCTCCATGGAGTATGGGAACGCACCAAGAACATTGCAAGCGGGCGATAGCTGATGACGGGCCTTTGAAGCCTGAAGAGCCTTCAACGCCCGCTCTCCGCTAAGCTCAGATGCCTCCGAGTGCTGAGCGGTGGGGAATAAACCGGGATCGCTGGGAGGCAGGCCACCTCATATGGAACGAAAGGTAACAAATCAGATGGGTGACCTCTGCAGATTTCAGCATGCGCCAGCACTTTGGCGGGGCGACTGTGCCCAAAAAGCCATCGCCTATTACAACTCAGAACAGGTATGTGTATGGGCATGGGCATGGGCATGGGTAGCGGGATCGAATCGACGCGCGCGCCTCTTTTTCAGAAGGCTCGTAACACACTGTTATTATTTAGAAAAAAATCATCCTTTTATAAGTCGATGTTGCGGAAGTATTAATTCTCTCCCCCTCGACGCGATCGGCCCAGAATGCGAATTATTTCCAAATAATCTCATCCATAATGGATGAATATTCCCACGAATATGTGATAAAATTAATTTATGCAATAAAATCTTATTTTGATTTCAATACATCCATTCGTAATTACCAAATTACGCCGATTTTACTTATGCGTGAAATGAACATCCCAATATTTACAGTGTGTTGGCAAATATTTATCCAAATTCATCGCGGTTGATGGCATGATGGACTCCTTCAAAATAGCGTGTATTATGGCGATGCATCGAAAGGAGTATCCCTATGTCGATCGATACCGAAGTTCGGGCGCCGGAAGCTAGCCCCGAAATCCGCACCGCCCTCCTGCGTGAACAGCCTCTGAATCCGGCGCTGCGCCGGCTGAAGGGTCGCGTTCTCGCCGAAGCGGAAGCAAGCGAAGTCATCACGAGCTACGACCGGATGCATCACCGGCACAATCGCTCCTAAGGACTTCCTCGCATGACCCCCGCCAGGATCACCTCGTTCCTGGTCAAGGTCGCGTCGCGTTGCAATCTCGATTGCGATTATTGCTACGTCTACCACCACGCCGACCAGAGCTGGCGCGCCATGCCGAAGCTCTTGTCGGCGGAGGACCGGTCTTGTTTCGCGACCCGACTAGGTGCCTATACCGCGCAAGCGGAGATCACGCACTGCGCGGTCGTATTCCACGGCGGCGAACCTTTGCTTGCTGGTGCGGATAAGCTGGCGGCGTTTGCCGCCCAAATCCGTGCCGCGACAACCGCGAAGGTTGATGTCGGGCTCCAGACCAACGGGCTGCTGCTTGACGATGCCGCGCTCGATCAACTTGAGGCAGCGGACATCGGTGTCTCGCTGAGCTTGGATGGGCCGCGCGCGGCACAAGACAAGCATCGAACGACGCGCAAGGGGCGCTCGAGCTTCGATAAGGTTCTCGCTGCGCTGGAGCGGCTCAAGAAGCGCCCCAGGCTATTTGCAGGCGTCATCGCCGTCATCGATACCGCGACCTCGCCGGAGGATCTCTTCGCCTTCTTCGACGCGCATCATCCGCCGAATCTCGATTTCCTGCTACCCGACGCCCACCATTTGCGCCTCCCGCCAGGCCGCGCGCTCGATCCCTCGCTCTATGAGCGCTGGCTGATCGGCGCATTCGATCTGTGGCTCGACCATTATCCGCATTTGCCGGTGCGAACCTTTGAAGCTTTGCTCGATGCCGTTTCCGGGCTGCCTTCCCGGACTGACGCATTTGGCTTCGGGGACGTCAGCCTTATCTCGATTGAGACCGACGGAAGCTATCACGATCTCGACGTGCTCAAGGTGACCCAGGACGGAGCGACCAGCCTTGGCGGTTCGGTACGGGATACGCCGATCGCAGACATAGCGACCTCGCCCCGGATCGCAGCGCATCGCGCGCTGCTCAGCAAAGCAGGACTATGCCGCGAGTGCCAAGCCTGTCCGATTGTCGAAATCTGCGGGGGCGGATCGCTCCCCCACCGCTTTGGCACCGACGGCTTCAATCATCCGACCGTTTATTGTCGTGAGATGCTCGCGCTGGTCGAACATGCGCGGGTCCGCCTCGCGGAACTGCTCTTGCCCTCGGATGATGCGCTGGATTCGGCCCTGCCCACTGGCACCGACCTAGCAGCGTTCGATCTCGCGGAGAGTGCCACGGCGATGATGGACGATCTCTGCGCCGGTGCGCGGTCAGCCGCGCGTGACGCGCTGCTGGGGACGGTCCGCGAGTTGCGTGCCACCCACCCCGAACTCGGTCCGGCGATCACGGCGTTCGATGCGCTGTCCGTTTCCGAGCAGGAAGAACTGGCGAGTGCTCCGGGCGCCATCGCGTGGCGGCACACACTCGACATTCAGACCGCCGCCTATGAAGTTCAGGCCGTCGACGGCGCAGCAATCCAAGCCGACGCATCCTATCTGCAGGACTTGCTTGCCCAGCCATCACGCGACGGTTCCGGCTTTCAGATCGGTTTCCCCGATCCCTGGCTTCGCATTCCCTTTGGCGAGGCAATCTATTTTGAGGATGAGGCGACCACCGCTAAGGTCAAGCCGATCGTTGAGGAGGCGCTGCAGATCATTGAGCGCTGGCGCCCGGCAATGGCGCGCGAGATGAGAATGGCTTGCGGCGCAATCCAATTTATCCGCGATCCGCTTGCGCATCCCGACAAGATCGTTTCGTTCAGCGACAACTCGGTCCCAGGTGCTCTCTATGTGTCGGTCCTGCAGGGCGACGATCCGATCGACGCCTACGATCTCGCCGACTCGTTGTTGCACGAGCACCGGCACCAGAAACTCTATCTCCTGGAGCGGCTTGCGCCGACCGTGGCTTCCACCGCGGCGCTGGTCTCCTCGCCGTGGAGAGAGGATCTTCGCCCACCTTCAGGCCTGCTTCACGCCGTGTTCGTCTTTGTCGAATTGCGGCGTTTCTGGCTTCATGTCAGGGACGAAGGGCCTGCCCGCCTCCACAATCGGGCGATCAATCAGCTCCGTGACACCGAGGAGAATCTTCGCGACGCATTCGTGACCCTCGATAGCTGTCCGCTGACCCCACTGGGACGCGAACTGGTTGCTGTCCTCAAAGCCTCCGCCGAACGCGAATTGGCCTGATGCCCGACAATGTGATCACCCTTCCTTTCGATCGGCTTCCGGGAACAGCAGCCGAGCGTCATGCTACGCTGCGCGACTATTTTTGTGACAAGGATGCCTGCGTTAAACGGACTACCGGGGGCTGGGAGCTGACGCTCGGTTGGCCCAATGATGCCGCGCGGCATGTCGATCCCAAATTGTCCGCCGGACTCGCGTGGTGGGGTGAGGGCCTTGAGCGTTCCGATATGGCGCTCTCGATGCGCCGTAGCGGTCGCATTCTCAGTACGCTCTACGACAGTTGGACGCTTCTCAGCTGGAGCGAATGGCTGGAGCGGGCCGGCCTACAGGCTGCGCCGATCGTGGTGCTCCATGTTGACGATCACCGCGATCTGGGCGCGCCGCGGCTGTTCGTGGAGCAGGCGGGTTGGCGCGATCCTATGACTGGCCATCTCGTCGACCTTGCCCAGCCTAATAGCGTTGCAAGCGCGATACGAAGTGGTGCCATCGGCATGGGCAGCTTTCTAACGCCGTTCCTCCACGCATTCCCGACCACCGAGGTTCGCCATCTTTGCCAGCCGCCGAAAGCGGTCGATACTAGAGACTTTCGTGTCGAGCTGACCGAGGAGCAGGACACGCTGCTCGACCCTGGCGCATTGCGCCCCGCTGTCGATCTCGTTCCGGTCGCGCGCGAGACCGGTCCGGGGCGATATCGCATCACGCCTGACCTTGGAGATTGGCTGCAAGGGATCGGCCCTGGACCGATCCTGCTTCACATCGACATGGACTATTTCAACAATCGCTATGATGGCGACAGCGACTGGCTCGACCGGCGCCGAAAGCTCGACCCTTCGCTGGCATCGGTGCTTGATAAGGTCGATGCCCTTGCCGATGCGCTGCACGGCGCCAGGCTCGCATCGCGGCTCGAAGATGTCGTAATTGCCTATTCGCCGGGCTTCTTCCCCAGCGAATATTGGCAGGCGGCGGACGAGCGTTTGCGCGCGGCCTTTGCGCGGCTAGATGTCCGTTAAGCCCTCATCCGCCAAGCAGAGGCAACGGCGCCGAAGGGCCAGCCCGACGCCGAAGCCGCCTCCTGTCGTTGCGCATTCGCCGCTCGGGCCGATCGATCCGGAGAAAGTACGATTGGTCCCGAGCAAAGGCACGCCCAAACGCGGCGGAGGCCCAGGTGGCGAGGCCTGGGCTATCGAGGCCGACGGCGAGCGCGCGGGAACCGTCTTCATCAACCTGATTGAAGAACCCCCGATCGGAAAACATGCCTCGCTCCAGATTTTTCTGAACCGGGAAAGCCAGGGGCGTCAGATCGGCCGTCTCGCCTATCGTGCCGCGTGCGATGCAAGCGAATATAATGTCGTCTACGCCCATATGCGCAAATCCAACATCGCTTCGCGGCGCGCCGCCGAAGAAGCCGGCTTTGCGGACGTGACGCCAGCAGGTCACTCTCAGTTGATTATGAAGCATGTTCGTCGTGAAGGGTCGTCGACCGGAGGCTGAGCGCGACCGCACCGGAATTCTGAAAGGTCCGAATGCGCGCCTATATCGTCATGCCCTGCCTTAATGAGCAACGAGAGCTAGTGGCGACCTGCGCTTCGCTCGGCTTTGGCCCGGGCGCGGCTACGGATAAGCCGGACGGCACGCTGGTCCTTGTCGACAATGGATCGACGGATCGCACGTTCGAACTCTCGCGCGATATCCAGCAAACCTCGCCACCCGGTACCGTGGAACTCACGTACGAACCCGAGCGCGGATACGTTCCCCCGCGCCGGCGCGGCATCGATCTCGTCGCACAGTTGGCGCTCGAGGAAGGGGTGGTCGCCGAGGATGTCCTGATCCTGCAAGCGGACGCCGACACACAATATCAGCCCGGCTATGTTGCCGAGATGCGCGCGGCGGGTGAGACGGCGGGCCCGCAGACGCTGCTCGAAGGACGAGCGGAGGCCGCTCCCGAGTTCGCCCTCGAGCATTCGGCATATCAGGCGCTTTGCGAACAAGTGAGTGCCTCGGTTCGCGCGCTCTGCGTCGCCGAAGCGGATGATGTCATCGTCGACGACAAAATCTGCGCCTTCCGTCTCGCCGACTATCGCGTGTGGGGCGGACACGAGCGGGAGTATGATCCCCATGGTGAGGAGATCCACGCCGAAACCTCGCGCCTGTTTCTGCGGGCCAAGTCCTACAACGCCAGAAAGATCATAGTTGAGAGGGCGACAGCCCAGCCTTCGCGCCGAAAGTTATACGAGAGCCCTGGGCTCTATTTCGCGACCTCTGGGTTCCCACACGGTGCTGATTGGGTGGCGCGGTGGCGCCGCGACTATGCCGGGATCGACAGTTTCGAAGCATTGCATCAATCACATTCCCCAGTGCACGAAGCGATATTGCTCCGCCAATGCCATGACCTGATCCTATTTGGTGTCTTGCCGCTATGGGTCGGTCACGCGCTTGGGACCCTGGCTACGACCGATGCACTGAGAGCAAGGTTCGCACCTTTATTGAGGCTCTTGCCGCCATTGACGCGCGACCAGCTACGCCACACACCCGGGCTTGTTCTCCACACAGCATTGCAATTGATCGATACACAATTGCCGCAACTGAAGAGCTATCTGGCGGAAAATACAAACCTTGGCTGATGGTGCCTGGCGGCCGTTCCGCTTCTCAGAATAGGGCGAAAGGCAGTGGCTCGCTGTCGTCGCTACGCGTGCCCTCTTTGATCAAAACGCAGCTTTTGAGATCAACTGCCGGCGCTCGCCTCACGGATCGCCGATCCGATACCTTAGTGCTTAAGTGAAGGGAGGACAGGCCGGGCGCCGCCAGCTTTTTGGATTAGCGCGTCGCCCGGCCTGTCCTCCCTTCACGGCGAACTAACAGGACACTAGCTAAGCCCAGACCTAAGCTGCAGCTATGGCGCCCCAGCGAGATGCTCGGCAGCGTCGCATTTGTAAGGACGTTCGCCAGGAGGTCGTAATAAGGCGGCCAGTGCTTGAACCGCCGCGGCGTGTAGCGCACAGTCTCGTAACGGATGCCCCGCGCGCCCATCCAGGCGGCCATCATCTCCTGATAGGCGTAGGTCTCTGGCTTCTCGACACCGGGGTCGCCAGTGATCACGAGGTCGGGCGGCGTTCCTCGTGCATCCAGCTCGATGAGCAAGGCGGTGCTGTCGACGCCGATGCCATAGGCGAGCACGATCGGCGGCGGTTCGGACACGCGGATATAATCGATTTCACGGGACTCCGCGGTCAACGCGGAACGATCGGTCGCCAGCATGGAAGTACTCCGGTCTCGCGCAGCCAGTCTGCGCACCGAACCAATCCCACTCCACCTTCTTTCTCGGCAGCATCGGCCGCGAGCGCGCCGGCTCGCGTCAGGCCCTGTCTTGCAGACTGGACTCGCGGTCGTCGAGGTCGAGGTGGATTCCGAGTTCGGTTCCCTCGGCAATGGTCAGGTCGCGATGATCATCGCTCTCCAGCGCGCTCGCCATTTCGATAACCGGATGGACCGAGACCACCTCGCCCGAAGGAAGTCGGAAAAGGTTCGCCAGGCCTTCAACCGCCTGGGTTCCAACCGGAACGGCGAAACTGCCGCTGATTTTGAATGCAACGTACATGACTATACTCCTTATTGGGACGGATGCGCGCTCAGGTGGCGATGGGCAGAAGCTTCGGATAGGGCAGCCGCGGGAGGTCACGGCCCTGACGGCGCGCGGCGCGCGTGAGTTCGAAACAATAAGTGAAGAGGCCCGAATGCCGATGGCGCGTGAGGAGACCTTCAGTCTGGAGGCGTTGGAGCCAGGCTTCCGGTCTTTCGCGAAGAGCGGGAGCGGGAAGACCGAGCCGGACAATCTGGTCGATGGCTCCGTCCATTCCGCGCTCGCGGAGGCGGATTTTCGACAGCGTACGGTCGGAAATCGTGCGATCGCCAGTCCGAAGGACGATACGCGGACGCGTAGTTCCGCGGTGCGCTCCCGACAAGGCGGCGTAAACCCGGCCAATATGGCCAGCCTCGGGGTCGCTATAGGAGACGACAGCCTCGATCGCGGGGCGGGCCTCTCGAAGAAGCCGGAACGCGCGCGCGCAAAAAAAGCTCTCGCCGTTCTGGGGGACGCTGTCGAGAAGGATCAGGCGAGCGAGGACAGTGCCTTTGGTAGGGTCCAGAAAGCCGGTGTGTCGGGTGATGACGGCGTCAGTCGCCGGCACCGCGAAGACGCAGACGCCCTCGAGAACGGCGCGGCGTCCGAAAAGACCGATGGCGACTTGCGCAGCTGGATAGTTGGGCAGATAGTGATGCTCGGCGATGAAAGCGCGCGCCATGCGGTGCTCGATGAGATCGACCGAATAGGCTCTGGGGTTGATGGTGCGGAAGTCTGTTGCCCACAAGGCGCGTCTTTCCCGCCAGCGCTGGCTGCGTGAGGTTTCCATGTCCGGCCTCGGGTTGAAGGGACGTCGGCGGCTCTAGCCCCTCCGACTTGTCCTTTCGGCCCATTCCCCTCTTCTTGTGACATGGATTGAACTGGTGGCAGTTCATGGAATATTTGCTTTACGGCGATAGGAGTGGCGCGGGGCAAGCCGTGCGCAACTGGCAACTGCGTTTTCGACGCGCCGGAAGCTTCACAAGCCGCTCCGTTCCCGGTAGCGAGCAGTTTTCGGGACTCCTCTGAAAATCGAAGGAAAGCAGATCATCATGAGCGACTTGTCGGAAGGCGATAGCACGCTGATTACCCTGACCGCCGACATCGTCGCGGCTCATGTGACGAACAACAGCGTCGCGGTCTCGGATCTGCCGCTATTGATTCAGAATGTTCATGCGGCGCTGAGCAATCTCGGCAAAACCGAGGCCGCAGCGGTAGTGAAGCATGAACCGGCCGTTTCGGTTCGCGCCTCGGTGAAGCCGGACTATATCGTCTGCCTCGAGGACGGTAAAAAGCTCAAGATGCTCAAGCGTCACCTGATGACACACTATCAGATGACGCCGGCTGACTATCGTTCGAAGTGGAATCTTCCGGCCGACTATCCGATGGTCGCGCCCAATTATGCCGAGCAGCGCCGTACGCTCGCAAAAAGCATCGGTCTCGGCCGCAGGCCCAAGACGGCCAGCGCAGCCGCGCCGGCAAAGACGGCGAAAGCCGCCCCCGCTCGTCGCGGACGCGCAAAATCAACCGAAGGGCCGCCTGCCCAATAAAATCATCTAGGCAATTCCTCTCGAAGAAGGCGGGCTTGGAACAGGGACAGTCAGATCAAAGTGCGTCGTCGCGTCGCTTGACAATATTTGCCTAGCAAATCGAGGCGAGCACCCTGCCCTATCTTGGTGCCGAAACAACCGTTGGCATCGTGATGACCCCGCTGTGCACCCTTCAATCGATCGAAAATTGTTGGGCGGATTGCAGCATGATCTTGCCTAACGCACCCGACTGGCGGTCGAAAAAGGGCTTTCCTTCTGTCGATGCACCGCGGAGCATTTGATCAGGTTGAGTGATCAATGTGACTATCTAGTGGTGAGACATAGTCCCGAACAGCTCTCCGACCCAAAGTTTAAGGTCTATTGGTGACTAGGAACTCATCTTGCGGTGAGATGTTTGAAAGCGAGCCGCGAAGGCCCTGCAGCCAATCAAAACAGGGTAAACTGTTCTCCAATCGTTCGGGGCTTTGCGTCCGGCGGTGGCGTGCAAGGAGATGAGCGATCCCCGGCCCTCTGTGGCGCGGAACGCGGCGGCGGCTCGACTACGCGAGGCTGATTTGCAAGCTTCGCACTCCAACCTCCCAGAATGTGAGCCGGGGTGAACCAATGTTCGCGAACGTCGTTGCTCAGGGAGTTGCCGACCATGAGATGGGCCGGGATGTGCAATAGCGAGAACTGGATATAGGCCATGTGCACCGCGCGCGGGTCTATATCGACCGCTGTCACGTGGAGATGGCGTTGGTAGTTGATGTCGGCTGCGAGCATTGCCTGGGCAAGCGCGATGACCATGGCGCCGGCGCCGCAGGCGGGCTCCATCGCGCGGACATAGCCCTTGTCGGCGATCAGCGCCCGGGCGCTCTGGGCATCGCCGAGCGTGACCTCGGCCATCATCTGGCAGACCGGATAGGGCGTGAAGAACGTACGTCTCCGATAGCGGCCGCATTGTCGGATTGAAGTGATCGGCTCATTGCGCGGGCATGGGTGGCATAAGCAGCGATGTGTTTCTGGGCGTTCGTCGCCTGGATGTGGTGGTGACCGGCCGACGGAGGCGTTGGACCGATGAAGCGAAGCAACGGATCGTCGAGGAGGCGTTCCAGCGTGGCATTCCGGTTTTGACGGTAGCGCGGCGTCATGATGTCGACCCTTCCCAGATCTACGACTGGCGCAGACGGCTGTTTCCGCAGATCTCCAGAGGGGTTTGCGGCTTTGCTCCGGTGATTGTGACCCCTGATGTTTCAGTTTCGTCGTCGCGCGGTCAGATGGAAATTGTTTGCGGCAACGGCCGTCGGATCATCGTCGACCGCGACGTCGATGTCGGGGCGTTGCTTCGGGTGTTGGCGGGGCTTGAACGATGATCCCCTTGCCGAGCGATGCGAGGATCTGGATCGCGCTGGGTCACACGGACATGCGTCGGGGCATGCGAGGGCTGGCGCTGCAGGTTCAGGAAAGCCTGAAGCGTGATCCTCATCAAGGGGATCTGTACATCTTTCGGGGGCGCAGCGGATCACTGGTCAAGATTTTGTGGCACGACGATTTCGGCATGTCACTATATGCAAAACGGCTCGAGAAGGGTCGCTTCGTCTGGCCCTCGGCAAAGGACGGTGCAGTGCCGATCTCAGCCTCGGCATTGGCCTGTCTGCTGGAGGGCATCGACTGGCGCAACCCGCAGAAAGCCTGGCGTCCGAGCAAGGTCGGGTAGCATTTTTCTGGCGATTTTGCTTCGGATACAGGCCTGATTCCGTTATAGATTTGGGCGATGGAGACGCTTTCGGCACGCGATATTCAAGAGCTGCGCGAGGCCGCCCAGCGCTCGGCAATGCGCGCCACCGAGGCAGAGGCAAATGTCGCTCGGGTCAGGGCGATCAACTCCGATCTGGTCGCCCGCAACGCCCATCTCGAGCTGCAGAACGAGAAGATGCGTCGCGCCCTGCACGGACCATCGTCGGAACGCTCGCGCCGCCTGATCGATCAGATGGAACTCGAGTTCGAAGAGCTTGAGGCCACCGCAACCGAAGACGAGATCGCCGCTCAGCGGGCGGCCGCAAAAACGACCACCGTCGAAGCCTTCACCCGCAAGCGCCACACGCGCCGGGAGTTTCCCCCAGGCCTGCCCGTCGAGCGGGTCGTTATTCCCGCCGACAAAAACTGCCCCTGCTGCGGTTCCGACAACCTCAGCAAGCTTGGCGAGAGTGTCATTCGTGCGCTGGAGACGGTGCCTGCCCAGCACAAGATCATCGAGACCGTCCGCGAACGCTTTTCCTGCCGGTCGTGCCAGACCATCACACAGCCGCCGGCACCGTTTCATGTCACGCCGCGCGCCATGTTCGGCCCGCATTTCCTGGCCAGCCTCGCGTTCAACAAATTCGGGCTGCACCAGCCACTCAACAGCCAGCGTGATCGCCTCGACAGCCAGGGCATTCCTCTCAGCCTTTCGACGCTTGCCGATCAGATCGGCGCGATCGCCGTCGCTGTGAAGCCGGTTTTTCTGCTGCTCGAGGCGCACACGCTCGGTGCCGGGCGCCTTCACGCCGACGACACTACAGTGCCGCGCCTGGCAAAGTACAAAACCGACATCGCCCGGATGTGGACCTACGTCTGCGATGATGCGCCGTTCGCAGGCGGGCGCGCGCCGTCGGCGCTCTTCTATTATTCCAGCAACCGCAAGGGCGAGCACAGCCGGGAACACCTCGTCGGCTATCAGGGCATCCTTCAGGCCGACAATTACGCCGGCTACAACGCCCTCTATGACCCCGGTCGATCCGAGGGGACGATCACCCATGCAGCCTGCTGGGCCCATGCGAGGCGATATATGTTCGAGCTCGCCGACATTGCCACCCAGATGAAGCGAAGGCCCGGCAAGCGTGTCGTCATCTCACCGCTCGCGCTTGAGGCCGTGCAGCGCATCGACCGCATCTTCCAGATCGAGCGCGACATCAACGGCAGCCCTGCCGTCGAACGGCTTGCCGTGCGTCACATCTTGTCGGCTCCGCTTGTCACAGAACTGGGCAACTGGATGCGCGAACAGCGCAACCTCCTCTCCTCGAACGATGCCGTCGGCAAAAAGATGGATTACATGCTCAACGCATGGCCCGCTTTTACCGCATTCCTTGAAGATGGTCGGATCTGCCTCACGAACAACGCCGCCGAACGCGCTCTCAGAGCCATTGCTCGGGGCAGAAAAGCCTGGTTGTTCGTCGGTTCTGACCGAGGCGGCGAGCGCGCCGCGATGATGTACACCCTCATCGCCACTTGTCGGCTCAACGATGTCGATCCGCTCGTCTGGCTCACCGACGTGCTCACTCGGATCGCCAACATATCCCAGACCCGCCTCCACGAGTTGCTGCCCTGGACCTGGAAACGGCTGCGCGAGCAGATCGATACCGCTCTGGCCGCCTGACTTTCCAGCAGCGCAAACCAGAACTCACAGGAGTATGGCTACCCATACTCAATCATCTCTTACCTCACGCAACTGCCAAATGCCTGCGGTTCACAACGGATGCGTACTGAAGAACTGGCCCCGGCTTTTGTTGTGGATCTCAAGCGCGGTGAAGATGCTGCCCAGAACATCGCCCGGCGCGGTTTCCAGCGCCATGGTGATCTCGCCCAGGATACGCGGGAACATCTCGATCGTAGGGCGATCATAGCGGCCGACGATCTGGAGATAGCGTGCCTCCCGATGGTCGCGCGAACGGATGTCGACGCTGTTCGAGATGCTGATCGCGATGAGCTCCATGCAATCGGAGAACAGCGTGTAGCGATCATGGCGATGGCCATGGGCCTCGAACAGCTTGAGGACGTTCCTGATGTATCGATCCTGGGGCGGCATGAGGGTTTCCCGAGCGCAGGCCGGCTGGGCAAGCTGACGCGCTTTGTCTGAGTGAATGGTTCGAGAAAGCCGGCTGGCGGCGGCGGAATCACGCCGCGGCGAGCAGGGCCTCCAGCGTCACGGTGCGTCTCGGCCTGCGCCCGAACTGGTAGCCGTGGTTGGTCGCATATTTGCTGAGCGACATGGCTTTGCGGTCGAGAGCGACGGCGAGATCCGCGATCGAAACCCCGGTGCGGAAAGCGATCTCGAGGGCGCGCGTTTCCTCGTCGCTGAACGGCCGGATGTAGCCGTGGACGAGGCCGAGGCTGTTTGCCCGCGAGGTGAGCGCAGCCTTGGTCCGGCCCATGCGCGCGGCAAGAAGCTTGGTCGGAACACGGCCATAGTCCGCGCGCAGCCGCGCCTCCTCGGCCTCGGTCCAGTCCGGACCAATGCGCCATCCGTTGCGGTTGGCATGACGACCGCGCAGCTCCAGATATTCGGCGCGGTGGCGCAGCGAGCCGGATGTGCGGCCGAGCTGCCGCCGCAGCGGCGTCAGGCTGGTGCCCTCGCCATAGGCTTTCTGGAGGAGGGCGTCTTCTTCGGGCGTCCAGGCCCGGCCCCAGCCCCGGCCGTATCCGAGTTTGCGGATCGCGAGCCCGAAGCCCCGGATGGTGCGCTGCGGAAACCCCTCCCTGGCGAGCATGTCAACGATCGCGGTATAGCGGTGGCCTGCTTCGGCGAGCTCAAGCGCGCGTGCCGTTTCCTGCGCGGACCAGTCGGGCGGATGGTTCGCGTGGACGATGCCGAGAGTGCCAGCCCGGCTCGACAGGCCGCCAAAGGGTCGGCCGATCAGCGTCGCGATCTGGGCAAGCGGCACGCCGCGGCGATACCCTTCGACGAGCTGGGCATCTTCCCAAGGCGACCATTCGGGAGGATTGCCCTCGGTCAGGTCGAGAATCCGGGCACGGGCATAGACGGCCGAGCAGGATCGGCCGAGATCGGAAGCGATGGTCGCGGTCGGTTCGCCGCCATAGCGGCGGGTCAGCTCGGCATCGTCGAGTTCGGTCCAGGCCCTTGCCGAGTTGCGACGAAGCCCGAGCAGAGCGATCCGTTCGGCGACCGCCGCCCTGCCCCGGCCGAGCGCAAGCGCCATGTCGGCGATCGCGGTATCGTCGAGAAAGAGCGTCCGGAGCCGTTCACTCTCGGCCGGCGTCCAGGCATCGGCACGAAAGGCCATTTCGCGCAGCGGCTGGGGTCGGGGGAATGGGCCCGGTGCGGGGGCGAGCTCGACGACATCTGCGCCCAGATCGAGCGGCTTCATGCGAGCGCCACCACGGGTATGTCGCTAATCTTGGCCCTGAGCCGTGCATGCAGCCGGGCGATGCGGTCCTCCCCGCGCGGCATGGTATCGACCGCCGCGATCGCAGCCAGCATGTCGAGCGCATTGTCGATGGCCTCGCGTGGGCAACCGAGGTGGCCGGCAAGATCGTCGGCCGTGGTTGCGTTGGGGGCGATGCGCTTGAGCGCGCCGATGATCGAGGCCGCGTGCGGCGCGGACGGATCGAGGAGGAACGCGTCGAGCGCCCGCGTGCCCTTGAGGGTCAGCGTGGTGTCCCGGCCGCCGCTCGAAACCTCGCGCAGGGCGGAGAGATCGAGCAGTCTTTCGGCTTCGTCGCTGTCGATCGCGGCGGCGGCGGTCAGCCGGGGTGTCGCACCGAGATGCTCGGTGATCGTCTCTTCCATGTGGGCCAGGACGGGGAGCGGCGACATGGCCGGCCCCATGGCGAAGAATTCACCGGGCGCGAGTTTGCGCAGCCGGTCGGCTTCCTTGGCGGAAAATCCGAGCAGGTCGGCGGCGCGCGCGATGTCGCGGTCGAAGACGTTGAGGCCGACCAGGAAGTTTTGCAGCTCGGAAATCACCGAGGAGGAGAGCTTGGCGAGGCGCTGGGTGGCGATGACCGGCGCGATCCCGCGCTTGCGGCCGCGGGCGCAGAGGTCGGTGAGGGTTGCGACGCCGAGGCGGCGGGTCTCCGCGTCACGGGCCGATCCTGCGTGATGGGGGGCGAGCAGATGGCCCTCGTCGATGCAGACGAGGACGGTGTGGCTCCAATGCTCGCGCGGCGCGCCGATCAGCCCGGCGAACAGGGCGGCCGCCTTGATGATGCGCTGGTCGGGGTCGAGATCGGTGAGATCTACGTGGAGCGAGAGCCGGTATTGCCGGGCGCGCGCGGCGGCCGCCGTCAGGCCGTCCGACGTCAGTTCGCAGCCCTTGAGCGACGTCGCGCCGATATGCGCGGCGAGATTGCCGAATTCGCCCTCGGGATCGACGAGCACGATGGTCGTGAAGTCGAAGGCCTCCTCGATGATCTTGCGCAAGGTTCGGCTCTTGCCCGCGCCGCTGCTGCCCTGGATCAGCAGGCGGCCGGCGAGCAGGCGCTCGAGATTGAGCATGAGCGCGCCGCGGCTGTGCTTGCCGATCGGCACGGACCATTGATCGGCGGAAGGGTCGATCGAAACGACTGTTGCCATGATGGGATCTCCTGGGCTCGGCCTGTCTGGCCACCGCCCACTCGATCCCCCTTCCCTTTGCTCGTCCGGCCCCTGTGTTCGCTATCGGCGCGCCGGGAGCATCACCCGCCGGGACGCGGGGTGCGATCCTTGTTGCGCTTGTCGGCGACGTAGCTCTGTCCGTTCTCGCCTTTGAGGATCTCGAACAGCCCGGTCGCGGTGAAGAGCGCCGTGAAGTTCTTCACGCCGTAGTTGCGAGGATCGATGGGGGCCTGGCGCTTCGCAGCGCTGCCCGCCGCGGACATGAGCGCCCAGCCGTCCTCGCGCGCGGAGGCTTCGACGGCACCGCGCAGGATCGTCACGAGCTTGGTGTTCTGTGCCAGGGTCTTTTCCGCGGCCTTGGCGGCCGAATGCTTGGGCTTTGCCTTTGCCTCGGCCTTGGTTTCGGTCTTGGCCGCGACAGGCGTGTCGGGAGCTTCGCCAGGTGCCGCTGGCTGGCTCGGATCCTCGAGACCATCGAGATAGAGGAACGTGGTGCAGGCGTTGACGAAGGGCGTGGGCGTCTTGCGCTCGCCGAAGCCATAGACCTCATGACCATTGGCCTTGAGCTGCATGACCAGCGGCGTGAAGTCGCCATCGCTCGATGCGATGCAGAACGCGTCGGGCCTTTGCGTATAGAGCAGTTCCATCGCGTCGATGACGAGCGCGATGTCGGTCGCGTTCTTGCCCGTCGAATAGCTGAAATGCTGGATCGGCCTGATGGCGAAGTCGTGGAGCTTGTCGGTCCAGCCTTTGAGGCCCGGCTTGGCCCAATCGCCATAGGCACGCCGAATGTTCGCCGTGCCGTATTTGGAGAGTTCCGCGAGCATTGCCGCGATCTTCGTGTGGGAGACATTATCCGCATCGATGAGAAGCGCGATGCGCCGATCCGATGTGCCGCGTCCACGATCCTCATTGTCCACGTTCAGTACCTCCCCAATTTGTTTCTTTGCAGCCTTTCATCGTCGTGCGCGGCGCAGGGTCTCAGAGATCTCGATCGACAGGTCGTCCGATCGCCGCAGCGATCAGGGCATCGCGGATCTGTCGAAAGAGTCCCGAGGGGAGAAAGCCATGACTTATCGACGGCTCTCGGCCGCGCACCGGCCGTATGTCGTAACCAGGCCAAGTGAACCTGTTCCATTCGGTGACGATGACCCATGAGCGTTCGCCCGAGAGACCAAGCTGACGTCTTACTGCCTGGGGGACTTCCACCGCTTGCTGACCACGGGTGGGAGGCCGGGTCGTCATGGGCACGACATGAACTTGATCGAACCCATCATCGGATTGGGTGACTAGCACGACGGCAACGGGGCGATCTTTGACGCCCTCGTCGCGACCGTCCTTGTATTCGTACTCCCAAAGATAGCTGTAATTGATAACCTCGCCCGGCTTAGGAAGCGCTAAGTCGAGCTTCCGCTTCGTCGCACTCGGGCGCGGGCTCGACGGCCCGGATCGCGTCGAGGGTTTCTTCATCCAAATCCTCCGCACGGCCTGCAACTCGTTCACGGCGACGCAGGCGCTCATAGTCGTCAATAGGAACCATGACGAAACGCAACCGCCCGTTCCTGCTGACGCCGACGGGACGGATCATCGCCTCGTCAGAGTAGCGGCCGAATTGTTTCTGCAATTCACCTGAAGGAACGATTTCCATGCTCTTCGCCATGAGCTTTGGGCTCCAATCTCTACGTCCGGAAGTGATGCCTGTGCGAAAATAGGTTCGGATATAACTACCAACGATTTAGGCCGAATTTTCTAATCCACCGCTTGGGATATCTGTCGCGCCTTCGTACTGATTTTACCGTCCCGACTATATTTTACGATTTTCCCGGATCATGAGGGCTCGTATTTGCCCGATAATATGGAACATAGGGAAAACCCGGGAAATCGTCAAGATGCGGGTTTGTAGAACCTGCCTGCCGGTTTGGCGGGAGAATGTTGCAGCTTTCTGGTCATTCGCTCGAGCGGCTACGCATGCCCCAGTCGGGCGCATAGTCCTGGCCATAGTTCGCGCTGCGCAGGTATTCCGTGTCGCCGGCCTCGTCGACGAGATAGCCGGTCACTTCCTCGGCATAGTCGGCGTCGAGCGCGCCCTCGGCGGTGGGGATCAACCGCACGCCGAACCTTCTGGCGAACAGGGCCGCGTCGGCGGCACGCATGGCGTCTTCGTGGCTGGCGGCCGTGACGGCGAGCTTGACGCGAACGGTCGCATAGACTTGAACGAAATGGGTGGGCTCCGACATCATCGGTCTCCAGATGAGGAATTGGGGGGTGTGGGCCAGGGTCGAAGCGTTCGACGACCCTTGTCCCGGGAATGCTGCACTGATCGGCCTAGGATTAGAGATCCATGATCGCGGCGCCCAGGACGGCATAGAGGCCGACGTCAAAGCGAAGTTTCTGCAGCGCTCGAAACTTGGCGTCGCGCCGAGCCTCGACATGGAACGCGCTGCGGCCGGTGTCGGCCTCCTTGATGCCGGTCGAGAGCGTGGGGTAGGTCTTGCCGGCACGTGGACCGGTCATGATCTGGGCCGTGGACCGGCAGTCCAGCGTGCGATCGAGCGCATAGCCCAGACCGCGCAATTGCGCTTTGATTTCGCTGAGCGTGACGGGATGCCAGCCATCGGCGGCGCGGGCGGCCAGTTCATTGGCGAGAGCGGGGTTCATGAGCGAAGCTCCTTCGCATTTGCACCGACGGATTCCTGTAGGTCCTCGGCCAATCGTTTGGGGGTGCCGAGCGGCGAACCTCAGGCCAGCGGCACGTCGTAGGCGGCCGCGCAGCCCGGTTCGCCTGGATAGACCCCGTCCGGATCGCACAGTAGCACCTGCAGCACGTCATATTCCTCGTGGCGAAGGTAGCGCCCCGCCTGGAGCGTAAAGCGCTGGCGCGCCTGGGCCGAGGCTTGCCGAACGCGGGCAGGAAAGCGGCCGCCAACGTCGATGTCGCCTTCGAGCGGCCGGCGCGCGCCGCGCATTTTCCGGCCGAGCTCGTTGATGATCGAGCCGGCGACGCGGGGCGAGTAGTTGCCGATGAGCAGGAGTTCCGGCAGGCCCTGCAGCGCGTTTCCGATGGTGTAGGCGAAGGCGGGCGTCTCGCCGTCGGCGAAGATCAGGAAGAGATGCTGACCGCTCCGCGTGATGTTGCGCTCGATGGCGGCGTAGAAGTCTGAAGCATCGATCATGAAATCCTCCTCCGCGATGGGAGCGAATTCAGGCGGTCGCGGGGTGAGTCAGGACTTCGAGATAGTCTGTCTCGACCAGCTCGGTCTTCTGGCTGCGCTCACGCGGCGTCATGTCGAGCTTCACGTAGAAGCCCGCGAAATGCGTCTTCACGATAACGCCGTCGCGGCCGGCATAGCGGTCCCCCCCGACGCGCGGACGTCGGCGGAGACGCACACGCGCACCGATCTCGGGCTTGAGGATTGTTTCGACGGGCGTCGCGCGCTCGGCGAGAAAGATTTCTAGACGCGCCCTGTCGTCATGTTGGTCTTTGGCCTCGCAGCAGGCGCGGGCAAGGATGATCCAGCCGCGCAGGCTCATCGCATCGCCGGCGAGAGGGCGGTCGCGCGGCTCGTGATCATCCGCCGCCAATTGGCCTGCTGACAGATGCGCGTCGGGATCGAACGCGAAAATTGTGGCCGCATGATATTCGCTCTCGCTGAGTGCGACGAAGAGGTGCTCGAGTTGCGGGAGGAGCTTGGCGGCGGCGCTGGCGGCAGGGAGTGAGACGACATTGGTTTCGGGCATGGATCGGGTTCCTGTAAGTGGACGAAAATGCGGGCACCGGCCGCTCAATCCGCCGGCACATTTCCCGGACACCCCCTCCCCCTTGCACGCGCGCGGGATCAGGCCGTGGCAAGGTCGAGGAGATCAGGCGCGCGATTTGCGACAAGCCGCGTGGCTCCACCGAAGGCGCGCAGGCGGGAAGCCATCGCCTTGCGCAGATGAGCCCGGTTGCCGATGACGGTCTCGGGGGACAGCGGTTCGCCGCGGGCTGATACATAGCCGCTTGCAAGCTGCCCGTCCGGCGTCTCGACGGTGATGCGGTGGCCGCCGCCGGGCTGCTTCCCGGCATAACGGGCCGTGAATTCGCCGAGCTTGCCGGTGAGACCCTTCACCGCCTTGCCCCAGCGGATGTGGCCGGCGCCCAGGCTTTCTCCCGGCATGAGCCCGCGATCCAGCCAGATGCGGAAGTGGGCGCGCTGCTGCAGCAAGGTGTTGCGGGTGCGCTCCATGGTCCGGCAGAGCGGCAGCGCCACCGCATGCAGGTCGAGGAGCGCAAGATAGTCGCCTTGGGCGGCGATCAGGATATCGTCAAAATCTCGGCCAGCGAGAAGGCTGCGAAGCTGGTCTTCCAGTCGGGGATCGAACGAGACAGCGTCGCCGCTCAAGGACTCGATCGCGGCCGCGTCCGGCATGGAATTCTGGAGCGCATGGAAGCCTGTGCTCGAAATCACGACGATGGCGAGTTCGTCTTGCCCCTCGCTCGCCTGGAGAGCTGGGAGCAGGAGCGGGGACTCGATCTTCGCGGCCGCGCTTTCGCGGATCCATCCCGCTTCGGGCGCGCCGAGGATAAGGAGGCGACGCGCCCACCGCGCGGGGACCGGATCGTCGGTCGGCTTGGGCCAGGTGCTCGGCAGCGGCCGCCCTGTGGTGGGAACCGGCTGCGCCTCGGGCAACGAAGCTGCGTCGTAGGCGCGGCGCGCGGTATCGAAGAGGTCGTCGCGATTGCCGCCGCCATCGGCGAAGCCCTCCTCGTAGGCCAGGGTCGCGGGCGTCTCGCCTTGCCCTCGCCGTGCCTCCGGCTCCCACCCGGCGGTGGCGGCAAACCATCCCGACGCGTAGCGGACGGCCCGGTCCCAGTCGTAGCGATGAAGGTTGCGCGCGCGCAGGATGGCGCGATCGCGATCGTCGCCCTTGCCGCTGGCAATCCGCGTTTCGGTGAAGGCGAAATTGCGGGCCTGCCGCTCCGCATCGGCGGCTTTGGACATGGCGTCCATGACCGGACGCAGCGCGAGCGCCCGCTGCCGCATCCGCGCGCGCCTGGCTTCCCGATCGGCGTCGTTGGGCAGGTCCGGGAAACGCCGCCAGGCATCGGCCAGGATGGCGGCGTGGTCCGGCCGGCGGCCACGAGCGATCCAGGTGGCCTCATCGGCCGGATCGAACGGCTCTGAGATCATCGGTCGCTCTCCCGGTGAAATCCGAGGCCCTCAGCGGTGAGGTTCTCCAGCGCACGCGAGAGCGGCTCGTAGCGTCCCGACAGGTTGTCGATCGTTGCAAAGAGCCGTGCATTGGCGGGGGCGGCCGGCACGCTGAGACGAAACTGAACGGGTTGCTCCGCCATCTCGGGAAAGACCTGTCCGAGCAGGATCGCCCCCAGGCGATCGGCAACGCCGTCGATGCGCTTGCCAAGGTTGTGCTTGTCGAGGCCCGGCGCGGATCCGAGATGCGACATCGGCGCGATGACGTCCGGAAGCCGGGCAAGGAGGCCGGCACCCATGCCGTAGTCTGAGTGCATCGAGATCAGCGCTTGGCGCTCGAGCGAAATCTCTGTGAAGGGGACATAGACCCGGAAGGAGTAGCTGGGTGGTTCCGTGCCGATCCGGGTGCGGGTGAGGAGGATACGCATCCGCGCCTTCCTCAGGCGACCAGCCGCGGCGCGGCGGGGGTGGCGGCGGCGAGATTGAGATCGCGGCGGATGCGCGCGGCGAAACGATCGGGCTCGACCAGTTCCCGGACCGACGCCCAATGGTTGCGTTCGCCGATATGATCCTGGCGATTGCGGACTTTGCGAAAGCAGACCTCGCGGTCGGGCCCGAACGGTCCTAGCGAGAACTGGACCCAGAGCATGTCGGCATGCAGCGTGATCTCGCCCGACACCGCCGGCCCCGCCTTGTTGGAGCGGATGTCAAAGCTTCCCTCCTCAAGGCCGAGCGCGTCGGCAAGGCGGCGCATCGCGGCGCGGCCTTCGGAATGGAAGAGGCGCTTGGCAGGTTCGTCATAGGCGACGCCGCGCAGGGCGAGCGTCTTGAGCATTGGCCGGTTTCTGAGGTCCGCGATCCGCGCCATGCAGTCGCGGCGTAGCTCCGCATCAGCTGGCCGATCGGCACAGACCTGCGAGAAATGGCGCACGAGCAGAATGACGGCGGGGTCGGTTTCGACCTCGATGCCTGCGTTGCGGCAATCGGTGATCGCTGCCTGAATGGCATGGAGCGTCGTGCCGATGGTGATCAGAGCGCTGGGGTCGAGCGCCTGGCCGTAGCGAAATGCCACATCATAGCTCATGGGGTCCTCCGGGAATCTCGAGCGGTCATTCCGCTCGCGCTCCCAGCCCCGCTTCCCTCTTTTCTGCCCGGCGGGATGGAAGGGCACGTCGCCGAAAGACGACAGCAAGCGATCGAGAGTGTATTGCGTCCTCGCGAAGCGAGGAGCCGGGGCGACGGAGGAAATGGATGGAAGATATCGCGGGTTGGATCGCTTCGATCGCAACGATGATCGCCGCGATGATGACCGCGGCCAATCTCGGGGCGAAGGTCACGGGCTCGGGGTTCCTCGTATTCACGATCGGATCGATCTGCTGGTCGCTGGTGGGTCTCTCGACCGGGCAAACCAATCTGCTCGCGACGAACGGCTTCCTAACCGTCGTGAACATGGTGGGCGCGTGGCGATGGCTGGGTGAGCAGCGCAGATATGAAGAGGGCGGCAAGTCCGCCGATAGGGCCAGCCGCCGCTGTCGAGCGATGAGCTTTTCACCGCGACCGGTCTTGCCGGCATGGAGATCGATGACTGCCACGGACGGCGTCTCGGACGCGCGGTCGAAGCCTTGGTCGAGTCCTCCTCGGCGAGGATAAGCTATGTGGTCATCTCTCGGGGCGGAATTGGCGGGATCGACGAGACGCTGCGCGCCGTTCCTTGTGACGTCGTCTGCTTCGGCGCGCAGCGACTCTCCCTCACGATCGATCTCGCGGGTTTCGAGGGGCCACCCGTCCTCGAAACAGGAGATTGGCCCGCGGAGGCGCCCCGGATGGTGTCAACCACTGACGGCAGCCTGCAGAGCGCTTAAGGTGTGCAATCGAAGCGCCCTTGCGATCATCCCCGCCTGGCTGATCGGATTCGGCCCGCGCCGGGTCCGATGGCGCGGGCAATGTGACCCGCATAGACACCGCAGGCCGCCCAGTACGAGGCGAGGGGCGGCTTGCGGCTGCGCCAGCTCGTTTCTGCGCGCTGCCTCGCATCCTGCTGCAATTCGAGGAGCAAGTCCTGCAGCAGTGCGCGCGTATTAGGGTCGAGCGCCCGCAGCTTGGCAACCGCAGGCAATGTGAGGATCGGATTGCGGACCTCCGCGCGATTCGAGCGTACGGGTATCCGCTCGGTGACGATGAAGGAGTGGGGCATGGGGGGCTCCTCGATCTGCAGGAGCTCTAACTCCCGTCAGGTTGCCCTCGCATCCCCTCTCTTCTCTGGCTGCGGGCCAAGACGCGCTGGTCTCGTCAGCGGGGCGCTGTCGACGACAGCTAGAAGCGACATGGTGACGTAAACGATATCGGTGATGAGGAGGAACATCAGTAGGAGGAAGTCGGGCGGCGTGTCCCCCGCCCCCTTGGCGGAATAACGAGATCGCCACGTCCGCTGGGCGCCAGAAGGAGTTCCTTGAGTGTCGGCCGCACGCGGCGTTGAGACCGATGCCACTCGGCGGCAGGCACCAGAACCGCCGCCTCGATACCTCGCTTGGTGATCATCTGGGGTCCGTTCACCGTGCATGCTTGAAGCATCTCGTTGAAGCGCGCCCTTGCGTCCTGAATCGTCCAAGCCTGCATAATGTTTTCTTCCGCATTGGTCCTCTAACGCGTTCTCCAGCTTTTTTCAGTCCCAACCGAGGCTCAGCCCGTCATGCGCTCGCGATAGATGTCGGCAGCCCATTGCTCGATCCACTGGGCGGTGGTCTCGTCATGATCGAGTTCCCCGGATTCGATGAGTTCGCGGATTTGCTGCCGCGCTTCGGCAATCGCGGCCTCCCAGGGATCGTCGGGCGGCCCGGCATCCGGCGTCAGCGGCTGCATGGGAAGCTGGCGCTGCGGCTGGCGCAGGCGCGCATGCTGGGTGTGGACCCAGTGCTCCATATGATCGGCGACGACGGCGTCGGTCTTCGCGAGGTTATGGCGCCTTGCCGCGGTCCTGGCTGCGACCCCGTAAGCCTGGCTGTCGATCGAGGCGACACGGTGGCGGAAGGCTGAAAGATAGGGGAGCGCTTCCCCTTTCACGCCGAAAAGGTGCAACCGCGTAAGGCGCGGGAGCACGCGGTCGAGATGATCGACGACTGCCATCAGACCTTCGGGCCCGTGGATAGGGCGCCTGCACATGGATCCGACGCCGACCAGTCCTGCCCGCTCAATCGTCAAGGACAGGGCCTCGGCGCAGCGCTCATAGTCGGACGGCAGGCGCCCCTGGATGACTGGCATGAAGGTGTCGAGAATCCCTTGGTCGTCGCCGCGCAGGCGGCACTCGATATTGGCCCGGATCGTGCGCGAAATTCGGTCGAGCACCTCGTCGCGGTCGCCGGCGACCTGATGCTCGACGCAATAGTCGAGGCTGGCCCACCAGCCGAACGGATAAGCCGCCGCAAGGCGGATATAATCGTCCACGGTCCACGGATATCCGCCGTAGGTGACCATCGCACTGAACCCGGCGCTGTCGAGGCAGAGGCTGTGGAGGCCCGCCGCGTTGCCGAGCGGGCGAAACGACCAGCCGGTCCATTCCCGCCAGCCGCGGCGCCTCGACCAGCGCGACAGAGCGTTCGCCGAAATGAGGACGGGCTGCTGGAGCCGCCTCGCCCGATCGAGCAGCTTGCCCTCGGACAGATGGGGCAGCCCTATCATGACCGCGATCGTACTCGGCTTGACCCTACCCGTGTTCATATTACGTTCCCTACGAAAGGAGATACCCGATGACCGATTCCGCCGCCCGCTATCTTGACCATTTCGATCTGGACGTGACGCTGCGCGATGCGGCCCTGGACGAGCAGAACCGCCCGACCCGGCGGATGATCGCCAATGCGGCGATCGGTATGCATGTCGAGGACGCCTTTTATTCGGTCCGCGAACTTCGCGAGGCGGTGAGCTGGATCCACGAGGGCGAACAGGGCGGCAAGCGCAAGCTGGCCTCGATCCTCAGCAATCCGGCCGGCGATGACTTCCAGCGCTGTATCTATTTCTGCCTCGCGGGCCGCGGCGTGGTCGAGATGATCGACGATCTGATGTGGCTGGAAGAGCTGCTCGAGGCGCGCGGCCGGATCGCGGGCGAGATGCGCCGGCGCAAGCTCAAGGCCCGGGCTCTCGTACGTCCCTATGTGGCGGATGAACCCGATGGCCCGGTGGTCTCCATGTCGGAGGATTTTCAGCAGGGTCAGTCCTGGTGGGCCGATCCCGGGCTGAGCGCCTGAAGCACGCGCGGCAGGCGCCTCGGTCGCGCGCCCTCTTGGTTTATCCCTTGTCCGGTGCCGGCTGTCTGGTGCCCGCCTTCAGCGTTCGCAGGTTAGCCTCTCGGCGCGTCGTTACTGCGCCTCGGCGAACGCGTCGGTGTAGTGCGCCGAGCCTTCGTGATGGGACCTCATATGTTGCGGACGATTGACATCCATTCTCCTCAGCGAAGCGCGTTCACGGTGCGTTGGCATGCCGGCGCAGCCGGGATCGAGACGGCCGTGGCGATGGCGAACCACAGTTCTCCCAGCACTGCCGAGCTCCATGATCACCGGCCCGACGACGTTACGCTGGACAAGGTGTAGCGGGTGTTGATCTAGGGTGACGGAAATCCCTCGAAATCGGGTTGCCGGACACTTTCCCAATCCGACAGTGTTTTTCGCGCAACCGGATTGAGGCAACGGTGTGCCAGTGATCGAGATGGACCATCAGCGGCGCGATTCATGTGTGTGTCGTCATACTGATTGCGAAGCAGCCATCACGCGACGGTTTCCACGCCATGTTCGCTCAGGCTCAATCAAGTAAGGCCTGACTGCTTAAGCACATTCGCCAGTTCGTCGGAAATGAACGGGCCGCCGTTCGACAAATGTTTGTCGCTCCACATTTGCGCGCATATTTGGGAGAGGTTGAATACCATCTCACCGTCCCGAATAACGAGTGGTGGGACAAAGCCGTCATTCAAGCTTGTAGTCAAGAATTACGGCCATTGACGGGAAATCTGCGGGCGGTCCAAATCCTTCTCGGTCATAACAAGATAGAAAATACGGTGCGCTATCTCGGGATCGACGTAGAGAACGTGCTTGCCCTTGCCGAAAACACTGAGATCTGAGCCCAATCGCGCCCGTTTTCGGGAAAGAGCCGAACACGGGCGTCTGGAACGAAGCAGTCGTTCGTAAATGTAAGGCGTAACGGCGGCTTATGGTGTTATGTGACGTTTCGCTCCAACGAACATGACCCAGGAATTTGGGCCTTCAATCGCGTATCAAGCGCAGGTCGACACTGTCGCACCACTGATCGCCTAGCCATGACGGGATTGGGGTGCTCGTGGTGGTTCCGACCATGACCAGAATGGGGCGCGTAACCGAAAGGTGCCCTTGACCATATCAACCGGCAGCTCTTGTCGGGGCCAAACATCGCCTCCTCGGATGCGAACGTCTGCGTCAGATCGGCAAGAGCTCCAGAAGCCACTCCTGCGCGTTCTCGTCGGCAATCCTCTCGCAGATGCCAATGTCGCGATAGGAGAATGACCATGGAGATGCCTGAAACCACACCCAATGCCTAAGGCCGGCTTTTCGGCGTGCCCTTCGCCATTTGAAGGGTGACCTTGTTGGCTTGGTTGCTCAAGCTCCTGTCGCCGTTTCATCCCACTCCGGATGGCAACAGTCGCCAAACTGCTCACCATCTTTCGCGCATGACTGGATAGCGTGCGGAATACGGATCTGTCGGTAAAAGCCGGTGAGCCAATCAAGCGAGACGTGCATCCGGATCATTGGCAAACGCGCGATTGGTTGCCAGCTTTTCTTCAAACTCGGCTTTCACCTTGACATCTTGTTCCAGAAGCCGGTCTGCCATTGGCGCGAGAACAGAATCCTCGATGCCCGGCCCCGGCTGCAGCGCAGCATGGAAGAGGCCCCATGCAAACAGCGAATCCTGACTTTCGGTTCCAGAAGTACGGCCGCAAGGAGGTCAAGCGGCTGATCGCTGGGCACCCGTAAGGTGCCGGCCGGAAGTGTCGTGGTGCGATCTTCGTGCACAAGGCGGGCTTCAACCGGTATCCGCCCTTCGCTCGTTAGCTTCAGTTTCGGATCGAGGATCCGGACATGGTTGAGCGTCAATGTGCGCGGCCTTGGGATCACCTCGAAGCGGATGCCGTGCAGCGTGAGCCGTTCGACGACCTCGGTCTGTCCCGCGAGCACCCACCATGCCGTGGGCAACTTCGCCTGTTCGGTCGCGGTCTGGCCGATGATCGGCATTCTGAAGTGGATCGGGCGGCCGAGCCAGCGCTGTTCAAGCCGGCCTGACGCGGGGAAGCGATAGGTTTCGAACGCCACGCTCTTGAATGCGTCGATGAAGCCGACGGCTGCTGCGCCGGCTGCCACCGGGTCATCAGTTCGGCCTGGCGAGCGGAGCGATCCGTCGCCTTGGCGTCGGCGATGCGCTGTGCGTCCTCGCCCGCGAGGCGCAATGCTGCCTCCATCAATACGTAGCTGCCCAATACACGCTGGCGATACGGCTTCAGCGCATGGTTCTAGACCAACACGGTCGGCACGCCGATGAAGTCGCCATAGCCGGTGGAATAGCGCGGCCCTTCCGGGCTGAACCGAATGCCCTTGGCGGGATCATGGGCATCGACCGCGCTGGGATAAACGCCGGGGATGTGCCCGGCGCGCCGAAGGTCATCTCTGACGACTGGGTCGAAGCGCTGCTCCAGCCAATCAGCCGTAGCGCGGTGCCGGGCATATTTTTCCCAACCCGCATAGGTGAAGGTGATATCATACTGGTGGTCGAAGCCATCGCTAACGTGGAAATCCATGTCGAGCGCGGGATCAAGATCGCGCAGCAGCCTCACGATCGCGCGCGTTTTCCGGCGCATCGAGCTTGGCATAGTCGCGGTTCAGATCGAGATTGCGATATTACATATCTTCCCACAACAGGGGAGGTGTTACGAAACACTTCCCGGGTCGTGGCGTCGAAGGGGTGGTCATCGGCTTTTCGTCCGCTAAGCTGGGCGGACAGCAATCATAATCGTAGCCAGTTTTGAGGGTTTCTCGTGGCTGAAATTATCTACCGACGAGCAACCTCTGTCGATCTTCCCGCAATAATCGATCTTCTAGCCGATGACATCTTGGGCGCAGGGCGGGAAAGCGCGGGTAACGGAGTATCACCTCAGTACACATCTGCGTTCGCGCAGATCGAGGCTGATCCGAACCAGCTTCTCGTCGTCGCCGACGACGAAGGTGCCGTTATCGGCACGCTCCAGCTTTCCTTCATTCCCGGATTGTCACGCGGTGGTTCGATGCGAGGCCAGATTGAGGCCGTGCGCGTCGCAAAGGAGCGACGGAGCGAACATATCGGTGAGGCCATGTTCACATGGGCGATCGAAACCTGTCAGGAGCGTGGCTGCACCCTCGTCCAACTGACCACAGATAAGGCCCGGCCGGATGCACATCGTTTCTATGATCGATTGGGATTTCAACCCACGCATATAGGTTATAAGCTCTATATCTGACTGAGCAGCGCGTTCGCGTGCCGCGTTTGCGAGAGCGCTACCGGCGCCGACATGCCTCTCAAGAACGGAGAGCGAACATGCTCACAGGGCCTGCAGCTTCCTGGCAGCCCGCTCCGAAGCATTCCATCGGCAGCTTCTGTTAGGAGCAGACGTAGAAGATGGTCGATTTGAACGACCGGGTCTGGTCGGCTGCCGACCCCCGCGCGAGCGTCGGTTGTCCCCGCGACCCGGCTCCAATCCGGACATTCGCCTATCGGCCCGAGCCGGTCATTCCGCAGTGTGCGAAAGTCAGGCGATTCCCGCTCGGCGCCTTGTTCGGCCCTATGTGGCGATCGAGCCGGTTGTCTTGTCCCCGCCCTCACCGTTCGCAGGTTAGCCGCTCGCCGCGCCGCCACCGGGCGGGTTCCAGCCAGCTTCCGGCGAAGGCTCCGGCGCGTTGCCGCTGCGCCTGGGCGAACGCGGCCGTGTAGCGCGCGGAGCGTGCGGGATCGGACCGCAGATATTGCGGCTGCGGAATGGCGAGTCCGGCGGAGATCATGACTTCGCCGAGGTCTCTACCATCTATCGAGACGGTGGCCACCGGGCGGCCATAGCTCGAGCGCGAAGACAGGCGGATCTGCGCGTCGCCGCCTCGTAAGGTGCGCGCGGCGAGATCCTGCGCGGCCTTGCCGCATTCCCAGCAGGCGCCGGCGCGTTCGCATAGCTGACGCCGTTCGAACGCATCGACGCCGAGCAGACGGAAGTCGGTGGCGACCGTATCGCCGTCGAGGGCGCGCGCCTTGGCGCTGAACGAGGTGTCCTCGGCGGCATCGCTAGGCGTGCTGGCGGCCGCCAGCAGAAGCGCCAGGACGACAAGGCGGTTCATGCGACCATTTCGAGCACGATGAGGCCCGGCGTCGCCGGGTCGGTTGATACACGGAAGGGTTGCAGCGGGTCCGCGGTGCGCAGGATGCTGACCCGTTCCTGGGAATGATCGAAGATCCGGCCCGCGACGCGCATGGCGTTCTCGCGACTGCAGAGCAGTCCGCGCTTGGAGGAGAGGCCGTTCCTTTCGATGGCGATTGTCATGACATGATCCACTTCATCACGAGGATATACGGATTGATGCTCAGGCGAACACCGTCTTGTGGATTTTGGTGACGGGCACGATCGACCAGGCCCGCTCCATGAGCCGGCTGATCCGATAGAAGCAGCCGTTGGCCGGGTCGCGCAACATGAGGCTGCGTTGGCGCTTGCAGACCACGAACTCCTGCGCGACGTGGCCGTCGCTGAAGGTGACCGGCTGCTCGAGCCGGATGCGGTCGCCGTCCGAGAGCTTGCGCGCGCGCCGGGCGATGTTGGCGCGGCACCGTTCGCGCCAGTCGAGAGCATGCTTGTTGTCGGTCGGCGAGAGGAGGTCGAGGATCGAAGCAGGGCAGTCGGCCTCGCACGGTCCCATGTTTTCGCTCAGTCGGGTAGGATTGGTGCTGCTCATGGAGTCAGCCCTGATCCCCCCGCCGAACCGCACGTGCAGCTTTCACCGCATGCGGCTCTCCACTGTGACGAACCATCACTTTGCCGTAGATCGGGCAGGCGGCCTCTGTGAGTATCCCAGTGGCATTGCTCGCACAGGACCACCGTCCTGCGGGCGCGTGCCACCTTCATTCTCACGACAAAACCGCGGTGCGAAACATCGGCCATCCCCCGGATATGGTGCACCTGACACGGAACATCGGATCGACCGCAAGCCTCGCATTGCTTGGCATTCTGACGATCAACCCAGTCCGTACGTGAGTGGGTGAACACCTGCGTCCAAGGCTGGATATCAATCCTGGACGAGGTGGCCGGATCACGTTTCAGATGAGCCAGTTTCCAGACTTTGACCGATCGGGGCTGGCCATCGACGTCGTAGCCGATGGTGAATTCCTGCCCCGTCCTCATGCGGGCCACGACCGCTCGCACATTGGTTTTGTGCTTGCTGGCCAAGGTCTTGAACAAGCTCCACCGCTGGAGAAGCTCAAGCCTGTTCAGCTTGAAGCTCACATCCTTGGCGAGAGCATAGTAGTTCGCAAAACCCCGCAATTCGGCGTTGTAAGCTAGGACGATCTCAACGTCGCTGCAGCTGAGCAGCAGGCTACGATGACGCGGCTTCAACACCGACAGATCACCATAACCTTTTGCAGAAGCGAACGCGTGGACCTTCTCCCAAGGGACATGCAGCTGCATCACTTCCGACGGCGGCCTACGAAGGAAGCTGACGGAACCTTGTCGGCTCCGGACAACCCGTTGGCGTGTCGTATATGTGCGGACCTCATATCCAAGGAAGGCGGCTCCATCGCTCGCCTTGCGGATACCGCTTTTCTCCTCGGACACCGTGAGCGCCAGCGCCTCGGTCAGGAATGCCCTGACTTCGGCGAACACGCTTCGTGCATCCTCCTTGCTACCGATAACCCCAATCATGAAGTCGTCCGCGTAGCGACAGTAACGAAGTCGGCGATAACCGGGGTCCATCGCGTCTCTCGACGGGATGGACCGCTTTTGCGGCAGTAAGGTTTGGATTTTGGCCAAGGAGGCCGCAACCTTCACCTCGTCGACATTGTCTTTGGCCCGCAGCATGGTGACGCGCTTCCGTTGTTTCTGGATGCGCCCAGCCAGTCGCCCATATTCCGGGTTCGTTGCACGGACCTTCCCCCTCTCGAAAGCCGCGATCCGTTCCGCCATGAACATATCGAGTTCATGGAGGTAGATGTTGGCCAAGATTGGAGAGACGATACCGCCCTGCGGAGTGCCGCTGTAGGTCCGGGTGTGAACCCGGTCTTCCATAACACCCGCCTTAAGCATGCTGCCGATCAAGCCGATGAATTTCTCGTCATCGATCCTTTTCCGCAACAGCCGCAGGAGGATGTCGTGGTCGATGTTCTCGAAGAACCCCGCGACATCCACATCTACGAGCCATTTCACCCCCGTCCATACGGCTTTGACGTGTTCAAGCGCCGTATGACACGACCGGCCCGGCCGGAATCCATGGGAGGCGTTCGAGAACACCGGTTCATAGATCCGTTCGAGCAGTTGCCGCGCCACTTCCTGAACGAGGCGGTCGTCGCGCGTGGGAATGCCCAGCGGACGCCGTTTGCCCTTGCCTTTCGGGATAAACACCCGACGCACTGGTTTGGGATCATAGGTCCCTGCCGTCACGCTGGCGATAATCGGGTCGAGGTCTTCCGGTCCGAAGTCCGCGAAGGTCTCGCCGTCAATACCCGGCGTCATCGCACCCTTGTTGGATCCGATCTTCTGGAGCCCCTCCTCCCAAAGGAGGCGAGACCCCATCAGACGATAGAGTCCATTCACCCTTTTGCCCGACGCAACGAGCGCCGGAATGGCCTCCAACCGGCCTTTCACAGTTTCTGGCAGCATCAGCACACCCCATGATCGGTGGTTGAAGAATCACAGCTGCCGCCCTTCCCCCGGTCTTCCCCGCTTTCGGCCCGATCGCTCGAGACCTTATACAGTTGCACCGCCGCCTCCGAAGAGGTCGATGTCCCGGGCATTACCCCGGGCATTTGAGTAATATGGCGGCTCCGTACCCATGCAGGCCGGCAGAAGCCGCCTGTTTAGGGCATCCCGTAGTTACGCTGAATGGAGATGCGGCGCGGTTAGGTGTCCCGTTCGTCCACTAAACCCCTCGACGAGAGGCGCACCGGATGGGCTGAGAAACAGGCGGCCAAGACATGAGACCGCTGTCATCATCCGGACCTGGCGTGACAGTCGCTTTCGCCAGTATCGCTATATAGATTGCTGCAGACTGGGATTTAAGCAGTGTAGCCTTCACCATACGCACCTTGCCCTGACCGTCATCGCCTCCATTTGCGACTAAGACGCATCTGGCCTTTTCCGAACATGCTATTGTTCCCCGTCCCTTTCGGGATTTCAGACCTTGTGAGGCCCGAGGTTAGTCCGGCGAGCAGAGGCATTCTCAACTTACCTCATCATCACTGATACTCCATTTCAGCGCCGCAACGGCGCACTGTCCTTGTACCCGAAGATCAGGCCATCGGCCGCCTTCGGGTTCCAGCGGACCAGGCAGATAACCGCCGTCACGTAGAGCCTCTCGCGATCTTCACCGTAGCGCTCGACGGCTGCATAGTAGGTGCTGCCGGTGAAAACGCTCTTGAGGACCCGGCACCCCCGGAACGGAGCATCTTCGCAGGCCTCCCGTTCGTAGGTCAGCTGATCGTCGAGATAGGCTTTGGGCGTTTCATGCCCTCCCATCCCTGCGCGGTGCATGTAGAGCCAGCCCATGTGCGTGTCCTTCAGATGAGCCCCGGCTGAGCCGGAGGTGCGATTTGCAGTTCGCGGGCGATCCGCGCTGTGAGTGCCGGAATGTCGGCAAGCGCGGTGATCGGAGCCTTGCGCATGACCGCGCCGGGGGGCTTCCAGAACGGGTTCCGCCAGGCGAGACCCGGTTCGCCGAACCGCTCGGGGCTGATGCGGATGTAGACACCGTCTGCTTCGAGCACATGCTCACCGGCGAGGGCCTCCTGCGAGGTGTAGTAGCTGATGCGGTAGGCGGAATGATCGAGCCCGATCCCGGCTGCGATCTGGCGCAGCGCGCGCGTACCCTCGCGCCGGTAGTGTCGCAGTTCTTCAGGACGATAGTCGATCCCGCGCTTGACCAGCGCAATGATCGCAGGTCGGTGCTTGAGCTCGCCGAGGCGCTCGATGCACTGTGCCCGCAAGATCTGGTCGTCGGCCTCGCAGGTTGTCGGCCTTCCGTCGGCAATGCGCTGAAGGTGGCGAGTGAGGAGCAGAACCGCGGGACAGGTGGCGACCTGCCGGCCTGCGAGGCGCACATCATCGACGGCCTCGTTCAATGCTCGCAGCGCGGTCTCGAACGTCGTCAGCCCATAGGGCTCGAGCGCGCGGCGGTAACGATAATCGATGTCGCAGGACATGCGGCTTCCTTTCCATTGCAAGTGCAATGGCCTCCTCCCCCTCCCCTCAATGCAGACTGCGGTGATGTTTCCCTGAGCTTCTCAGGGACAGTGGCTCATAGATCATCGGCCGCAAGAGAGCCCCGGGAGCGACCTGTTCGAGGATTCTCGCAATCGCCGAGACCGCAGCGCCAGCCTCGGTTGTCTGGATAACCAGGGAGCCGCCCTGCCCCGGATCGGACACCAGTGACCAACCGGGTTCTCCTTTGCCGAGGAGGCTCTCCAGGACCGCATGACGGTTCCGCCCGGGGAACAGCACCCCAACATGGCCGCCGAGCGCTGCGCCAATGTCCGCAGAACCTCTGCTCGCAAGGTCGCTGGCATAGCGGCTCAGCTGCGCAAGCCGCACCGCGTCGTCTGCGGTTGGCTCAAGCGTAAGCCGGAACTGGCGCCTCTTCATGGGCTTCCTCCGCAGGTTCACTCTCATAGCCCGAATAGGCTGCAAGCAGGTTGAAAGCCTGATCGGCCTTGGCGGCAGCCGTGATGATCGCGGTCTTGTCGGATTTCAGGATATCGAGCCAATGGGCGATGTAGCTGGCGTGGCTTTCATGGAGGTCTGCGGGGAGGCCCAGCTCATAGCAGATCCGGGCACTGACCTGCTCCGCGACCAGTTCCTCGAAGGCGTAGGCCTTGTCGCCGAACCGCTTGCCGAATGTGCGCGCGAGCCGCGAGGGGTGCCCGCTCCAATGGCCGAGTTCGTGGTAGGTCCCATCCATAACGTGTCCTTTCTGTCCTCTTCTGCCAATCAAGCAGGACACATGATCCGAGCCCCCTCTTCTCTGCCGGACAGGGAGGGCCCGAGGGCCCTTCCTGTCCGGTTGCAATCTTGGGAGTGGGTATGGCGCAGCTGTTGTTCTCGACGCCTGCATTCCGGCCCGACGGATCATCGGTGGAGAATGTCCCGATGCTGCTCGACGCCCAGATGCGGCTCGTCGAACCGGCCTGCGCATGGCTGATGCACGTTGCTTTGGTGCGCGGCAGGACCCGCAGCCCGCAGACCTGGCGAACCTACGCTGAAGCTCTCTACGACTGGTGGCAGACGCTAGAGGCCAATGGCTGGGCCTGGGACGAGGTCGGTCCTGGCGAACTGGCCGCCTATCGCGATCAGATGCTCCGGCCCCGTGGCGACAGCGGCAGACCGCTGGCACGCAGTACAATCAACGGGCGGCTCAGGACCATAGGGCGTTTCTACCGCTGGAGCGTGGCGACCGGACTGATGAAGCAGGTCCCGTTCGCAAGCCAGGAAATCGCGTTATCGCGCAGTCGCCCGCAGGCGTTCCTGGCCCATGTCGATGCCACCGGCGGTCGAATCCTGGCCAACGAGCTTACCGTGCGGCATATGCCGATGTTGCCGCGCCCGCTCGCGCCGGAAGCGATTCGGCGCATCATGGCCGCAATGTCGGCACGCGACAGGCTGATCGTTGAATGGGCAGTGACTACGGGAATCCGTCGGATGGAAGTGGCGGGCCTGACCGTGCGTCATCTGAAAGGGGCCGGCAGTGAACCGATGGTGCCGGTGCAGATCGACGAAACCAAGGGTGGGCGGTCGCGAATAATATATCCTCCGGTCCCTTTGGTTGATCGAACCCGTGCCTATGTGCGGGAAGAGCGGGCGGTCCTCGTCCGTCGTGCGGCGACAAAACGGGCAGATCGCGATCCCGAGGCTCTGTTCCTGACTTGTCGGGGGCAGCCCATGAAACCGCGCAGGGTTGGCGCGATGTTCACGGCTGCCGCCGAGGCAGCGGGTGTGACGGCGACGTTCCATGCGCTGCGACATACCTTCGCCGCCGCCATGCTGCGGTTCCTGCAACGCGAAGCCCGGGCCAATCCCGAACTCAATCCCTTGCTCGCGTTGCAGGTGTTGCTCGGCCACGCCGATCTGGCAACCACCGCGGTATACCTGCGCGTTGTCGAAACCGACCTCTCGGCAATCGAGGCTTCGGTCGACGATCTCTATGCGGCGCTGCTGTAATGCCGCGTGGGCAAAAGGACTACCGGGTCGAGCCATCGCCGAAGCCGCTGATCGGCAATCCGGGCGCATTGCTGGTCAATGTCGTAGCTGCCGACGGCCAGCTCGAATGCGCGTTCGACTTCTCGATCTTCGATCGGCCGACCATGGCTGCCGAGTGGGCGCTCGCGTTCCGGCATCACTATGCTGCCAAACAACCGGCCAACAGAGGCTCAGCGTTCCGTACTTTGAAGTTCTGGTTTGCGTTCCTTGCCGAATACGATTCCGCCATCTTAGCCACGCGCGACGTCGATAGCGGCATTCTCAATGCGTTTATCGTTTGGCTCGGCACGAGGCCCTGGAGCAAGGGGTCACGGTATACTGTCTGGTCGATCATCAAGCAGCACATGGCCTGGCTCAAGCGCAACCGGCCCGACCTGGTTCACCCCGAACTCGAAATCCCGTTCAATCCGTTCCCCCGCAAGAATGCGGAAGCGCGCCAGCGTGAGGCACTGAGCCGCGATGAAATGGAACGCGTGCTCACGGCGGCCCATCGGGACATCGAAACAGCCTGGGCACTGTTCGAGGAAGGCCGCGCTGCGCTGGCTCGGGTCGATCGCAAGGCCATTGTCTCCGAACCCGACCTCGCCAAGCTCGATCTCGACGATATCGGGGTCATGCTCGCGGTGATCGACGGTCGGTTCGGCGGCGTGCCACCCAAAGTCGGCGACATGTTGAGAAAGGGCGCGGGCCTCTGGCATCTCCACTTCGCCATGATCCGCCACGGTGGCATGGGCGAAATCGCGGGGCGGCTGTTTGCGCTGCCGGATACGATCGTTGCCTATATGATCGCCATCGGCGCGCAAACCTTTGCAAATGCCGAGGCCCTCAGGCTGATGCGGCGCGACTGCCTGAGCGAGCATCTGCTGCTTGAAGGCCGGGTTCTCGTCAGTTGGCGCAAGGGGCGCGCCGGACGCGAACAGCGCCGCAGCTTCCTGCGCGACAAAGGCTCCTCGGTGCCCGTGCTGATCGATCAGGTTCTGGCTATGACCGAAAGGCTGTTGCCGCATACGCCACGCCGCGACCAGAATTATCTCTTCCTCACCGGGAGAATACACGGGTCTCGCAGAGTCGGTGTGATCCCCGGCTATCTGGCCACGAAACTTACCCGGCGGTTTGTGGAGCGCCATGGCCTGCTGGGCGACGATGGCAAGCCGCTCAAACTGACGCTGGCGGCGCTGCGCGCATCGGGGCTCACACTAGCGCACGAGCGGCTCGGGCATGACATCCTGAAGACGCAGGTGCTGGCCAACCATGCTACTCCAGACACGACACAGCGCTATGTGGACCGGCCCCGCGTCCGAAAGGCGCAAGCGCTGGCAATCGGCAGGTTGCAAGCCCGGTTTGTGGAAATGGTCCGGGGCGATGCCGAATCCCCGCCCGGGATGGAGGTGCTTCCCGATCTGCGCCACGCGACCGCAGCCGGATTTATCTGTAGCGATCCCCTTGCCGGCGTTGCCGAGGGACAGCGCAAGGGCGAGCTGTGTACGGCCTGGCTCGGATGCTTCACCTGCCCCAATGCCGTGATCCCGCTCAACGAGGACGTGCTGGTTCGCCTGCTGGCGACGCGGGCAGCGCTCACCGACGCGCGTGCCGCCATGGCTCCCGAACGCTGGCGGCTGCTTTATGCACCCAAGCTGGAAATCCTCGAGCGCGATATCCTGCCCCGGTTCTGCGAGGCGATGCTCGAAGCAGTTTCGAGGATGTCACTGCCACAGCTGCCGCCAGTCGAATGAACCAGCACCCCCACCCACTCACGCAGTCGTCGCCATCCTGGGAGGATGCGCGGCTTTCCCCGTGGAGCCGGTTCGGCGACGATGAATGGCGGCTCGATATCCGCACTGCGGGTCGCCGCGCGGATCAGAAGCGGTTCAGTTGGGCGTTGGCCATGCCGGAGCACACGCGCATCGGGAACAGTGATCATGCTCAGCTTGTCCGCGCCGCCAAGCACTTCCTCTGGTCGATGCACTATCATCCTCCATCAGGGCGCAAACGCTCGTCTCCGGCGTCGATCCATCACAAAGCAATGTTGCTGCGCGCGCTGCTGGAATGGATGGCATGCGAAGGACACTCGCGCTTTGCCGGGATCGATCCAGCTTCGGTCGAACAACTTTGCAAATGGTTGCGCAGTCGTCCTGCACGCGCCGGCGGAGGCAAAGGCAATATCTCAACTGCCACAATCACGAACTATCTGCTCGTGATCAAAGACCTTTATCGTCAGCGGGAAAAGCTGAACGATGCGCCACTGGTCGATCCGCTGCCGCTGGAAACGACCTATGAGGCCGCCGGCCACACCAGGGCGACCAAGGGCGTCATACCGTTCATCCCCGAAGACGTGGCCGTTGCAATCCTGAGCGAAGCCCTGCGGTGGGTCGAGGAGCATGGCGATACGATCGTCGCAGCCGAAGCGATCCGCCGCGAAGCGCGAGCGCAGGGTCTGCGGCGCGGCAAGCGCCAGGCATCTGATCATGTTAGAGCGGCGCTGAGGCTCGCATCGCTGGCCGGACCATCGGGCGAGCGGCTCGATGGCGCCTATGCAGTTCGGCACGCCGCCGTCCACCTCGTCGAGGCGTGCTATATCTTGATCGCGGGCTTCGTCGGGATGCGGTCCAGCGAAATCCTGTCAATGAAAACAGGGGCAATCGAGCATCACCCGATCGGCGGAACCGGCGTTAATCAGGCATATGTCGTGTCCCGGCTGTTCAAGACTGTCGACGATCTCGATGGCCGTAGGGAGCGCTGGGTTGCCCCGGCACCGGTCGTGCGCGCGGTGGAGCTGCTCGAACAGCTGAGCGCGCCGCTGCGCGAAGCCTCGGGCCGCGACGATCTGTTCCTGGTGAAGAACACGCAGTATGGCCAAATCGTGCCGGTGACGCACATGCATATCGCCTGGCGCATCAATGACTTTGCGCGGCATGTCGGCATCCCCGATCTTGATGGGAAACCCTGGAGGTTCAGCACGCACCAGTTCCGCAAGACCTTTGCCCGGTTTATTGCCAGGCGCGACCGTACCCAGCTTCTGGGCCTGGCCGAGCACTTCAAGCATGCTTCCGTTGCCATGACCGCGCGGGGCTACGTCGGCAACGACTTCGACCTGCATGGCCTCATCGACCACGAAGCCCGCGCCGAAACCGCAGCCGCCCTCGACCGCCTGCTCGCCGCGAAACGGCTCGGCGGCAAGATGGGCGAACGTATCGTCGCCGGAAACGCCCGGTTCCGCGGCCGCGCGGGCGAACAGGTACGCCGAGACTATGTTGCGTTCATCCTCAAGGAGACGGATCTTCGCATCCATGCCTGCGACTATGGCTGGTGCGTGTTCCAGCAGGAGACCTCCCGCTGCGGCGGCGAACTGCAACCGAATGAGGCCGGACGAGCGCCGGCGGTCTGCCTCTCATGCGCCAACATGGTGATCGAAGCGAAGCACGGAGCCTACTGGCGGGATCGCCGGAGACGCAATGCTGCGCTGTTGCCGGAGGCCAATCCGATGACGGCGGCCGTGCTCAATGAGGCGATCGGACAATGCGAGCGGGTGCTCACGCAAATCGGAGATGACGATGGGCAAGGATGATCAGGGGCAGCGCTGGCAATCCGCGGCAAGGAGCTACCGGGCGGCGCTGGCGAGGCTGGTGCGCGGCGAAGGGCGCCACGCCGACCATGCGGGACGCGTGGTGAAGATCACGCCGACTTCGGTCGCGCGCGAAGCGGGACGCAGTCGCAATCCGCTCTATACGAGCCATCGGGACATCCTCGACGAGATCGAAGCTGCGGCAGGACCAGGCACGCCCGCACGCGACCTGGCAGCGCGCATCGCCACGCTCGAGACCGAGCTGACGCACCTCAGGGCCGATGCCCGGCGTCACGCCGAGGAGCGGCGCGAACTCGCCAGCGAGAACCTGACGCTGTTGCACCGCGCCCGAAGCGCAGAGGATCGGCTCACGGCGCTCCTGCGGCGAATGCCTGAGGCATCCACCGCAGGTGCCATCATGCAGCCACGCTGAGTTGTTCGGGCTGCTGCGTATGCATCCAGTCAGCTGCCGCCTGCGCTTTGCTCGCCAGCGTGAAAATCGCGCGAGCGTCGGCCTTGAGCACGCGTAGCCAGGACGCGATGTACGCCGCATGGTCCGGTCGTGGATGGTGCGCGATACCGAGATCTGCCATGACCAAGGCGGCTCCCAGATCTGCGATGGCCTCCTCCGCTGCATATCTGTCCGATCCGAACCTGCCGGACAAATCACGGTCGCAGCGGGACGCCGCTCCTGTGGCATGCAGACCTTCATGGAAAAGCGTACCATAATAAGCGGCAGGCTCCCTGAACTGTGCGAAGGGTGGCATTTGCACGCGATCTTCCGAAGGAATATAGTACGCCTCGTTGCCGCCATGCCGGCACTCAATGCCAAGGTTGCCCCAAAAGATATCGGCGTTCCGCATCCGCGCATCGTCGGACAGGAGATCGATGGTTGGTGGAGCATAACCCTCGACCTGCGCCTCGTTGAAAACGCTGTACCCCCGCGCAAACATGCGAGCGCGGCCACGCCCCTCCTGCTCGGAATCCCGGTCATCGGGATCCTCGCCGCGATCGTTGACCTTCCAGAAGACAATCGTGGTGGCCTGCTCGCCCTTGCGAACCTGGGCACGCAGCGCTTGCCACTGACGATAGCTGGCCCAGCGTCCGGAACTGTAGCCTGCAGCCTGCGCCGCGATCCACAAGCTGAGAATGTTGGATCCCCGGTAAGCCTTGCCGGTGCCGGCGTTGATGGGGCGCGAGGTCGCTGATCCATCGTGATGCCACGGCATTGTCCACGAGCCCGCCCCTGCCTCGATGGCGGCAACGATCTCGTTGGTGACGCGCGTGTATATATCGGTGCGTTCTTTGCTGCGCATGATCAGGACTCCCGTCCTGAAATCGCACAGCAGGCCGTACGATGGTTGGGAAACAGCAGCGCGCAAAGGCCATCGACTGTCCTCGAAATGAGGACACTTGCGATGTTACATACTTCGTGCGCTTTGGTGGCGACATATCCGTCCTCGGTGCGGAAGGCGCCGCGTTCTGGAAGCTGGATATAGTCTCCGCCCGGAGAGAAGAATGCACGGTCACCGCCATGGCGGATATCAGCAGGTATCGGAGCAAAGAAGGCCTGGATGGCCGCTGCCTTCACAGAGGGTTGCGGCGGTGCTTCGGGGACCGGACTGGGATAGAAATGCGGCGGCAGGCCTTCGATCTGCGAGGCATTGAAAACGCTGTAGGATCGCATGAACCGGATGGTTTTCGACGTCTCCTCGCCAGTCGCCTGATCTACGTCGGTCTTGCTCGTGCTGTTGAAATAGATGCTCGGCTCGGCCGTCTCACCCTTGCGCACTTGCCCGCCCAGTTCCTGAGCCTGACGATAGGTCATCCAGTAGCGCGAGGCGTAGCCGAAGCAGTCGGCGACAGCCCAGAGATAGAGGCGATTGATCCCGGTGTAGGGCAGTCCGCCTGCACGCAAGGGCGCGCCCCCTGCCCCGGTCTTTTTCCAGGGCCGCCGCCAGGGCATTGTGCCGGCCTCGATCCGTGCAATGATGAGATTGGTAATTTCCTGCGCGACATCGCGCTTTGGTCCGCGGCGCATCGGCATTTCCCTTCGTGGAAGAAGAAGGCCCGGCCACTCGAGTGAGCGACCGGGCCAGGACATCAGGAGGAGGGTGAGGCGTTCAGGCAGCCACTGCCGTGTCTGTGGCGGCGCCTTCGGGTTCCTCTTCGGCATCCGGCAGTGCGACCACCCCCTCGATCGCGTCGATGTCGGCCTTGCCGTCTTCGGAGGCATCAGGATCAGCGCTTTGTGCGCCCTCCGGCATGGCCGCACTGAACTTCATGGCCTCGGGCAGCCAGGCAAGGGCGGCTTCCTTGACCTCCTGCTCGATGATCGCCTTACCGGCGAAGATCGTCTCGCACGTCTTGGCGAGGTCCGCCTTCTTGGACGCCGCATAGCGCGCAGCGAGGTCACTTCCGCCAACCTCGGTCAGCGCGGCGAGGCAGGAAGTCTTGCTCACCCGGTCGAAGAAATTCTCGGCAGTCGGCCGCCACAGAGCCGCAACGTCGACATCGAGCATCGACCCAAGCACGGCATGAACCGGATGATACTCGGATCCATAGCCCTTCTTGGCCTCGAGCGAGAGCGCCACCGCATAGGCAAGCCAGGCCGCCTTAGCGTCATCTTCGAGGTCGCGGAAGGCGATGAAACGGGCCGCAACACTGCCCTGCTCCTGCCACGCCTTGTCGAGACCATCCTCGGCCTCGGCGAGAATGCCCTCGGCCGCTGATTGCGGAACCTCGCCGGTCGCAGGATCGCTCGGCCGTCCCGCCTTGATCGAGGTGCCCTTCCCCTCATAGCTGCGATTGTCCGCGAGCGCGAAGATGGCGAAATCGAGGGCAAGCCCCGGATCGCCAAGCAGGCAGGCCGACAGGATATTGCGGCGCTGAACGGCGAGCTCGTCGAACAGCCTCGCGCTGATCGGCTTCTCGCTTCCGGGTGCGATCGCCTCAGGCCGTGCGGGAGCACCACTTGCGCGGCTCCCTGAGGTCGGCGCTGGCTCTTCTGCCGTTGCGGTGACATTGCCTTGGTCATCGGTCTCGAACGACAGCCGCTTCTCGCTGTAGTAATCGGCCTCGAGAACCATCTCGCCGCGGGTGGTGAGCACGAGGAAGCGGCCGACTTCACCGCGCCATTCTTCAGGCAGCTCGCGAACCGGATTGTTGAGGTCGCTGCGTTCGGCATCGAGAGCCTCGTATTCGGCCTCGAGCTTTCCGAAATCGACGTCCTCTTGCTCTTCACCTTCATCGAAGATCGCGTTGATCTCATCTATCCGGGCATCGATCTCGTCGATGCGGGCGCGCGCCGTTTCCGAGAGGGGCACGGGCGGGAGCCGGACAGCGGAGACGCCCATCTCGCTGCGGGCCTGCCAGGAATTGCTGGCGGCCACCGGGCTGATCCAGGCGAGACCGGTCTCCGAGGTCAGGCGCTCGGCTTCCGCTTCCATCTTTTCGGAGGCGAGCCGGTGCGCGATCTCGATATCGATCCAGCGATCCTCGCCCGCATCGCTGAACAGATCCCGCTCGACCTTGCCGCCGGCAGCCACATAGGCATCTTCGCCGATCAGAAGCGCGATAGGGTCATTACCGCGCATCGAGCCGGTGGCGACCATGCGGCGAATGGCGTCGGCGCTGGGGTTGTAGGCATGGCGCATCTGCTCGAAGACGCGGATCTGCACTTCGTGCTGGTCGGTCGCAGCATAAGCTTTGGCGATTTCGAGGGTGATGTCACCGGCGGCGAGTGCCTCGAAAATCGGCGCTGCCAGATTAGGGTCCGGACTCACTACAGCCACCAGATGACGGTTGCGGCGAGGCTGATGGCGCCCATGAAGTTTTTGAGGTTGCGATCGAAGCGGGTGGCGATGCGGCGCCAGTCCTTGAAGCGACAGAACATG
>Ga0209815_1000162_pt1 | contig 52199 bp, 48 predicted proteins | sample CoawatmetaG00DNA_FD_187507 | JGI IMG/M metagenome (GOLD analysis project Ga0209815, IMG submission 187507) | Marine microbial communities from the West Antarctic Peninsula - Coastal water metaG002-DNA (SPAdes) (version 2) | ecosystem: Environmental > Aquatic > Marine > Coastal ...
AAAAAATGGAGAAAAAAACCTAGCAAGCATATTATTAATTGATGTTCCTGTAATTAAAAATAAAAATGAGATACATTACACATTGACTAATAATACAAATAAAGTAGAATTAGAAAAGGTAAAAAAGAGACTGGTTAAATTTTTAAAAATTGAATTAAAAAACACTAATATAGAGTTAGTAATTAACGTAGATAAAATAAAGGAAAAAAAGTTTTTATATACACCATCTGAAAAATATGAAAAACTCAAATCTATAAATCCTGTTATTGAAAAATTTAGAAAAGACTTTAAATTAAACTTGTGATTTTTTTAATAGTTCATAAATCATACCATCTGCTAATCCAATTTTAGGAACTCTAATACTCTCTGATTTCATGTTATTTAGTAAAAATTGGTAAATTTTTCCAGCAGGCACAATTACATCAACTCTATCAGGGTTTAATTTTAATAACAAAACTTTATCAGAATAAGACATTTCCTCTAATAAAGAAAGTGTCGAATTAATGTTTTCAATTGAAAACGACTTGCCTATTTTATTTCCTGAAAGTTTAAATAACTTATTTATATTTCCGCCCAAACCAATTACTTCAATATCCTTATGACTATTTAAATTCTCAACTATCCATTCTTTAAACACATCCCATGTTTCTTTTAAAACTAAATCATTAATAAGTCTAACTCCTCCAATTTCGAAAGATTTAGACTTAATCACTTTTCTATTTTTAAACAAAGTTAGTTCAGTACTTCCTCCGCCTACATCAATAAAACAATATGTTTTAGTATTATTTTTAGCTTTAAAAATTGGATTATTGGTTATTAGTTCTGCTTCTTTTTTACCATCAATAATTTCAATATTCAATCCTGATTTAGATAAAATTAAATCTATTATATTATCTCCATTTGAGGAACATCTTAGAGCTGAAGTCCCATAAGCTAGATATTTCTCAACTTTGTGTACCTTCATTAAAAGTTTAAATGAAATCATAGCATCAATTAACCTTTCAATATTTTCATTAGAAATTCTTCCAATAGTAAAAGCATCCTGTCCTAACCTAATAGGAACCCTAACTAAAGCATTTTTAGTAGATATTGTTTCTAGTTTATTTGTCGTGATGATATTTGAAATTAATAACCTAACAGCATTAGAACCAATATCTATAGTAGCGAAATTTTTTATTTCTTTAATACTGTCCAATTAGTTCAGGTAATAATTATAAAGTTCTTCTTGAGACCTTAAGGGTGGTTTGTTATTTATTTTATAACTGTTGACTTTTTTTGAATTCACATTCCTAGACTTGACGTTATCATTCCAATAAATATTAAATATATCTAAAATTTCTTTTTTTAATTCAGAATGGTATATTGGAGTAGTCACTTCTACCCTATTATCTAAATTCCTAGTCATCCAATCCGCTGATGAAATATAGACTTCATTATCTTGATCATTACAAAATATCATAAACCTGGTATGTTCTAAAAACCTATCAACCACACTAATTACTTCAATATTATCGCTCATCCCTAGTTCTTTGGGTATTAAACAACATATACCTCTTACTACCATTTGAATTTTTACGCCATTTCTACTAGCATCATAAAGAGCCTTAATCATATTATAACTTGTAATATTATTTAATTTTATTTTTATCCAAGCGGGTTTACCAAGACTAGCATTATGAATCTCCTTCTTAATTAATTTTTTAAATCTATTTTCTGTATTTATTGGCGAAACAATAAGATGTTTGAAATTATATTTTTTATAATTAGCATCAAAAAAGCTAAAAACATTTGAGACTTCATCTAAAACTTCATTATTTGAAGTGAATAAAGTTAAGTCTGTGTATACCTTTGCTGTAGATTCGTTAAAATTTCCTGTACTAATAAAACCATACTTTTTAATTATATTATTTTCTATCCTCTCTATTAGACAAATCTTACTATGGACTTTTAAATTAGGAGATCCATAAATTAATTTTATTCCGTGAGATTGCATTTCCTTTGCATATTTAATATTTGCAGATTCGTCAAATCTAGCTTGAAGTTCAATTTGAACTAAAACTTTTTTTCCATTTTTTGCAGCATTTATTAATGCACTTGCGACTTTAGATAACTTAGATAACCTATAAATAGTAATAGATATTTTTTTAACCTTAGGATCTATAGAAGCTTCTGTTAAAAAATTTATTATAAAAGAGAATTTATGAAAAGGAGTATGAAGAATGTAATCTCTATCAACTAACTTATTAAAAGTATTTTCTCCTAACTTAAAACCTTTAATATTTAATGGCTTAATTGACTTATAAAGTAGATCAGCTTTGTTAAGACTAGGGAACTTCATATAGTCTCGTCTGTTATGATATTTTCCGCCGGGAATTATACTGTCGGTATCATCGTCAATTTTCATTTTATTTAATAAAAACTTAAGAGAGTCTATTCTAATATTGCTATCGTAAACAAACCTTACGGGAACACCTGAAGATCTGTCTTTCACACTTTGAACAATCTTATCTAAAAAACTTGTGGAAATGTCATCATCAAAATCTAATTCAGCATCTCTACTTATTTTTATCATGTTAGCTTGAATAGCAACTGGGCTGAAGATTTTAAAAATATCATTTAAATGATAACGAATTAAATCATCTATCATTATTATATATCGATTCGAATCTTTTGAGGGTAACTCTACAAACCTGTCTAAATTTTTTGGAATATGAATAATACAATTTTGAATTGATTTATCAACTAACTCCATACTAACTAAAAGAATAGAAAGGTTTTCTTTAAATTTTGGAATTTTTCTAGATTTATTAAGAACAATTACTCCTAAAGATGGACTGATTTTTTCAAAAAAATGTTCTTGAGCATATTTTATTTGATAATCAAGAAGATTGTTTTCATTAATAAAAAATATATTCTTTTTCTCTAATAATTTTATTATTTGATCTAAAATTTTAAAACTTTTTTGTTGAAGATCTGTAGCTTTAATAGTTATATCGTTCAATAATTCATTTGCTGTTCTATCCTTATATAATTTTCTACTTGTATTATTACTAACTGCTACTCTTTTAACAGTTGCGTAACGTACTTTATAAAATTCATCTAAATTATTAGAAAAAATGCCTAAAAACCTGATTCTTTCAATTAAAGGAACAGAAGAATCGTTGGCTTCTTGTAAAACTCTTTGATTAAAATCGAGCCAACTAATTTCTCTATTGATAAATTTATTTTGAACGTTTTTCATTTAAATGTTTTAGGGAAATAATAATTACATTTCCCTTTAATAATGTCAGACCATAAAGATACATCAAATTCAAAAATTAAAATTCCCGAAGTAGGTACATGTAAACTTGATATCCCTCCATAATCTAATGCTAACTTATTACAAGAATTATTATGAGTGAAAATCATGACATTATCTAACTTATTATTGATATTTTTCACAAATACATCAACCATGTTTCCTGAAAAATCATACAAATTAAAAGATTCAATAATATTTAAATCACAGGAGTATGGTAAGTTATTGTGGAATACTTCTGCGGTCTGAAGAGTTCTTTTAGAGTGACTAGAAAAAATAGCATTAATTTTAATATCAAGATTATTAAATATCCCTGACATAATTTGAGAATCTGTATATCCTTGATTGGATATTGGTCTTTTTAAATCATCTACATTATGCTCCCAAGAAGACTTAGCATGTCTTATTAGTACTAACTTTTTCAAGGAGACAACCTATGAAAACTCCACCCCTTATCTCCTTTATTTTCGTAAACAATTCTATCGTGCAAACGATTGTCTTTACCTTGCCAAAATTCCATAGAAAAAGGTTTTACTATAAAACCTCCCCAATTTTCAGGTCTTTTTAACTCCGTATTAGAATTCTTTAAGGTTTCTAACTTATTGTACAAAAATTCTCTTGACGAAATAACCTCACTTTGATTTGAAACTATAGCGCCAATTTTACTTCCTTCTGGCCTAGAGTTAAAATAATCATTAGAATCAGCTTCACTGATCTTAGAAACTTTTCCTTTTATAATTACTTGTTGCTCTGTGCTAGGCCAATAAAACGACAAGCAAACGTTTGGATTATTCAACATGTCCTTACCTTTTTTACTATTATAATTTGTAAAGAACACAAAACCTAAATCAGAATATTTTTTTAAAAGGACTATCCTAGTTGAGGGTAAACCATTCTTGTCTACTGTAGAAATAGACATTGCATTTAATTCTCTTTCTGACTTATTAGAATCAATAATATTAAAAAATTTAGAAAATAATGCTACAGGGTTATTAGGTAAATCATTTTCATTTAGTTCTCCTTTGATATATTTTTTTCTGTAATCACTTAAATCTTTTGCCATATTTTATAAAGTTAAAAATATTTAAATTAAATATTAAAAGTTTTTCCATCATTACTCAACTCAACATTTGAAAAGACTAATTCAGCTTCAGTTTTAAAATCATCCAAGTTATTATATCTTGAGGAAAAATGTCCTAATATCAACATTTCTACATTAGCTTGTTTAGCAATTTCTGCAGCCTCTCTAGCTGTAGAATGCTTAGTCATATTAGCTATTTCTTTGTGACACTCTAGAAATGTAGATTCATGATACAAAACTGTTGAATTTTTAATTATTGGAATTATTTCAGGAAAAAAACATGTGTCACTACAATAAGCATACGACTTATCTTCCTCTTTTGGTTTTGTCAACAATGAGTTTTTTACTAATTCTCCATTTAAAGAAATCCCATCCTTTCCTAATTTAATTCCTCTATATTGAGTTTTATCAATATTATAGTTTTCTACATTTTGTATTAATAATTTCTTTTCATTTTTAATCTCAGTAAAAAGAAATCCGTTAGTATATATTCTGTGACTTAAAGGTATTGTTTGAATTTTGAATTTTGAATTTTCTAATAATACAGTTGATTTAGTTGAGTTTAATTCATGGAAATGTAAATCGTAATTAGTCCAGGAACCACCTAATTTAAGCAACAAAGTAATCGCTTTCTTTATTCCTGTTGGACCATAGACATTTAATGGTTTAATCCTTCCTAATAATTTTAAAGTGGATATGAGTCCAGGGAGTCCGAAAAAATGATCACCATGTAAATGCGATATAAAGATGTTTTCAATTGAATTTAATTTAACACCATATCTTCTAAGCTGAACCTGAGTTCCTTCGCCACAATCAATTAAAAAACATTTGCCATTAATTTCTAATAATTGTGATGAAGTAAAAGAATTATTTTTAGGAAAAGCAGATGAACAACCAAGTATAGTTAATTTCATATGGTTTCCAGGTCCAGGTCACGTTCAATCTCTTCTAATTGAATTAAATCTAAAGCTTCATTAAAAGTAGGAACTAGTGCTAATTCTAGTTCATGTAATTGTTCATTAATTTGTGAAGTGATTACAATAAAAGATTTATTTAATATTTTATATTTTTCTGATAAAGAGGATAAAAAATCTAAATAATCAATAATTTGTATTGATTTTAAATCGATTATAATATTTGAATGAATATACTTATTAGAATTAAATTGATCTTTTAAGTCATTAAATTTATCTGCTAGATCAAGTTTAAATAAAATATAATTATCAACAATTTTAATTGTCATATCAATAAAGCTTAGAGGCTAATAAATACATAACGGCCATCCTAATTGCAACACCATTTTCAACTTGGTCTAAAATAATAGCCTGATCTGAATCAGCAACTTCGCTAGTGATTTCTACCCCACGATTAATTGGACCAGGGTGCATAATAATAATTTCTTTGTTTAGTGAATCTAGAATCTGTTGGTTTAAACCAAATTGTTGAACATATTCTCTGGTTGAGGGAAAGTAAGTTTCGGACATTCTTTCGTTCTGGATTCTAAGCATATTTACCGCGTCACATTGATTTAATGCTTTAATAAAATTAGTTTCAACTGTAACTCCTAACGACTCTATATGTTTAGGTATTAAAGACTTGGGACCACATACAGTTACTTTAGCTCCTAATTTTTGATATGTAAAAATGTTTGAAAGGGCTACTCTAGAATGCAAAATATCACCAACAATTAAAATTTTTCTTCCATTTAAATCACCTATTCTTTCTGAAAGTGAATAAGCATCTAATAAAGCTTGAGTAGGATGCTCGTGAGTTCCATCCCCTGCATTAATTATACAAGAGTCAACATTTTTAGAGAGAAAAACACTCGCTCCTGGACTAGGGTGCCTAATAACTACCATATCTACTTTCATAGATAAAATATTATTAACTGTATCTATTAGAGTTTCTCCTTTAGATACAGAAGAACCATTTGAAGAAAAGTTCACAACATCTGCTGAAAGTCTTTTTTGAGCTAACTCAAAAGAAATTTTAGTTCTAGTACTATTTTCAAAAAAGAGATTTGCTATTGTCACATCTCTTAAGGAAGGGACTTTTTTAATCTTTCTATTGATAACTTCCTTAAAATGATCAGAAGTTTCAAATATTAATTTTAAATCATTAAGATTTAAGTATTTTATTCCCAATAAATGATTTACACTTAAATTACTCATTATTTGTTTTTAATTAAGTAAACTGAATCTTCACCATCATTTTCATTCCAATTAACTTTCACTTTTTCGTTTAGCCTTGAGTCTACCTGAATTCCGCAATAATCTGGTTGTATAGGTAATTCTCTTGAAAACCTCCTGTCAATTAAAGTCAATAATTGAATAGACTTGGGTCTTCCATAAGATTGTATAGCGTCTAATGCTGCTCTAATACTTCTTCCTGTAAAAAGGACATCATCAATTAATATAACTGTTTTACCCTCAATAACAAAGTCTAAACTTGTAGTACTTGCTTTTAAAGATTTTTCATTTCTTCTAAAATCATCTCTAAAAAAAGTGATATCTAAAAACCCAAGATTAATGTTATCATTATCATTTAGAAGTTGTAAAAGCCTAGTTGCAAGAATCGGGCCTCTGGGTTGAATTCCTATTAATACCGTGTTTGAAAAGTCATTATGATCTTCAATTAACTGATAAGAAAGACGATGAAGTATTGTTGATAATTCATTAGCGTTCAGTATTTTTTTTGGGTTCATCACGCTGATTTATATTCAAAATTAATACTTTTTTTGATTATATGTAAAGTTTTATAAAATATTGGGCTTAATTTCTTTTAAAAAAATAAAAAAAACGTTTATTATAATTTAATTTTTTCAGCTATTTTCTTGTAAGTTCCGTCGTAAAGTTTGGATCTTATTTTAGAAAATGCTGATAATGTCTCGTCTATATCAATCATCTCATGAGAAGTAGTTGGAATCAATCTTAAAAGGATTAAACCTTTTGGAATTACTGGATAAACAACTATCGAACAAAAAATGAAGTACTTTTCTCTTAATTCTTTTACCATAACCATAGCTTCATACATTGAACCTTTTAAAAATACAGGGGTTACACAACTTTGTGTATTGCCTAAATCAAAATTTTGTTTTTTTAAACCAGACTGTAAAGCATTAACATTAGACCACAATTTAGTTCTTAATTCAGGACGAGTTTTAAGCAGTTCTAGTCTTTTTAAAATACCTACGACTAATTGCATTTGTAGCGATTTAGCAAAAACCTGAGATCTCATATTATACTTTAAAAAGTCAATAATCATAGAATCACTAGCTATAAAAGCTCCAGTGCTTGCCATAGATTTAGCAAATGTGGCAAAATAAACATCTATTTGATTTTGAATACCTTGTTCCTCTCCTGCTCCTGCTCCAGTTTCACCAAGTGTCCCAAACCCGTGAGCATCGTCAACTAACAATCTAAACTTAAATTCTCCTTTAAGAGCAGCAATCTCTTTAATTCTACCTTGCTCTCCTCTCATACCAAAAACACCTTCTGATATAACAAGAATTCCTCCGCCAGTTTTTTCAGCTATATTAGTGGCTCTTCTCAAATTAGTTTTAAGACTTTCCATATCATTATGCTGATAAGTAAATCTTTTACCTATATGCAACCTAACTCCATCAACAATACATGCATGTGAATCGATATCATAAACAATAACATCATTTTTAGAAACTAGAGCATCTATTGTGGATAATATTCCTTGATAACCAAAATTTAACAAATATGCCTTTTCTTTAGAAACAAATTCAGCTACTTCACATTCAAGTTGCTCATGTAATTCTGTATGTCCTGACATTAATCTAGCACCCATAGGGTAAGCTGATCCATATTTTTTTGAAGCTTCAGCATCTGCTAATCTAACTTCTGGATGATTAGCTAAACCTAAATAATCATTAACGCTCCATGTAATTACTTTCTTACCATTAAAAATCATACGATTACTGATCGGACCTTCCAATTTTGGAAATGCAAAATATCCTTCAGCAACCTTAGCATATTGACCTAGGGGGCCTTTATTGGTTATAATTTTATCAAATAAGTCATTCATTAATTAAGTTGTAAATAAGAAGTGTAAAAATAATATTTATTTTATGTATTCAATAGGTTTTTCAAGATCAGTTTTTTCAGAATCAAAAAATCCTTGATCATTCATCCATTTGTCAGAGTATATTTTACTCATGTATCTTGAACCATGATCACAAAATATCATAACTACATTACTGTCTTTAGAAAAAATATTTTGTTTTGACAGCTGTTTAACAGCCTGAACTGCAGCACCAGAAGTGTAACCCACAAAAATACCCTCTTTTGTAGCTATTTCTCTTGAGGAGTGAGCACTTTGCTCATCGTTAACCTTTTCGAAAAAATCTATAACATCAAAATCCGTTGCAGTTGGAATTAAATTCTTACCTAGACCTTCAATCCTGTAAGGATATATCTCATCCTCATCAAATTCTTTAGTTTCATGATATTTTTTTAAAACAGACCCATAAGCATCTACTCCTATAATTTTGATATTTGGATTTTGTTTTTTTAGATATTTTCCTATTCCAGAAATTGTTCCTCCTGTTCCACTACTCGCTACTAAATGAGTTATTTTCCCCGATGTTTGTTCCCAAATCTCAGGCCCAGTGGTTTTATAATGAGCTTCGATATTCAACTTATTGAAGTATTGATTAATATAAAAAGAACCTTTGATTTCTTCGTGAAGTCTTTTAGCTACTTGATAATAAGATCTTTCATCATCAGCACTAACATGCGCAGGGCAAACATAAATTTTTGCACCCATAGCTTTAAGCATTTCTATTTTGTCAGGAGAAGATTTTGAAGATACTGCTAGAATACAATTAAAGCCTTTAATTATACTAACCATGGCTAAACTAAAACCAGTATTTCCAGATGTAGTTTCAATTATGGTAGTGCCTTTAGTAATTAAACCTTTTTTTTCTGCAGATTCTAAAATGTGTAGAGCAATTCTGTCTTTGTTCGAGTGGCCTGGATTAACTGCCTCTAATTTTGCATAAAAATTGCCAGGAATATCTTTAACAATTTCGTTCAGTTTGATAAGAGGAGTATTCCCTATTAACTCAAGTATGTTATTGTAAGCTTTTATCTTTCCTTTCATTTAAATTTTTCAACTTGAATTGAAGTTAACAAATTACTTAAAAAATACTAATACAACCAAATTTATTTATAAATCTCCTCAAGATCAAGTAAAAAGGCATATTCTTTAGCCAAATCTTTTAAAGCTTCAAACCTTCCAGATGAACCACCATGTCCAGTTTCCATGTCCGTATTTAAAAACAAGTTGTTTTTATCAGTTTTTAAATCTCTTAATTTAGCTACCCATTTAGCAGGTTCCCAATATTGAACTTGAGAATCATGAAGACCAGTAGTAACTAGTAAATTAGGATAACTAATTTTTTTAACATTATCGTATGGTGAATAAGTCATCATATAATTATAATAGCTTTTATCATTAGGATTTCCCCATTCATCATACTCGCTAGTTGTTAAAGGAATGGATTTATCCAACATAGTTGTAACCACATCCACAAAAGGAACAGCTGCAATAACTCCATTATAAAGTTCTGGAGCCATATTTAAAACAGTACCCATCAAAAGTCCTCCAGCAGAGCCACCATATGCATAAGTATGTTTTGGTGTTGTAAAACCTACGGAAACAAGGTGTTTAGTACAATCAATAAAATCTGTAAATGTATTTAGTTTATTAAAAAGCTTACCACCTTCGTACCAATCTCTTCCTAAATATTCACTTCCTCTAACATGTGCAATAGCATATACAAAACCACGATCTAAAAGACTTAGTCTACTAATTGAAAAAGAGGGATCTATAGTATTACCATATGATCCGTATCCGTAAATCAATAAGGGGTTAGACCCATCTTTAATAAGCCCTTTTTTGTAGACTATAGATATTGGAATTTTAATTCCATCAGAAGCATTAGCCCAAATTCTTTCAGAAATATAATTGTCTTTATTAAAATTTTCATCAATAACTAAATGTTCTTTTATAACTAATTTTTCTTTTGTTTTCATGTCAAAATCTATAACAGAGTACGGTTCTGTCATAGAATTATAAACATATCTTAAAGTATTTGTATTAAAATCAATATTTGATGTAGTGTAACTTGTATAAGTGTCGCTGTTAAAGTTTATAAAATAATTTTCTGTTTCATCCCACCTTTTAACATTGATTCTATTTAATCCATTAAGTCTTTCACTAACAACTAAGTAGTCCTTAAAAATATCAATACCTTCAATTAACACATCTTCTCTATGGTTTATTACATTTTCCCATTTATCAAATTCAGTATTTAATAAAGGGGCTTTCATTAATTTGTAATTTTTGGCATTGTCTCTGTTGGTTATTATATAAAAGTAATCTTCAAAATGATTAACACTATATTCAATTCCTTTAATTCTTTTACTAAATAACTTAAAATCCTCATCAGGATTGTCAGCATCAACAAACTGAAACTCTGTAGTTAAGGTACTAAAGGATGAAATAACAACAAATTTATTAGATTTAGTTCTAGATACATTGGTATAAAAAGTCTCATCTTTTTCATAATAAACTAATTGATCATCATCAGATTTAGTTCCTAATTTATGCTTGAAAATTTTATCATTCCTTAAGGTTTTAGAATCTCTATTGGTATAAAATAAAGTTAAATTATCATTAGCCCAAGCAAAACTTCCGGATGAGTTATTAATCTCTTCATTAAAAATCTCTCCAGTTTCTAGGTTTTTTATTTTGATATTATATAATCTTCTAGAAATTGTATCAAAGCTATAAGCAGCAAATTTATTGTTAGGACTGATTTGAATATTTGACAGATTAAAATATTCATGTTCCTTTGCAAGGTCATTGCAATTAAACAAAACTTCATCTTTGGCATTTATTGAATCTTTTCTTCTAATATAAACTGGATAGTCCATATCCTTTTTATATTTAGTTACATACCAATATCCATTTATAAAATAGGGGACAGATTCATCATCTTCTTTAATTTTACCTTTAATCTCTTCGAACAACTTCTCTTGAAAACCTTTTGTATGAGCAGTCATTTTATTGTAATAATCATTCTCCCTTTCTAAATAGTCAATAACTTCTGGATTTTCTTTTTCATTCAACCAATAGTAATTGTCAATTCTTAAGTCATCATGCTTTTTGAAAGAAGTAGGAATTTTATCTGCTTTTGGACTCGAAATTGAATTATTTATTGGCTGTTTCATATTTTTATTGCAAGAAGTCGCAAACATAATACATACTATTAAAAGTCTATAATATTTGATCATAAATTAAAACTTTAAATCATTTAAAATTTTTAAAAATGATTTATGCATTTCGTTAGAGTAATCTAAATGAGTTACTAGCCTCAGCTTATTGTCTCCCATGGAAATTAATTCAACTCCTTTTCCATTTAAAATATTTAAAAAAAGTTCTGAGCTTATGTTTGCCTTAATTTCAAAAATTACAATATTAGTTTCAACTTTTTCAACTTTTTTTATAAATGATAATTTTGATAAAGTAGATTCTATTTCTTTAGCTTTTAAATGGTCTTCACTTAGTCTTTCTATGTTGTTTTCCAAAGCATAAACACCACAAGCTGCCAAATACCCTACCTGCCTCATTCCTCCTCCTAAAATTTTCCTTATCCTGATAGCCTTGTTTATTAGTTCTTTTGATCCGATTAACACCGATCCCGATGGACATCCTAAACCTTTACTAAGGCAGACTGAAATAGAATCAAATAGAAGTCCAAAATCTTTAGGTTTTTTTTCTGTTTTTACAATTGCATTCCAAATACGTGCCCCATCTAAATGAAACGAAAGGTTATTGCTAATACAAGTCTGTTTTATTTTTTTAAATTCATCTAAATCCCAGCATGCTCCTCCTCCTTTATTGGTGGTATTTTCTACACAAACTAAAGATGTTTTTGGACTATGATAAAAATCTGGTGGGTTGATTGATTCTAAAACCTGTTTATTTGTAAACATTCCCCTTTCCCCATTAATTAATTTACAAGACACTCCACTATTAAAACTAACTCCTCCACCTTCATAATTATAAACATGCGCATATTTATCGCAAATAAGCTGATCTCCAGGGTTAGTGTGAAGATTTATAGCAGTCTGATTAGCCATGGTTCCTGAGGGGAAAAATAAAGCAGATTCCATTCCGAAAGTTTGAGCAATTATATTTTCTAATTTATTAACAGTAGGGTCCTCCTTAAAAACATCATCACCCACTTCTGCGTCAAGCATAGCCTTAAGCATTCCTTGACTAGGCTTTGTTACGGTATCACTTATTAAGTTAATTTTCATATAAATTAATTTAAAGAACAATTATTATTTCCTATTGGAGAACCATCAGGAATTTTAGGCGAGCTATTTATTTCGTATAATTCTGGATATTCTTTAAAATTCTCAATAATGTATAAATATTCTTCTCCGTATTTGTAAAGTTTTTTAGATTTTAAAATTAATCTTGTGACATATTTAATAGCCATTTTCGCTTCATAGTGCAGTTGCATATAAACATTTTCTTCTTGAGTTAAATTTAATAAGTGAATTAATAAATTAGTATTAATAATATGCTGTATTTGATTTACGTAAAAATCATCATGTCTTTTTTTAAAGGAACTTGAAATCAAACCACTTAACAAATACCTCACAGATAAATTAGAGTTATCTAAACTATTCTGGATCATAATTCTATTGAGCCTTTGGGGGTTTAATAAAAGAGAAAGAGTCATTTCACTTGCAGTTGAAGCAGCGCTAAAAGGGTCAAAAGAAACACCTGTTTTTCCATTAAAAGATTCTCTAGTTCTGGGAAAACCAAATGCTCTAGGAGGAAATAATTTTAATTTATCTCTTGGAATTGCTAAGTTGTTTGCATCTAAAGATTTTAAAACTGAACTCAAAGCCCTATTTTGTAATTCTAAATTTAAATCTTCTACTATTAATTGTTCATCACCTCTTAAAGCATAATTATAATCTAAACCTCCAATTAATTTAATAGCCGCTTCGGTTTGATATCTATGCATAAAGTATAACGGAACAAAAATATCTTCAAGAACTGAATATGGCTCAGAACTCTTTATATTAAATTTAGAAAAGTCTTTGATAGCTTTCTTTCTTACTTTAAAAATCTCATCTAACCCAGAAATGATATCTTTTCCGTTATCCCACAAGTGAGCTGAAACATGAGCACCACCCTGAGATCTTGCGTCATTATCAGTAATAAATCTAAGCCCTTTTAAATTTGCTTGTTTTAAAATATTATCTAATTCATTTTTTTCATCAATTGAATCAAATTCGGAGTAACTGTAAGCAACACTAACCTTATCCCATTCACCAATTCCTTTTGAGTAAGCATCATTCAAATCAATCTGATCACTATTTAAAGATATTAGAGGGTGAGGATAATCCATAACAGAAGCTCTATTATTAGTGCTTGAAGCAAAATTATGAGCAAAACCTAAAGTATGACCCACCTCGTGGGCACTTAATTGTCTAATTCTTGATAGAGCCATATTAAGCATTGGTTTATAATTAGAATTATCTTTTTCAAAAGGTTTGTTAATTAAAGCTTGAGCAATTAAAAAATCTTGTCTTATCCTTAAACTTCCAAGACTGACATGTCCCTTGATTATTTCTCCAGTCCTAGGGTCAACTACACTAGCTCCATAACTCCATCCTCGTGTAGATCTATGAACCCACTGAATTACATTATAACGACAATCCATAGGATCAGCATTTTCGGGAAGAATTTTGACTTGAAATGCGTTTTTAAAACCTATGCTTTCAAAAGCTTCATTCCACCAACCTGCACCATCTAATAACGCAGATCTAACTGGCTCAGGCGTGCCAGGGTCTAAATAATAAACGATTGGCTTTTTAACTTCACTAGAATCTAAATTTGGATTTAACTTTTCAAGTCGATGTCTTATCAATAATCTCTTAGTTATTGATTCATGAACCGGAGAAGCATAATCCATGTAAGAAATAGGAATTCCCCCACTTCTTGAATCAAATTTTCTTGGTTTATAATTGTCATCTGGTAACTCAATAAATGAATGATGCTGAATTACACTTATTATTGATGGATCAGGTGAAACACTTGAAATCATCTTTCCGTAATCACCAGAGTTTTTAAATGTTAACAATGCTTCAAATTCAACATTTTTTGGAAAAGCCTTAGTTCTTTCAATATTTAAAGCACTTTTTGTTAAATCTAAAATATATGAACCTTGATCTAAATTTTTTAATCTATTTGAAACTCCATGTGAATCTTGCATTAAAAACGGAGTAAAGTCTATCAAATAATAATCTTGATCAAATTCTACAATTTCAAAACCAAAAATTACTGATTTAGCAAAAGCTTCTTCTACACTCGCTCTTTCTAAATTATTTTCAGAAATTGCTTTAAATTTTTGATTAGGCTGAATTAGCAATAATTTGTTGCCATATTTTTTAAATTTAACGATTCGCTGATCACCTAATTGACCTCTGTCCAAACCTATATCATTTGATCCAAGACCTGTTGTTAAAGAACTCACATATAAAAACTCTTTATTAATCTTGTTTACTTCAAGAAAAATTTTATCGTTTGATTCTGAATAACTAAAATTAAAAAATCCTGAAAAACTTTTCTTTTCACTCTGAATTTCCTGAGATTTAATTTGAGTTGTTAATAAAAATAAGAGCAGGGTAAACATTAACCTATAATTCATAGTTAAATCAATTTTATTTAAATATAAAAATTAATTAAGTGAATATTTAGTGTTTTTATAATGTATTTTTGAAAAATATTTTTCAGAATGATTACTATTGATCAAATTAAGAATCTTCTTGAACGCACAAAGGCGTTAAGGAGATATCTTTGACGTAGAAACAAAAAATATTGAAATTACTAATAAAGAAGAAATTACCTTAGATCCTGATTTTTGGAACGATTCTAAAAAAGCTCAAATTATAATGAAAGAGCTTCAGTCACTTAAACAATGGGTTAAAGATTATGAAAAAGCAAAATCTTTAACTGAAGATTTAGAAGTTCTTTTTGAATATTTTAAAGATGGCGAAACATCTGAAAAGGAGCTTAATTCCCATTTTATTTTATGTTCAGATCACATTGAAAAAATTGAATTTAAAAACATGCTCTCAAACGAAGGAGATGAAATGAGTGTGGTTATTCAAATTACTGCAGGAGCAGGTGGTACTGAGAGCTGTGACTGGGCTTATATGCTAATGAGAATGTATATAATGTGGGCTGAAAAAAACAATTATAAATTAAAGGAATTAGATCTTCAACAAGGAGATGTAACGGGAATAAAATCTGTCACACTAGAGATTGATGGAGAGTATGGTTTTGGTTGGTTGAAAGGAGAAAATGGAGTTCATAGATTGGTTAGGATTTCCCCTTTTGACAGTAATGCAAAAAGACATACGTCTTTTGCTTCTGTGTATGCTTATCCTCTTGTAGATGATACAATAGAAATAAATATTAATCCATCTGATATTTCATGGGAAACCATGCGCTCTAGTGGAGCTGGAGGGCAAAACGTTAACAAAGTTGAGACTGCAGTCAGGTTGAGACATGGACCCTCAGGTATTGTCATTGAAAACTCAGAAACTAGATCTCAATTAGAAAATAAAGAAAAAGCTCTAAAATTACTTAAGTCTCAATTGTATGAAATTCAATTAAAAGAAAAAATGATTGAAAGAGAAAAAATTGAATCTAGTAAAATGAAAATTGAGTGGGGATCTCAAATAAGAAATTATGTACTTCACCCTTATAAACTGATTAAAGACGTTAGAACTGGTCATGAAACTAACAATGTAGATGAAGTTCTAAATGGTGGTTTAAACCCATTTTTAAAAGCTTTTTTAATGTCAAATTAATTATGAAAACAATAATTTTTGATTTAGGTGGAGTATTAGTGGATTGGAACCCTGAATACGTTTATTTGAAAGAATTTAAAGGGGATAGAAGAAAAATGAAATGGTTTTTTGATAATGTTTGTACTTCTAGTTGGAATGAAGAGCAAGACGGAGGTAAGTTAATGAAGGAAGCAACAGAAGAAAGAATAAAGCTTTTTCCTGATTACGAAAGATTAATAAGAATGTTTTATGGGAGATGGGAGGAGATGCTTAAAGACGAAATTTCTGGGACAGTTGAAATATTGTATAAATTAAAAAATAAAAATTATAAGTTAATTGCTCTTACTAATTGGAGTGCTGAAACTTTTCCAGTTGCAATAAAAAAATATAAATTTCTTGAATTATTTGAAGGAATTGTTGTGTCAGGAGAAATTAAAATGCTAAAACCGTTTAAAGAAATCTATAATTACACATTAAACAAATACAATCTAAATCCAAAGGAATGTATTTTTATTGATGATCGATTAAATAATGTAGAAGGAGCTGTAAAATGTGGTATCGAAGGAATTCAATTTGAATCTCCAGAAAAATTAATTATTAATTTAAAAAAATTAAAAGTTGAAATCTGAAAAATATAAATTACTACACAATCCAAGATGTAGTAAATCACGACAAGGTTTGGAGTTTTTAAAATCTAAAAATATTAATTTTGAAATAGTTTTATATCTGAAAGAAAAATTAGAAATACATGAAATTAAAAATATTGTAGTAAAATCAGAACTTAACCCAATAGATTTAATTAGAAAACATGAAGGAATTTGGAAAGAATTATACAAAGACAAAACTCTAACAAAAGATCAAATCGTTCAAGCTATATTTGATCATCCTAAAATTATGCAAAGACCTATTTTTATTTCAGAAACTAAAGCAATAATAGCTATACCTGCTGAAGAAGCTTTAAAAATACTATAAACTAAACCTTTTCGAAATTAAAAAGTCATAGACTTATATTAAACTTATATGAAGAATATTTTATTAATAATTACTATTTTATTATCGTTAAATATAAATGCTCAACAACCATCTATTTATCTATCAGGAACTATTTTAGATAGCGAGACTAATGTCCCACTTGAATATGCTACTATTTCTGTCTTTAAACAAAATGATAGCATTGCTAAATATGGAGGCTTAGCTGATTTAGACGGGAAATTTAATTTTGAAATTGCAAGGGGTGTTTATGACATAAAAATAGAATACATTTCCTTTAAAATAAAATATTTAAAAAAAATCACTATCTATAAATCTCAAGATTTAGGAACTATATTTATGTCCATTGATCAAAATATTTTGGATGAAGTGGAAGTCATTGGAGAAAAAACAGAAGTTGAAATTAAACTAGATAAAATAGTTTATAATATCGGAAAAGATTTAACGCTAAGAGGAAGCAGTGTAAGTGATGTTTTAGATAATCTTCCTTCTGTAGCAGTTGATATTGATGGGAACGTATCACTAAGAGGAAATCAAAGTGTAAGAATTTTAATAAATGGTAAGCCATCAGGGCTAGTTGGAATTAGCAGTAATGATGCCTTAAAGCAATTTCCCTCTGAAAGTGTTGAAAAAGTTGAAATAATAACTTCGCCGTCTGCCAGATACAATGCAGAGGGAACTGCAGGGATAATTAATATTGTTTTGAAAAAAAATAAACTGGCAGGTTTAAACGGTTCAATAACAACAAATGGTGGGGATCCAAAAACTTATGGGCTCTCAGCAAATATCAATTATAGAACTAAAAAAATAAACCTTTTTAGCAATGCTGGATATAGCTTAAGAAGCTATTTAAATGGTTCTAAAAGCGAAACAGAATATTATAGAAATAATTCTGTCAGTAATTTTCTTAACGAAAATGGAAATAGAACAAGTCAAAGTGATTCTTATTATCAAAATACTGGAATTGAATATTTTATTTCTGACAAAACCAGTATAGTTATTTCTTTCCTGAACAGAGAAAGTGAAAGTGATGATGAAACAATCAATAATATCAATCAAGATTTTCAGGGAAATAAAAAATCTTCTAAAAGAATTGAAAATGAAAATGAGTCCGATAATTCAAAAGAATTTTCGTTAAATTTTACTCACGAATTTATAAACAAAGGAAATATCACAATAGATTATCAAAAGGAAAAATCTAATGAAATTGAAAGTGGTATTATAACCAATACACAATCCGTTCCTAATTTCATAAAATATTTAGGTGAAAAAGTTAATACTAATGAAAATCAAGATAGCGAACTTTATAAAATTGATTACGTTTTACCTGTTGGAGAAGATGGGCAGTTTGAAATGGGCTATAGAAAGAGTAATAAATTTCAAAATACTGATTACTTAATTAAAGACGAAAATAAAAACGGAGATTTTATAAAAAACACTAATCTTAGTAATAATCTTTTTTATAACGAAAAAGTAAATGCTTTTTACACCCAATATGGAAATAAAAAAAATAAAATTTCATTTCTATTTGGCTTAAGACTAGAGGAGTCTAAAACTACAGTCAAGCAAATTGAAAGTAACAGCAATAGCATAAAAAAATATAACGACTTATTTCCAACAATAAATTTAGCTTTTGAATTAAAAGAAAATGAAACCATAACTTTAGGTTATAGCAGAAGAATAAGCAGACCTAGGTCATATTTCATCAACCCATTTCCTTCCAGATCTAGCGAAACAAGCTATTTCCAAGGTAATCCTTACCTAAATCCTAGTTATTCTAATGGAATTGATTTGGGTTACTTAAAAAGATTAGACAAAACGACTTTGAACGGATCAATATATTATAAAAAATCAAATCAAATATTTACTTTTGTTAACGAAGCAACTGGGAATTCAGTTTTTGTTAATGATATTCTTGTTCCTGTTATTAGAAGGTCTCCTATAAACTTGTCTTCGCAAGAAGAAATAGGAATTGAATTTAACACAAATTACACTCATTCTAAAAATTGGCGAATTGGTGGAAATCTTAATTTTTATCAATCGGAAATAATTGGAAATTATAATGGAGTTATTTACGATTCTAAAAATCTAATATGGTCAGGAAGATTAAACAACTATCTAAAATTATTTTCGTCAGTTGATTGGCAAACTAGGCTTAGCTACAGAGGACCTCAAAAAAATGCTATTTCAACTAGAAAAGCTTCAATAAGTACAAATACGGCTTTTAGTAAAGATATTTATGAAGATAAAATGACTCTAACGTTCAAAATAAATGATCTTTTTGAAACTCAAAAATGGAGATTAGAGACCTTTGGTCAAACATATAAAAATTATACAGAATCTAGTTGGAGAGGTGGAAGGAACTTCAATTTAAGCCTTATATATAGATTTAATCAAAAGAAAAAACAGGGAAACAACAGACCTAATTATCAAGATTATGGAGGGGAAGGATTCGGAGGATAAATTATTTTTTTAATTTACTTTCATCTCTTAACTCTTTTAACTTTTCTAGTAAAGATCCACCTATCCAGTAAGGCACAATAAAAGTTAATAAAAGAATCAATAGCCAAAAGCCCATTGTAAAAACTGATAAAAACAGAATAAAGCCTAAATATTGATCGAATTCAAACATAAATTTTAATTGATTCCACAAATATAAATAAAGATATGAACCAATGAAATTATTTTTAACAAATCATATTAAATTAATATCTAAACGTTTTATAGTAAATTTGTATAATAATTAAAGATTATGGATTATAGAATTGAAAAAGATACAATTGGAAAAGTTAACGTTTCTAGTAAAGCTTTATGGGGAGCACAAACTCAAAGGTCAATTAATAATTTTAAAATTGGTCAATCCGGCTCTATGCCAATTGAAATCATCTACGGATTTGCTTACTTAAAAAAAGCTGCAGCTTATACAAATCATAAATTAGGGGTTTTAGATATTAAAAAAAGAGATTTAATTTCAAAAGTTTGTGATGAAATATTACAGGGAAAACATGATAATCAATTTCCGTTAGTTATTTGGCAAACTGGATCAGGAACACAAAGTAATATGAATATAAATGAAGTTATTTCCAATAGAGGACATATTTTACAAGGAAATAAGTTAGGTGATGAAAATGATAAATTATTAACACCTAATGATGATGTTAACATGTCTCAATCATCAAACGACACCTTCCCTACTGCAATGCACATAGCTATATATAAAAAACTTGTAGAGCATACTATTCCAAGTCTTGAAGACTTTAAAGAAACTTTAGTAAATAAATCATCAGACTTTAAAAATATTATCAAGATAGGTAGAACTCATTTAATGGATGCTACTCCTATTACTCTTGGACAAGAGTTTTCTGGATACAGTTCTCAAGTCGAACATGGATTAGATTCTTTAAAGCATTCTTTAATTCATTTATCAGAGCTAGCATTAGGCGCAACAGCTGTTGGAACAGGTATAAATACTCCTAAAGGATATGCTATATTATCTACTGAATTCATTACGAAATTTACAGGTATTGATTTTATTTCTGCAAAGAACAAATTTGAATCGATTGCTGCTCACGATGCTTTAGTAGAATCTCATGGAGCATTAAAACTTATTGCAAATTCTTTAAATAAAATAGCTAACGATATTAGAATGATGGCTAGTGGTCCGAGGTCTGGAATTGGTGAAATTTCTATTCCAGCAAATGAACCTGGAAGTTCTATAATGCCAGGTAAAGTAAATCCAACACAGTGTGAAGCTATTTCTATGGTATGTGCTCAGGTAATAGGAAATGATGTTTCTGTTACGATTGGAGGCATGCAAGGACATTATGAATTAAATGTCTATAAGCCTCTAATGGCTGCTAATGTCATAGAATCTGCCACCTTGATTTCTGATAGTGTTAATAGTTTTAATACTAATTGTGTTAAAGGAATTGAGCCTAATACAAAACGTATTGAAGAACTAGTTAACAACTCTCTTATGCTAGTAACAGCACTAAATAGTAAAATTGGTTATTACAAATCTGCTGAAATCGCAAATTTGGCTCACAAAAATGGCACAACTTTAAAAGAAGCTACATTAAAGTTAGGCTATGCTAGTTCTGAAGAATTCGATAAGTGGGTAAATGTAAAAAATATGATAGGAAGAAATAATTAAACTCTTCCTTTAAGGGCATTAAAAGCCCAGCCAATAGAAATAAAACCAGTTCCTACTACACAAAATCCAATTGCATAGTCTTGATATTTAATCACACCCAATAATACTAGTGCAATCCCTAGAAGAGTTAAAACAAAGGAAGCAATTCCAAAAATATTATTTTTATTTAATCTCATAATTTCTTGTTGTTGTTATCTGCAATATCTTAATAAAAAAGATATCAATATGTTAAAAAACATATAAAAATCAATTTATTCTTCCAAGTAATTTTTCACGCCAATTAGACCACTTGTATTTTTTAGAAAAATAGATTAATAATAATGGATAAATCACTAAAACAGAGATTATTGTAGAATTTATAACTTCTGGCTCTGCAATATACTTTAAGACTGAATTTGTTTGAAAAACTGTCCAATCTGCAGTAACTAGAAGTGCTATTAGTAAATTATTTCCTGCATGAAATCCAAGAGCCAACTCCATACCTTCGTCCATTAGAGTGATGATTCCTAGAAAAAGTCCAGTAGCAACGTAGTGTACCAAAATTAAGTATCCTAGTTTACTAACTTCTGGGTTCCAAAAATGTAAAAAACCAAAAGAAAACGAGGTTAAAATCAACGGGAACCACTTATTTCCAGCAAAAACTCCTAAACCTTGCATTAAATATCCTCTAAACACATATTCCTCAAAACTTGTTTGAATTGGAATAAAAACAATAGCCACAAAAAATAATATAATAAAAGATGAAAATTCAAAATTAAAAACATACTCTTCTGGGAAAAAAAAATAACTAAAAACAGTGTTTAAAATGGTTATCAATGCAATACAAAAAAAAGAAGTACGAAGTCTACTTAAATCAATTTTTGATCTGGATGTAGTCAAGGATAAAAAAGATTGTCTATGTAAATATTTTACAACAAGATAAAGACCTAAAAACCCAACTACAAAAGAAAGAAGAAAATAAAATAACGTAAGGTTACTATCTCCTAGTATTGTCATCATATTAGATTCAGTTAGATTAGAGGCACCTTCTAAACCTGTTTTAGATATAATTGCTGCAATAAAAGGAATAGTTCCTAGCTGGGAAAAAATAAAAATTACAATAATTCCAATAACGTATCTTCCTAAATTATTACTTGTTTTTAAAGCATTTTCGATGTACATATTATTGTTTTTTATTTAAAATCATAGTAGAAAGTTTACAATGAGAAATCAAATTATTTTTATCATCTGTTATCTTAATTTCCCATAATTGAGTTGTTCTTCCTTTATGAATTGGAGTAGCTTTAGCATAAACAAACCCCTCTTTAACTGATTTTAAGTGATTAGCGGATATAATTATCCCTCTAACCATTTGTTTCTCTCGGTCAACTGATAAATAGGATGCTGCACTTCCTACTGATTCAGCTAATGCAGCTGTAGCTCCTCCGTGTAAAACTCCATCAGGTTGAAATACCTTTGAATTTACTGGCATTTTTGCAGTTAAAAAATCTTCTCCAATATCTATAAAATTCATCTCTAAAGTTTCCATCAAAGAATTCTTATTTGCAGAATTTATTCTTTTTAAAATTTCTTCTTTTCCCATCTTCTAAATGTATAAAACAAAAAAAACGCATCAAATATATTAATGCGTTTTTTTATTAAAAAATAATTATTAATTACTTAACCTCTTCAAAGTCAACATCTTGAACATCATCTGAATCATCTTTAGCATCAGATGGATTAGAACTGTCAGGTTGAGGGTCTGTAGAACCACCAGCTTGTTGAGATTCAGCTTGTGCTTTATAAAGTTCTTCAGATGCATTTTTCCAAGCTTCATTAATTCCTTCAAGTGCTGTTTTAATACTTTCAACATCTTTAGATTCAATCGCTTTTTTCAACACATCAAGAGACTCCTCTATTACTTTTTTCTTATCATCTGAAAGTTTTTCTCCGAATTCTTTCAATTGACTTTCAGTTTGAAAAACCATAGCATCAGCACTGTTTAGCATGTCTACTTCTTCTTTTACTTTTTTATCTGATTCTGCATTTAATTCAGCTTCTTTCTTCATCTTTTCGATTTCATCATCAGTCAAACCTGAAGATGCTTCAATTCTGATGTCCTGAGTTTTTCCAGTAGCTTTATCAGCAGCTGTAACATGAATCAATCCATTTGCATCGATATCAAAAGTAACTTCAATTTGAGGTGTTCCTCTTTGAGAAGGTGGAATACCATCCAAATGAAATCTTCCAATTGTATTGTTATCTTTTGCCATAGGTCTTTCACCCTGAAGCACATGAATTTCAACCGATGGTTGGTTGTCAGCAGCTGTAGAAAATACTTGAGATTTTTTTGTAGGAATAGTGGTGTTAGAATCAATTAATTTTGTCATCACACTACCCATTGTTTCAATGCCTAAAGACAATGGAGTAACATCTAGTAATAAGACGTCTTTAACATCACCTGTAAGCACTCCTCCTTGAATTGCTGCACCAATTGCAACAACCTCATCAGGATTAACTCCTTTTGAAGGTTTTTTACCAAAAAACTTTTCAACCTGATCCTGAATAATAGGAATTCTTGTAGAACCACCCACTAAAATAACTTCATCAATCTCTTTAATATTTAAGCCAGCATCTTTAATTGCTTTTTTGACAGGCTCCATCGACCTTTTTACTAAATCACTTGAAAGCTGCTCAAACTTAGACCTTGTTAATGAAACTACTAAATGTTTTGGGCCAGTTGAAGTAGCTGTTATATATGGTAAGTTAATTTCTGTTTGTGCAGATGATGAAAGTTCAATTTTTGCTTTTTCTGCAGCTTCCTTAAGCCTTTGTAAAGCCATTGGATCTTTTCTTAGATCAATATCTTCTTTCTTTTTAAAATCATCAGCTAAAAACTTAATAATTTCTTCATCAAAATCATCTCCCCCTAGTCTAGTATCTCCGTTAGTTGAAAGAACTTCAAATACACCATCACCAAGCTCTAAGATAGAGATATCAAATGTTCCACCACCTAAATCATAAACAGCAATTTTTTGATCTTTTCCAGCTTTATCTAAGCCATAAGCTAAAGCAGCTGCAGTAGGTTCATTTATAATTCTTTGAACTTTAAGTCCTGCAATCTCACCAGCTTCTTTAGTAGCTTGCCTTTGAGAATCATTAAAGTATGCTGGAACTGTTACAACTGCTTCAGTTACAGGATTCCCTAAATAATCTTCAGCTGTTTTCTTCATTTTTTGAAGAATCATAGCAGATAATTCTTGTGGCGTATATAATCTTCCGTCAATATCTACTCTAGCTGTATCATTATCTCCTTTCACTACTTTGAAAGCAGATCTATCAGCATCTTTTTTAGACTCACTGTATTTGCTACCCATGAATCTTTTGATTGACGCGATAGTCTTAGTAGGATTTGTTACAGCTTGTCTTTTTGCTGGGTCACCAACTTTAATTTCACCACCTTCAACAAAGGCAATAACAGATGGAGTTGTTCTTTTTCCTTCTGCGTTTGGGATGACTACAGGCTCATTACCTTCCATTACAGAAACACAAGAGTTTGTAGTTCCTAAATCAATTCCAATTATTTTACTCATTTTTTTAAATTTATCAATTATGAATTATTTATTTCAATGATTGTGCCACACAAATATGTATGACAGTATGTCAGTATTAAATTTTGAATTGTATTGATTAATTTTTAAATTACATTTACATATAATAAAACTTATCAATGAAAGAATATAAAAGAGTAACTACTCATACTTTATTAGAAATGAAAAATCGTAAAGAAAAAATTTCTATGTTGACAGGGTATGATTACTCTATGGCTAAAATAATTGATAAATCTGGTATTGATATAATACTTGTTGGTGATTCAGCTTCAAATGTAATGGCTGGACATGAAACAACGCTGCCAATTACACTAGACCAAATGATTTATCACGCATCTTCAGTTGTTAGAGGAGTTAAAAGGTCTTTAGTTGTAGTTGATCTTCCTTTTGGAAGTTATCAATCTGATCCAAAGGAAGCTTTGAGATCCGCAATAAGGATCATGAAAGAGTCAGGAGCGCATGCTGTAAAAATGGAAGGAGGAAGTGAAATTAAAGAATCTATTGTAAAAATTCTTAATGCTGGTATTCCTGTGATGGGACATTTAGGTTTAACTCCTCAATCCATATATAAATTCGGAACTTATAGTGTTAGAGCTAAAGAAGAGAAAGAAGCTAAAACACTTCTTGAAGACGCCAAACTTTTAGATAAACTTGGTTGCTTTGGAATCGTACTAGAAAAAATTCCGGCTAAAGTTTCAAAAAAAGTTACGAGTTCTGTTACTGTGCCAATAATAGGAATTGGAGCTGGAAGTGATGTTGACGGCCAAGTTTTGGTAACCCACGATTTAGTAGGATTAAATTCTGAATTTAATCCAAGATTTTTAAGGAGATATGTGAACTTAGATGAAATAATGACTAGTGCAATTCAATCATATATTAAAGACGTTAAAAGTTTAGATTTTCCAAATAAAGACGAACAATATTAAATCTCTTTGTGATAGAAATTCTTTTTGAAGATAATCATCTTATAATAGTTAATAAAAAACCTGGAGATCTAGCTCAAGGTGATAAAACTAAAGATGAAACACTTGGAGATAGAGTTAAAGATTATCTTAAAAAAAAATACAATAAATCAGGCGAAGCTTTTTTAGGTATTACACACAGACTTGATAGACCCACAAGTGGCGTTATAATTTTTACTAAAACTTCAAAAGCACTCTCTAGAATGAACGAAATGTTCAAAAAGAATGAGATTAATAAAACCTATTGGGCTATTGTTAAACTAATAGTTAATAAATCCAGTGTTAAGCTAGAAGACTATTTAACGAAAAATCCAAAGCAAAATAAATCTTACGTTACAAACCCTTTAAATAAAAAAGCAAAAAAAGCGATTTTACATTATCAATCAATCCTAAATTTAGATAATTATTCATTATTAAAAATTAAACTTGAAACAGGGAGACATCACCAAATAAGAACTCAATTATCTAAGGCTGGAATGTCTATTAAAGGAGATTTAAAGTATGGCTTTCCAAGACCCAATTCAAACGGTAGTATTCATTTACATTCAAGAAAAACAGCATTCATTCATCCAGTAACAAAAAAAGAAATAATAATTATTGCACCTCCTCCTATTGATAAGATTTGGGATATGTGCCTTAAAATGCTATAATAATAGATTTATTTAAGCGATTTTACTACTTTTGATTTATAAGTTTCTAAATTATATCTAAAATCAAAAATGAGTATTGAAAATGTTAAAATATTTGATACAACTTTAAGGGATGGAGAACAAGTTCCTGGTTGCAAACTAGATACTTCACAAAAATTAGTTATTGCTAGGAGATTAGAAGAGTTGGGCGTAGATGTAATAGAAGCAGGATTTCCAGTTTCTAGCCCAGGAGATTTTAATTCTGTCGTAGAAATTTCTAAAATTATAAAAAATACAACAGTTTGTGCTTTAACAAGAGCAGTGAAAAAAGACATTGAAGTTGCAGCAGATTCATTAAAGAATGCAAAATATCCAAGAATTCATACAGGGATTGGAACTTCAGACTCTCATATTGAACATAAATTCAAATCTTCAAAAGAAAAGATTATTGAAATTGGTTATAAAGCAGTTAAATATGCTAAAACTTTTGTTAATGATGTAGAATTTTACGCTGAGGATGCTGGCAGAACTGATAATGAATTTTTAGCTAGAGTTTGCGAAAAAATGATTGAAGCTGGCGCTACTGTGCTTAACATTCCCGACACTACAGGATATTGTTTACCATCAGAGTATGGTGAAAAAATAAAATTTCTTTATGAAAATGTAAAGAATATAGATAAAGCCATAATTTCATGTCACTGTCATAATGATCTAGGATTAGCTACAGCTAACTCCATAGCAGGAATAGTTAATGGAGCTAGACAAATAGAATGTACAATAAATGGAATTGGAGAGAGAGCAGGCAATACTTCTTTAGAAGAGGTTGTAATGATTATGAGACAACATCCTGATTTAAATCTGGATACAAATATAAATTCGAAACTTTTATTTGATACTAGTAAAATGGTTTCTGACAATATGGGGATGCCTGTTCAGCCAAATAAAGCAATAGTTGGTGCAAATGCATTTGCACATAGCTCTGGAATTCACCAGGATGGAGTTATAAAAAACAGAGAAACTTACGAAATAATCAATCCCCTTGATGTTGGTGTAACAGAATCAGCAATAATCTTAACAGCTAGAAGTGGTCGAGCAGCATTAGCTTACAGAGCTAAAAAAGTTGGATTTGATCTTACTAAAAACGAATTAGATCTTGTGTATTTTGAATTCCTAAAGGTTGCCGATTTAAAAAAAGAAGTATTGGATGAAGACATTCCAACAATAATAAAAAACTCTCTTTAATTATAATTTACTTATGAGTAAAACCTTATTTGATAAAGTTTGGGATTCACATGTTGTTCACAAAATAAATAATGGACCCGACGTATTATTTATTGACCGACATATGGTTCATGAAGTAACTAGTCCAGTTGCTTTTTTAGGATTGAAAAACAGAAATGCAGAAGTTCTTTTTCCAGAAAAAACTTTTGCAACTGCTGATCACAATACACCAACACTTAATCAACATCTTCCGGTAAAAGACCCTCTTTCTGCTAATCAATTAAAAGCATTGGAAGAAAATTCTAAGCTACATGGGATTTCATATTGGGGATTAGGTCATGAAAAAAACGGAATAGTCCATGTGGTTGGCCCTGAATATGGGATAACTCAACCTGGTGCAACTATTGTTTGCGGAGATTCACATACTTCAACACACGGTGCATTTGGAGCTGTAGCATTTGGAATAGGAACTTCTGAAGTAGAGATGGTTCTTTCTACTCAATGCATTATGCAACCTAAACCAAAAAAAATGAAGATATCTATTGATGGAATTCTCGGTAAAGGAGTAACTCCAAAAGATGTCGCATTGTTTATCATATCTAAACTAAGTACATCAGGAGCTACAGGATATTTTGTTGAATATTCTGGAGAAGTATTTAGAGAAATGTCCATGGAAGGTCGTATGACTGTTTGTAATCTTAGTATAGAAATGGGTGCAAGAGGTGGAATGATTGCACCTGACAATAAAACATTTGAATATATAAAAAACAGAGAGTTCACTCCAAAAGAGGATAAGTGGGAGAAAGCCATGAAATATTGGTCAACTCTTTACTCTGACGAAAATGCAATTTTTGATAAAGAATTATTTTTTGATGGAAACAACATTCAACCGATGATTACATATGGTACTAATCCAGGAATGGGAATTAGTATTTCAAAAGGAATTCCTGAAGCTAAAAATCAAGATAGCGGAGTTAATACCTATCTAAAATCTCTAAACTACATGAACTATAGTGAAGGAGAAAGTATGTTAGGTAAAAAAATTGATTTTGTGTTTTTAGGAAGCTGTACAAACGGTAGAATTGAAGACTTTAGAGAATTTGCAAAAATTGTTGAAGGAAGAAAAAAAGCTTCTAATATAACAGCATGGCTCGTGCCAGGATCGCATAAAGTTGAAAAAGCAATAAAAGATGAAGGTATTTTAAAAGTTTTAGAACAAGCTGGGTTTGAGTTAAGAGAACCAGGGTGTTCAGCTTGCTTGGCGATGAATGATGATAAAATCCCTGCAGGTAAATATGCAGTTAGCACATCAAATAGAAATTTTGAGGGAAGACAAGGCCCTGGTTCAAGAACATTATTGGCTAGTCCTCTTGTTGCGGCAGCAGCGGCAGTCACAGGAGAAATAACAGATCCTAGAACATTATATTAAAAAATGGGTTACGAAAAATTCAATACATTAAAAAGCACAACAGTTCCATTAACAATTGAAAATGTTGATACTGACCAAATTATTCCAGCTAGATTTTTAAAAGCTACTGAAAGAATTGGTTTTGGAGAAAATTTATTTAGAGATTGGCGTTACAATGCTGATAATTCAATAAAAAAAGAGTTTGTATTAAACAATGACACTTATAGTGGTAAAATACTATTAGGAGGTAAAAATTTTGGATCTGGATCGTCCAGAGAACACGCAGCTTGGGCTATTTATGATTATGGATTCAGATGTGTTATTTCAAGTTTTTTTGCCGATATTTTTAGAGGAAATTGTTTAAACATAGGGGTGCTTCCTGTCCAAGTTTCTCCTGAGTTTTTAGAAACAATATTTGAGTCCGTTTTTAAGAACCCTAAAACAGAGTTGATTGTGAATTTAAATACTCAAAAAGTAAATATCCCATGTTTAGGTATTTCAGAAGCATTTGATATTAATGAATATAAAAAAGAGAATATGTTAAATGGATATGATGATATAGACTATCTAACTAACATTAAGGATACTATAAGTGAATTTGCAAAAAACACTCCTCTTTAACAAATATTTGTTACTATAAAAAATGAATAAAAAGACTATTGAAATAATGGACACCACCCTAAGGGATGGAGAACAAACTTCAGGTATGTCTTTTTCATCATCTGAAAAATTAACAATTGCAAAATTGTTACTAACTGAGCTAAAAGTAGACAGAATTGAGATTGCTTCTGCTAGAGTTTCAAAGGGTGAATTTAAAGCTGCTCAATCCATTACTAAATGGGCTCAGAAAAATCAATATTTAGATAAAGTAGAAATTTTAACATTTTTAGATAATGGAATTTCGCTAAAATGGTTAATAAATTCTGGAGCTAAGGTTCAAAATTTGTTAACAAAAGGATCTTTGAACCACCTTAAGCATCAAATAAAAAAGACGCCGGATGAGCATTTTAGAGAAGTGTCAAATTCAGTCTTAAATGCACTTGAAAAAGGTATTGCTACAAACGTATATTTAGAAGATTGGAGTAACGGAATGCGTAATTCTAAAGGTTATGTATATAAGTATCTAGATTTTCTTAAAACACTACCGATTAAAAGAATTCTTCTACCTGACACCTTAGGTATTTTGAGTCCAAAAGAAACATATAAGTTTCTTTCAGAAATAGTAAGTAAATATCCCAAGTTACACTTTGACTTTCATGCACATAATGATTATGATCTTAGTGTTTCAAATGTGATTGAAAGTTTAAACGCAGGTTGTCATGGTATTCATTTAACTATAAATGGGATGGGAGAAAGAGCTGGAAATGCTCCAATGGCTAGTGTTGCTGCAGTAATCAGAGATTTTCTTCCAAATATTCATATTAATCTAAATGAAAAATCACTTCACAAGGTTAGTAAATTAGTTTCAGCATTTACAGGTTTTAGAATTCCAGCTAATAAACCAATTGTAGGAGACAATGTTTTTACACAGACGGCAGGGATTCATGCAGATGGAGATAGTAAGAATAATTTATATTATAACGATTTGCTTCCAGAAAGGTTCGGAAGAAAAAGAAAATATGCCCTAGGAAAAACATCAGGAAAAGCTAATGTTAAAAAAAACTTACAAGAATTAGGCTTAACCCTAAATGATGAGGAAATTAAAAAAGTAACCAATAGAATTATTGAACTTGGAGATAAAAAAGAAAAAGTAACATCAGAGGATCTCCCTTTTATAATTTCTGATGTTTTAAATAATTACGATTTTAAAAAAAATATAATTATTCAATCATATGAAATAAAACATAAAAAAGGATTTAATCCCTCAGCAGATTTAGAGATAGTAATTAACGGGAAGTTATTTAAAGAAAGTGGATCAGGTGATGGTCAGTTTAATGCTTTTATAAATGCAATAAAAAAAATATATAAAAGAATTAATATTATTTTACCTTCACTAGTAGATTATACTGTTACTATTCCCCCTGGAAGTAGTTCAGATTCACTATGCGAAACTTTTATAACGTGGAGATTTAATAATAAGGATTTTATTACCAGAGGGTTGGATTCAGATCAAACAGTTTCAGCTATTAAAGCAACAGAAAAAATGTTAAATATTATATCAAATAATTAATGAAATTAAATATAGCACTCCTTGCAGGAGATGGAATTGGACCAGAAGTAATAGATCAAGCTGTAAAAGTATCTAATGCAATTGCAAAAAAATTCAATCACTCAATTAATTGGGTAAGTGCCTTAACAGGTGCTGCAGCAATAGATGCTGTTGGAGAACCATATCCAATAGAAACTCATAATATATGTCTTAATGCCGATGCTATATTATTTGGAGCAATAGGAGACCCAAAATATGACAACGATCCTTTGGCAAAAGTAAGGCCGGAACAAGGTTTGTTAAAAATGAGACAGGATTTAGGATTATTTGCCAATGTAAGACCAACGTTTACTTTTCCTTCCCTAATAGATAAATCCCCATTAAAAAGAGAAAGAATTGAGGGAACAGATTTAGTTTTCTTAAGAGAACTTACTGGTGGGATTTATTTTGGTGAAAGAGGCAGAAAAGATAATGGAAATACAGCATTTGACACCTGTACATATACTAGGGAAGAAATAACTAGGTTAGCAAAAAAAGGTTTTGAACTAGCAATGAGTAGATCGAAAAAACTTTGTTGCGTAGATAAAGCTAATGTTCTTGAATCATCAAGACTATGGAGAGAAACTGTTCAAATGATGGAAAAAGATTATCCTGAAGTAAAGGTTTCTTATGAGTTTGTAGATGCAGTAGCAATGCGATTAGTTCAATGGCCAAATTCTTATGATGTTTTAATTACTGAAAATTTATTTGGAGACATTTTGACTGATGAAGCATCCGTTATATCAGGATCTATGGGTCTAATGCCCTCAGCATCAATTGGTTTAAAAAACTCTTTATTTGAACCGATTCACGGGTCTTATCCTCAAGCTGCAGGAAAAAATATAGCTAATCCATTGGCAACAATATTATCAGCTGCAATGATGTTTGAAGATGCTTTTAATTTAAAAGAAGAAGCTAAATTAATTAGGCTTGTTGTAAATCAATCTTTAGAAAAATCAATAGTAACAGAAGATTTATCAGATAAAGAAAAGGCTTATAAAACTAGTGAAGTTGGCGACTGGTTAACTGATCAAATACTAAAATAAAAAAAAGCGTCTCAAAATAAGACGCTTTTTTTATAAACTTAGTGAGAAATATTATTTATCTTCTTCACTATCCATCTTTTTCTTAAGATCCATTAAGACATCCAAATCACCTAAAGTTGATTTATCAGATTCTTTAATTTTATTTTTCTTAAGAGATTCTTTAACATTTTTCTTTTCTATATCACTAAAAATAACTGTGTGGGACATTACTACTCTTTTAAAATCTTTGTTATACTCGATAACTTTAAAATCTGCTGTATCCCCTTTTTTTAATTTATTCCCATCTTCTTTCACAAGGTGTCTGTTAGGAACAAAAGCTATAATATCATCATTAAAAATAATAGTAGCTCCTTTATCATTAGAATCTGAAATAGTAGCGTTATGAGAAGTCCCTTCTGCAAATGATTTATCATAAAGGTCCCATGGATTATCTTTTGTCTGCTTATGACCTAAACTTAATTTTCTTGCTTCAGAATCTAATTCAAGAACAATAACATCAATAGAATCTCCAGAAGAAAATAATTCAGAAGGGTGTTTTACTTTAACTGTCCATGATAAATCTGAAATATAAACTAAACCGTCAATCCCCTCTTCTAACTCAACAAAAATTCCAAAATTAGTAAAGTTTCTTACAACTCCTGAATGTTTTGAACCTACAGGATATTTACTAGTTATATCAGTCCAAGGATCGGATGAAAGTTGTTTTATTCCTAAAGACATTTTTCTTTCTTCACGATCTAAAGTCAAAACAACCGCCTCTACCTCGTCACCAACTTTAACAAAATCTTGTGCAGATCTTAAATGAGTAGACCAAGACATTTCAGAAACATGAACTAACCCTTCAACTCCATCAGCTACTTCAACAAATGCTCCATAATCTGCAAGAACAGAAACTTTACCTTTCACCTTATCACCTTCTTTAAGTTCTGTGTCTAGAGATTCCCAAGGATGGGCACTCAATTGTTTAACCCCTAATTGTATTCTAGATTTATCATCATCAAAATCAAGAATAACAACATTTAACTTTTGGTCTAACTCTAAAATTTCACTTGGGTGATTAATTCTGTTCCATGACAAATCAGTTATGTGTATTAATCCATCTACACCTCCAAGATCAATAAACACACCATATGTGGTAATGTTTTTTACAGTTCCTTCAAGAACTTGACCTTTTTCTAATTGTCCAATAATTTCTTTCTTTTGTAATTCTATATCAGCTTCAATAAGAGCTTTGTGAGATACTACTACATTTTTAAATTCGTGGTTGATTTTTACAACCTTAAACTCCATGTTTTTATTAATATATTGATCATAATCTCTGATAGGCTTGACATCTATTTGAGAACCTGGTAAAAAAGCTTCTAATCCAAAAACATCAACAATCATTCCTCCCTTAGTTCTACATTTAACAAAACCATTAACTACTGTAGATTTATCATGTGCTTCATTAACTCTGTCCCATGCTTTAATAGTTCTAGCTTTTCTGTGGGAAAGTATTAGTTGACCTGTTTTATCTTCTTGGATATCTACTAAAACCTCAACCTTGTCACCAACTTTTAAATCAGGATTGTATCTAAATTCATTTAAAGAAATAACTCCTTCGGATTTAGCATTAATATCTATTATTGCTTCTCTATCTGTCAAGTTAATAATAACTCCGTCTATAACACTTTCATCGTAAGTGTCAACAAAATTTTCTTTTATTAATTTATCAAACTCTAAAAGTTTATCATCTTTTACTGTCTCAATACCTTCTTCATAAATATCCCAATCAAAATCTTCTAAAAATTTTTCTGGAGAAACTTCTTCATTAACAACCTCTTCAATATTTAAATCTTCACTAGTTGTTTCCTCTAAAATTTCATTTGTGATAATTGGTTCAACAATTACATCTTCAGAAACTTTAGGTTTTACTATTTTTGAAGCTTTAGAAGGTTTTGTAGTTTTTTTTACAGCTTCCTTAGGATTGCTGTCTTTTTTTTCTGCTGGCATAACTTAAAATTTGTATTTTAATTTATTTATAGACTTTAAGGAATAAATTAAAAGTTGTTTATAATTTTTAATCTTTTGAATATCTATATTAACCTATCAAAAGGATCGCGAAAATAAGTTCATTTTATTCGATAAACAAATTTTTTACAAAGAATTTGACAAGGTTAAAGAAATGAGATTTGAAATTTTATCTTCAAGTTCTACTAAACTCATATTCTCAGTATTAATTAAAACAGCATCCGAAGCTTTTTTCAAAGGAGAATTAGGTCTATTTATGTCTTGAAAATCTCTTAAATTAATATTTTTAAAAACCTCATCATAAGAAATTTCTTTATCTGTTATTTTAAGTTCGTCAAATCTTCTTTTTGCTCTAGTTTCTACAGAAGCTTCTAAAAAAAATTTTAATTCTGCTTTAGGGAAAACAACTGTCCCTATATCTCTGCCGTCCATAACAACTCCTTTATTTTTACCGAAAGAATGTTGGATTTTAACCATGTGAGTCCTTACTTCGTCTATAGCAGCTAATTGACTAACTAAGTCAGAAACTTTCAGCGATCTAATTTTATTTTCAACTGACAAGCCGTCCAAGTGAATCTCTAGACAATCAGACAAAGAACCTTTTCTGAAATCAATTCTTAATTTCGATAAGTCATTAATAATAGCTTCTTTATTTATAAAACTTTTTGATATTATGTTGTTACTAATTGCATAATATGTGAGTGCTCTATACATGGCTCCAGAGTCTATGTACAAGTAGCCTAATTTTTTTGCTATACGTTTAGCTAAGGTGCTTTTTCCAGTAGACGATGTACCATCAATAGTTATAATTATTTTATTTAACATTAAAACAATTTAAAATTTTTAACCTTCGTATTAGTTATTGCTAAATCAATGACCTCTTTCATTGTGGATACGTAATGAAAAGTAAGACCTTTTAAATAACTTTTATCAATATCTAGTATGTTTTTTTCATTATCCTTACAAAGAATAATCTCTTTTATTTTTGCTCTTTTAGCAGCAAGAATTTTTTCTTTTATACCACCAACTGGTAAAACCTTTCCTCTAAGTGTGATTTCACCTGTCATAGCCAACTTGTTTTTAACTCTTTTTTGTGTGAGTAATGATACGATTGATGTTAGCATAGTTATCCCTGCACTAGGACCATCTTTTGGAGTCGCACCTTCTGGAACATGAATATGAATATTGTGACTTGATAATTTTTTGATGTCTATTGAAAGTAATTCAGCATTTGACTTAATATACTCAAGAGCTATTGTTGCAGATTCTTTCATCACTTTCCCTAAGTTACCTGTGATAGATAAATTCCCTTTTCCCTTTGACAGGGCAGATTCGATAAATAATATATCTCCTCCAAATTGAGTCCATGCCAAACCTGTTACAACACCAGCAATTTCATTATTTTCGTACTGATCCTTAGATATGGATATACCTAAAATACTATCTAGGTCTCTTGGATTGATTTCATTTGAGTATGTTTCCTCCAAGGCGATAGATTTTGCAATGTTTCTAATTATTTTAGCAATTTGCTTTTCTAAACCTCTTACACCAGATTCTCTAGTGTAACCTTCAATAACTTTTTCAATCGAAGCTTTCTTAAGTTTAACTATGTTTTTAGATAAACCATGATCCTTAATCTGCTTAGGTAATAAATGTTTTTTAGCAATCTCACATTTTTCCTCAATAGTATATCCAGAAACACTTACAATTTCCATTCTGTCTCTTAGAGCAGGTTGAACATTACCAATATTATTTGAAGTTGCAATAAACATCACCTTAGACAAATCAAAACCAGATTCGATAAAATTATCATAAAAAGAAGTGTTTTGTTCTGGATCCAAAACTTCTAACATTGCAGAGGACGGGTCTCCTTGATTACCTACTGAAAGCTTATCTATCTCATCTAAAACAAAAACAGGATTAGAAGTTTTGGCTTTTTTTAAACTTTGAATTATTCTTCCTGGCATAGCTCCAATGTAGGTTTTCCTATGTCCTCTAATCTCAGATTCATCTCTAAGACCTCCTAAAGAAATTCTAACATATTCTCTTCCCAAAGCTTCGGCAATTGATTTTCCAAGAGAAGTTTTGCCAACTCCTGGAGGTCCATTAAAACATAAAATAGGTGATTTCATGTCATTTCTAAGCTTTAATACAGCAATATGCTCAATAATTCTTTTTTTAACTTCTTTTAGACCATAATGATCTCTGTCAAGTATTTTTTGAGCTCTTCTAAGGTCAAAGTTATCTTTAGAATACTCATTCCACGGTAAATCAAGGTATATATCTAAATAGTTTCTTTGGATAGAATATTCTGCAACTTGAGGATTCATTCTCTGAAGCTTAGACAACTCTTTTTTAAAATGGTCACTAATTTCCTTACTCCAAATCTTTTTAGTTGACCTCAACCTCATTTCACTTATTTCTTCATCATAAGAAACACCTCCAAGTTCTTCTTGGATAGTTTTCATTTGTTGATGTAAAAAATATTCTCTTTGTTGTTGATCTAAATCAGATCTTACTTTAGATTGAATATCATTTTTTAATGATAATTTTTGTAATTCAATGTTCATTTCTTTTAAACACATTAAAGCACGTTCATGAAGATCATTTGTTATAAGTATTTTATACTTTTCTTCAACACTTAAGTTCATGTTCGAGCAAACAAAATTTACTAAAAACGAATCACTTTGAATATTTTTTATTGCAAATGAGGCTTCACTTGGAATATTTGGATTTTCTTCAATAATTTGAAGAGCTATATCTTTTATTGATTCAATAGTTGCATTAAATTCTTTATTGTCAGATTTAGGTTTTATTTCTTTTATTTCTTTTATATCAGCTGTAATGTAAGGTTCTTCACTTATGATTTTTTCTATTGAAAACCTTTTCTTTCCTTGAATTATTACAGTAACATTACCATCTGGCATTTGCAATACTCTTAATATTTTAGCGACAGTACCAGTAGTATGAATATCCTTTGATGTAGGGGATTGAACTTTAGAATCTTTTTGAGAAACTACACCTATAAGCTTTTCTTTAGTATTTGAATCCTTAATAAGTTTAATAGATTTGTCCCTTGAAGCTGTTATAGGAATTACAACACCAGGAAACATAACGGTATTCTTCAAAGCTAAAATCGGTAAACTTTCAGGTAAAGATTCTTTTGAAATAGCCTCTTCATCGTCGGATGTCATCAATGGAATCAAATCTGAATCTTCATCAATATTTTGCAATGACATCATGTCAAGGTTTAATAATTTAGTTTTAGACATAAAAAATAATTAAGTCAAAGTGTCATGCTCTTATTAAACGCTCACTATAAAATGAATGTGTTTAGAGTATAAACATCTTGTTAGTTTATACTGATCTAATAATTCAAGATCCATGCCAAAAAAATCAAACGTTCTTGATCTTTATTCTATTTAGCAGAAAAGCGCCAATAAGAAAAATAAACACAAAAACTAATATAGAAATCCTCATACTACCTGTCATTTGATCTAAGAATGCGAAAAGGGTCATACCAAAGACAATACTAACTTTTTGAGAAACGTCAAAAAAACTAAAATAAGAGGTTGGATTTTCAGTTTCTGGGATCATTTTAGAAAAAGTTGATCTGGACAAAGCTTGAATTCCACCCATCACCATCCCTACAGCTCCTGCAGCCATATAAAACTCTATAGGTTTATTGATAAAATATGCTCCGACACATAAACATGCCCAGATTAAATTTAAAATTAGAAGTGTTCGAATATTACCAATCTTTTTAGAAATTTTAGCAGTCAACATAGCTCCAAAAATAGCTATCAATTGAATTAATAAAATACTAATAATTAATCCCTTAGTTTTAGCTCCCTCATCCCAAGTAATTTCTTGTTCTCCAAAATAAGTAGCAATTATTAAAACTGTCTGTAATGCTGAACTATAAACAAAAAATGCAATTAAAAATTTTTTAATTATTATAATATTTTTTAATTCATCCCAGACTTCTTTAAGTTCTTTAAAACCGTTAAAAATTACATCTTTTACAATTTCTTTCTTTTCCGATGTATTGGGTAAATGATAAAAAGTATATTGACTGAAAATAATCCACCAAAACCCAACTGAAATAAAAGAGTATTTCATAGCAATAAGCTCTGGATTATCTCCTGTAATTCCAAAAGAATCAGGGTAATTTACCATTGCTAAATTAAAAATTAAAAGAATCACACTCCCAACATATCCTAGAGAATATCCTTTAGCACTGATGTAATCTTGTTGATCTTTATGAGCAATATCGGGAAGATAAGCGTTATAAAAAACAAGACTTGCCCAAAAAGAAATTAAAGCTAAAAAATAGAGGAATAATCCCAAATAAATATTTTCTAAATCAAACCAATAAAGTCCCATACAAGAAAGCGATCCGGTATAACAAAAGAATTTGAGAAAAGTTTTTTTATTCCCCATGTAATCGGCTATTCCAGATAATAAAGGAGTTAAAAAAGATAGTACAACAAAAGCAAAAGCTGTCAAAAAACTAATTAAAGCAGTATTTTTAAAGTTAAATCCAAAAACATCAATATATAGACCACCCGAAAACAAAGCTCCATAATATATGGGGAAAACTGAAGAAGAAATCACAAGTGGATAAACAGAATTTGCCCAGTCATAAAATGCCCAAGCATTTAAAACTTTACTATCTCCTTTTATAAAATTATGTTTAGACATCATTAATTATATTAAAAATAGAAATGCAATATACTTAATTCATTTCGGCTTTATGTTTTAAACATTTATGAGTAATTTCGTATTATTAAAAACATAAATGAAAAAAATTTATTTGTTTGTAAGTTTAGCTTTATTAATAACAGGCTGTCAACAATTTAATCCTTCAAATAAAATTAATAATTTAGAAATAAAATCAAATACTAATTTAGATAAATCAGTTGATTTAAAAATAGGTGTGTACTATTGCAAGAAGTGTAATTTAAATCTTTACAATTCTTCTGATAAACTCAATTCAAATAATAAAAACGAAAGTTTTGATAAATCTAGTGAAGATAATGTTGAGTTTGACATAAGTTACAGAGTAAATAAAAATAAAACTGAATTAAAATGTAAACAATGTGAAGTTAAATTAGGGAATGTTTGGAGTGATGGTCCTAAAGAATCAACAGGGAATAGACATTGCGTAAATAAAAATGCATTAATCTTTAAATCTTTAAATTATAGTAAATGAAAAAAATATACTTAATTCTAATAATAAATATAATCATGACAAACTTCGGATACTCTCAAGAAAAAGGTGAAGAAAAAAAGACTGATTCTGAGTGGAAAAATGAGCTTGACAATCTAAGTTATCAAGTCTTAAGAAATTCTTACACAGAAAGACCGTTCACAGGAGAATATAATTTTCATTTTGAAAATGGAGCATACAATTGCAAGGGATGTAATCAACTACTTTTTAAAAGTAATAACAAATTTGAAAGTAATTGTGGTTGGCCTAGTTTTGATCAAGCAATTCCTAGTGCGATTGTTTATATTAAAGACCTTTCTAATAATATGAACAGAATAGAAGTGAAATGCTCAAAATGTGATGGTCACTTAGGACACGTTTTTAACGATGGGCCTAAAGACACAACAGGGAAAAGATATTGTATCAACTCGGCTGCATTATCGTTCAATAAAAAATAAAAATATGGAAAAATTCGATTTAATCGTTTTAGGAAGTGGACCAGGTGGTTATGTGACTGCAATTAGGGGCTCTCAACTTGGTTTAAAAACTGCTATAGTTGAAAAAGAAAGCTTGGGTGGAGTTTGTTTAAACTGGGGGTGTATTCCAACTAAAGCATTATTAAAATCCGCTCAAGTGTTTGAATATATCAAACATGCGGAAGATTATGGAATTAATATATCTAGTGCTGATAAAGATTTTAATAAAGTTATAAAAAGGAGTAGAAAGGTGGCTGAGACTATGAGTAAGGGGGTGAAGTTTCTTATGAAAAAAAATAAAATTACTGTTTTTAATGGTTTTGGAAAACTAAGTTCTAATAATACTATTAAAATTACCAATGAAAATAATGAAGAGGAAATTATTTCATCTAAAAATATAATAATTGCCACTGGCGCAAGATCTAGAGAACTACCATCATTAAAGCAAGATGGAAAATATATAATTGGTTATAGACAAGCTATGACTCTTTCCAAACAACCAAAAGATATTGTTATTGTAGGTTCAGGAGCAATAGGAATTGAATTTGCATACTTCTATAATTCAATGGGTTCTAATGTTACAGTAGTTGAATATTTAGATAGAATAGTTCCAGTTGAAGATCATGAAATCTCAAAAGAATTAGAAAAAAATTTAAAAAAGAGTGGAATTAATATTCTCACATCTTCAGAAGTTGAAAAAGCAATTGTAAATGAATCTGGTATAGTTGAGGTTCATATCAAATCTGCTAATGGTGAACAAAGCACTATTAATACAGAAACAGTACTAAGTGCAGTTGGTATTAAAAGTAATATTGAAAAAATTGGTCTAGAAGAAGTTGGAATTGAAATTAAAAATGACAAAATTTTAGTAAATGAATTCTACGAAACTAATGTGAAAGGCTATTATGCGATTGGAGATATTGTAAAAGGTCAAACTTTAGCTCATGTGGCATCTGCTGAGGGAATTTTATGTGTAGAGAAAATATCTGGTATTGATGTTAGCCCTCTCGATTATAATAATATTCCTGGCTGTACTTATTCTTCTCCTGAAATAGCATCGGTTGGATTTACAGAAGAAAAAGCTTTAGAAATGGGGTATGAAATAAAAGTTGGTAAATTCCCTTTTAGTGCTTCTGGAAAAGCTCAAGCTTCAGGAAAAAGTAATGGTTTTGTTAAAGTTATTTTTGATTCTAAATATGGGGAATGGTTAGGCTGTCATATGATTGGAGATGGAGTTACTGATTTGATTGCTGAAGCAGTTCTTGGAAGAAAATTAGAAACTACAGGACATGAAGTTCTTAAGGCAGTACATCCACATCCAACTATGAGCGAAGCTGTTATGGAGGCAGTTGCTGCAGCTTACGACGAAGTAATTCATTTGTAATTAGTATAAGAAACTTTCTATAGCTAAATCATAACTTTTAAATCCGAATCCAAGAATAACTCCTCTAACATGTGGACTTAAAAAAGATTTATGTCTAAATTCTTCTCTTGAATAAGTATTGGATATATGAACTTCTACCACAGGGCAAGTAATAGATCTAATAGCGTCTCCTATACCTACTGAAGTGTGAGTATATGCTGCTGCATTTATAATAATACCATCGAAATCAAAACCTGTCTCCTGAATTTTATCAATAATTTCACCTTCAATATTTGATTGAAAAAAACTAAGTTCTAAATCTTTATATTTTTCTTTTAAATCAACAACGTAGCTATCAAAATTTTGATCTCCATAAATATTTTTTTCTCTAGTACCTAATAAATTTAAATTGGGACCATTTATAATTTGTAATTTCATTGAAGTATTTTTAATAAAAGTATAAAAATAACATTTAATAAATCAAGCTTATATAATTAAATATGAAGTGGGAAAAGTCAATAAGTGATTTTAGAAATTATTTAAAAATAGAAAGAAATCTTTCATTGAATACTATTGAAAGTTATCTTTTTGACGTTAAGAAGTTAATTAATTTCTTAGAACTAAATAAAATAAAAATAAATCCTGACCAACTAACAGAGACTTTAGGAAAAGAATTTGTTTATCATATTTCAAAAAAAATAAAATCTACAACTCAGGCAAGGATTATTTCTGGATTGAAACGATTTTATGAATATTTAATTTTAGAAAATATTATTGAAAATAATCCTTTTTCAAATATTGAAACTCCTAAAATCGGCTCCAATTTACCATCTACTCTAACAATTGAAGAAATAGATGAAATCATTTCAAGTGTAAAATTAACATCCAAAACAGGGAAAAGAAATGTCGCTATAGTAGAGTTATTATACAGTTGCGGGTTAAGAGTGTCTGAATTAATTAATTTAAAAATTTCTGATTTATTTTTTAGTGAATCTTTAATAAAAGTAACAGGAAAAGGAAATAAAGAAAGATTTGTTCCCATAAGCACTCTAGCGCAATTTTGTATTAATAACTATATAAACGACATCAGATGTTTTGTGAAAATTAAAAAAAAATCTGAGGACACATTGTTTTTAAACGAAAGGGGAAGTAACATATCTAGAGTTATGATATTTTTAATTCTAAAAAAACTAGGAGTATCTGCTAATATTAAAAAAAACATTAGCCCACATACACTTAGACACTCATTTGCTACACATTTAATTGAAAACGGAGCTGATTTAATTACTATACAAAATATGTTAGGACACGAAAATATAACAACGACAGAAAGATATTTACATGTAAGTAAAAAACACTTAATTGATTCAATGTTGAAATTCCATCCAAGAACAAAAATGTAAAGATTAAGATTTTATTATCATTCTAAAACCTTCCCCGTGAATATTTTCAATCTCCACTCTTTCATCCTTACTTAAGTATTTTCTTATTTTAGCTATATATACATCCATACTTCTTGATGTAAAATAATTATCATCGTTCCAAATTTTTACCAATGCCAGCTCCCTTGGCATTAGATCATCTAAATGATTTAAGAGCATTTTTAATAATTCACTTTCTTTAGGTGAAAGTTTGATGTTTTGTTCTGAATCAAACTGAAGAGTTCTAAGTTTTGAATTAAACTTAAATTTTGCAAACTTAAATTCAAATATTGAATTATCTTTATTTTTTGATAATTGCTTTCTTTTAAAAATTGTTTTAATTTTTAAAAGTAATATGTCCGAATCAAAAGGTTTAGTCAGGTAATCATCCGCACCAATTTTATAACCTTTTAATACATCTTCTTTTAATGATTTAGCTGTAAGAAAAAACAAAGGAACATCCTTACTGATTTCTCTGATTTCCTTAGCTAAAGTAAAACCATCCTTGTAAGGTAACATTACATCAAGAATACATAACCCAAAATCGTTTTTTTTAAATTTCTCAATTCCCTCAATACCATTTTTAGCTAGGGTAACATTATAAGAGTGTAGTTGTAAAAAATCATTTAAAATTGCACCAAAATTAACATCATCTTCAACTAATAAAATATTTTTATTATTATTTTTCATATTGTATTAATAATTTTAAAGTTATAATTACATTTTAGATGTCAAAGGGAGTGTTATAATAAATTGACTCCCCTTACCTAGTTCACTGTCTGCATAAATAGTGCCATTATGTAAATCTATAATTTTCTTCACATAAGACAGTCCTAGACCATGACCCTTTACGTTATGAACATTGCCTTTAGACTCACGGTAAAACTTATCAAAAATTTTATCTTTCACTTTAGAACTCATCCCCATACCATTATCAATAATTTTAATTATAATATTATTCTTTTTATTTTCAGAAATAATTTTGATTTGAGGATCTCCACTTGAATATTTAATTGCATTCTCTAGAATATTAGCAAACACATTAACAAAGTCATCTTTAGAAATTTCTATTTCGCTAACTAGGGCTAAAAAATCAATTTCAACATTTGCATTTCTATTTTTAAGTAAGAGATTTAAATGTAAAGTAGCTTCATTTATAACATCGTGTAAGTCACATAATGATTTTTTTATAAAATTTTCTTTTTTATCTAATTGAGAAATTCTTAAAACGTTTTCAACTTGAAAATTCATTCTTTCATTCTCATCTCTTATCATTTTTAAGTATTGGGTTTTCTTTAAGGAATCCCGCTGAACTTGCTTATTATTAATTGCATCTAAAGCTAGTTTTATAGTTGCTATAGGAGTTTTAAACTCATGGGTCATATTGTTTATGAAATCAGACTTCATTTCAGAAACTTTTTTCTGTCTTAAAACTTGGTATATTGTCGATGTAAAAGTTATAACAATAGTAATTGTAAATAATAAGGAAAGCAATATTAAGGTAGTTAAAGAGGATCTTAAAAAAACTTTTCTCTCAGGAAAAGCTATAACTAACTCAAAATCATTTTCTCCTTTTTCATTTACAAATAAAGGAGATTTATATTTTTTTAAACCACTCAAGTTTGTATAATTATCTGAACCAACTTTAGTCGCGAAATCTCCGTTAAAGACTCTATATTGAAAAGGAATATCTATATCTCTATCCATTAATTCTCTTTGTAATAAAAGCTCCAATTCAACATTAGTAAGTCTTCTGTGGATTGGCTTTAATGCTGCAAGTTCCATAAATACTGATGCATATTTAGCTTTATCCATAAAAGATAGTCTTTCAATACGTTGAAGTCTTTCAATACTACTCATGTTTCTCATTTCTCTATCAAAAGCTTCATCTATAATAGTTGTAGTTTTAACACTCTTATATTCTAAAATTGATGCCGAGTCATCAGATTTTGATTCAAATAATTTGGCAGATATATTATAATCTTCTTCAAGTATTCCATGAGAATATATATATGTTTGGTTGGTATTCTTATTTTTATCAACATATTTAAAAACAGCTGTTAATTGAGATTCTTTAGGTGAACCTATGCTGTCAATTAGTTTTTGATATACCGCTAAATAATCTCTTAGTTCTCTACTTTGAATTTGTTCAGAGACTGATTTTAAAGCTTGATTAATATTTAAAGAAAACTGTTCTTCCTTATTATCTAAAGTAGTTTTAATCCAAAAAGCTTGAACAAAAATAATCCCAACTAATGCAATACTCATTATTATTATTAATGGGAAAAATATTTTTTTGTTCATAGTTGAAAATTAAATTCTTTATTTAAAAAGTTTATTTAAAGTATCTACTAAGTCTAATACTCTTTGATTAATTTTTAAAATAGAGTCATTATTAATTATATAATCAGCTAATGGGATTTTCTTTTCATCTTGCCACTGGTTGTTAATTCTAACCACAACATCATTTTTATTTAATTCGTCTCTTCTAATTACTCTTTTAATTCGTTCATCTTCATCAGAAATTACTAAAATATTGTAATCATTTTTTTTATAAGATCCTGATTCAAAAATTAAAGCAGATTCATAAATAACGTATTTAAAAAATACTGATTTCTTCCATTCTAAAAAATCATTATATACATAAGGATGAACAATAGAATTGATTTTTTTTAAAGCTATTTTATCATTAAAAATTAATTTTGAAATATATTTTTTATTTAAAATATTATTTATGAAGGAAACTTTTCCAAAATTATCAATTATACTCTTTTTAACTTCGGAAGAATTATTTATTATATACTTAGCCCTAGTGTCCGAGTCATACACTGGAATGCCATTTTCTAATAAAATTTTAGAAACAGTTGTTTTTCCAGAACCAATTCCACCACTAAGTCCAATATTTTTCATTAAAACCCAATTTAGTAAAAAAAATTTCTGAAATATGGTCTAAACGTAAAAATTTAGGAGGAATATAATTAACAACTCTAATCCGATGAAGATACAATATCAATTATTTCTTGACTTACACCAACATTAGAAAACCCACCATCATTATATAAGTTTTGAAGTGTTACTCTTTTAGTTAAATCAGAAAAAAGTGTAATAGTATAATTAGCACAATCCAGTGCTGAAGCATTACCTAATGGCGACATTTTTTCAGCATATTTAATAAACCCATCAAAACCAGTTACCCCTTTTCCTGCTGTGGTAGGAGTTGGAGATTGTGAAATAGTATTAATTCTCACTTTACGATCCTTACCGAAAAAATAACCAAAACTTCGTGCAATAGATTCTAAATAAGCTTTATTATCTGCCATGTCATTATAATTAGGAAAAACCCTTTGGGCTGCCATATAAGTAAGAGCTACAATACTAGACCATTCATTCATAGCATCTAACTTATATAAACTCTGTAATAATTTATGAAAAGACACAGCTGAAACATCCCAGCCTTTAGTTGTCCAGTCATGATTCAGATCTGTATAATGCTTTCCTTTTCTAACGTTGACAGACATCCCTATAGAGTGTAAAACAAAGTCGATTTTGCCATCAAAAAGTTCCATAGTTTGATTTATTAAACTCTCTAAGTCTTCAATTTTAGTTGCATCTGCTGCAATAAGCTTTGAATTAGTTTTTTTTGCTAATACATCAACCTGACCCATTCTTAATGCAATAGGTGCATTTGTTAAAACAAATTCTCCACCTTCTTCATGAACTCTTTCTGCAGTTTTCCAAGCAATTGAATTTTCGTCTAAGGCTCCAAAAATAATTCCTTTTTTTCCTTTTAGCAGATTGTATGACATAGTTTTATTTTTTGATAAATATAATGTTAATTAAGTAACTCTCTAGCATGAACTAGTGCAGAATCAGACATTACATCACCAGAGAGCATCTTAGCAATTTCATCAATTCTATCCTCAGAATTAAGTTTTTTTATTTTGGTGTTAATTACTCCGAAATTATCATTTTTATAAACATTGAAATGATGATTTCCTTTAGCAGCAATTTGAGGAAGATGAGTGATGGCTATAATTTGCATATTCTTACTCATTTTTAGCATAATATTAGCCATTGCATTAGCCATTTCACCTGAAATTCCAGTATCAATTTCATCAAAAATCATAGTAGGCATTTTTGAATGAGATGACAAAACTGATTTAATTGAGAGTAAGATTCGAGAAAGCTCACCTCCTGATGCAACTTTAAATAAAGAAGCATGTTTAACTCCTTTATTAGAAGAAAACATTACTTCTATAGAGTTTTTTCCAAACCTGTTATAATTAGTTGAGTCATATATGTTAAAATTAAAAGATGCGTTTTTCATTCCTAAATTACTTAAAACAGATTCTAAATCTGATTTTAATTTTGGTAATATTTTTTTTCTAGAATTAGATATTTTTAAAGAAAGTTCATCAAGTAAAGATTCTTTTAGAGAAACTTCTTTCTTTAAGTTTTCGATATCTATCTCAACACTATCATTCTTAAGTAATTGAAGTTTTAGCTTGTTAGTTTTTGAAATTAATTCTTTAATCGAGTTAACAGCATGTTTTTTTTGAAGATTGAATATAACACTTAACCTGTTTTCTAGTTTATCTAATTCAAAAGAGTCATTATCTAGATTAGTCAAAGGAGAATTCAATTCGTTCTTGATATCATCTAATTCTATTAAAACACTTTCAATTCTATTTTTAATTTCTAGATAATTATCTGAAAATTTAGAAATGCTATTTAAAATAGAATTCAATGTTGTTATTTTATTTTCAATACTATTTTCATCTGTATACAACAAGGAATCAATTCGGCTTAATGAGTTTCTAATTTGCTCTGAATTTTTTAACATTAAAAGATTACTTTCTAACTCTTCTTGCTCTCCTAAAACAAGTTTAGCGTCCAGTAACTCATTTAAAACATAAGTATTATAATCATTATCGTTTTTTAAGCTAATATTTAGTCTGTCGAGTTTTTCAAGTTCTAAACATTGTTCTTTATAAAAATAAAGATTTTCAGAAAAATTTTTTACTATATTATTTTGTTGAGATAAATTATCAATTAAAGAAAAAAAGAAATTATCATTAGATAGCATTAAGGATTCATGCTGAGTATGAATGTCTATTAACTTTTCTCCTATTAATTTCATTAAATCTAAATTAGTTGGAGTGTCATTGATAAAAGATCTAGATTTTCCATTTGGTAAAATCTCTCTTCTTAAAATAGTTTGATCAAAATAATCTATATTATTTTGATCAAAAACTTTTTTAATATTAATTTTTTTTAAACAGAACTCAGCTTCAATTATGCACTTAATATTATTATTTTTTAAAATTTTATGATCAGCTCGCTTTCCAATTACTAAAGAAAGAGCACTTAAAAGAATAGACTTTCCAGAACCAGTATCTCCCGTAATAGTTGAGAAACCATTACTGAAATTGATTTCTAGTTCATCAATTAAAGCGAAATTTTTTATAAAAATTTTTGTAAGCAAAACCTTAGTTTATAAATGTTTTAAACAATGCTTTAAATTAACAAATTATCTTAATTGATACCATTTATTTGAATAAAAAGGAGCCATTTTATTTAATTTGTTATAAAGTAATTCTGTATTAAGCTTTGGACCAGATGAAAATATGTCAACAATTTCATCAGATTTTGTTTCAAAAAATAATTTTAAAAGAAGAGAATTAGGGGTTCTTCTATCTGTTTTTTCTAAAGTAAGAATGGAGTTCAAGATATTGTTTTTTGACAGTGAAATGTTTTCATGCATTAAATCAAGACCCTCTGTATGATAATTGTATAGCATATCTCTAAATTCAGTTGAATTAATTGAGTTAAGGTTCTCAATTAGCCAGAACTTATTAATTCTTCCCCCAGAATGACTAGAATTCCAACCCAACCCTGAACTTTGATTTGCTAGATTTAATATTTCTTGAGATTTATTATAAAATTGTTTTCCGGATTCCTTAATATATGAATCTGAATCAATTCCTAATATGATATTTATGTAAAATGAAATTAGAGAGACAAGGTTAGATTGGTATTGATTTTCATTATACAATAAAGGCTCAAATTCAATAAATTTAAATTGAAAATTTTTCTCAACAAAATTAAATAAAGGAGTTTGATAAGTTGAGTTTAATACCGGTCTTAAAGATTGAAACTGAAAATTTGCAGTAAAATTATTATCAGAATAATTTGTTACAGTAATTAATAAACTCAGATCAATTTTTTCATAATCAAGAATTTTATCATTCGTCCAAGAGTACGAATTAATTAAGGTTGAAATTGATTTTTCTAAATTAGAGAAAACAGACTTATTTGTTTGGTTTATCAAATTAGAATTAACTATAACCTTACCATCTATCTCCTGAGAAAAAATTAGATTAGTAAAAAAAAGTATTAAAATAATCTTAAACAATTTCATTCATTAATTTGATAACTTGATTAAATATATCAACAGAAACTTCATTCTTACTTTTTAATTTAAATTTAGTAATTTGATTTTTCTTGTTTATGAAAGTTATTTTATTTGTATCATAACTAAATCCAGCACCATTATCATTTAATGAGTTTAATACAATTGCATCTAGATTTTTTTTTGCAATTTTTTTAGTAGCATTCTCTATTTCATTGTCTGTTTCAAGTGCAAACCCTATTAATAATTGATGTTCTTTTTTTAATGTTCCTAAATGATTAAGAATATCAACATTAGGAACTAAATCAATAGATAAGTTTATGGTACTTGTTTTTTTAATTTTATTCGAAATTCTATTTTTTGGTTTAAAATCAGAAACTGCTGAGGAAAGAATTGAGATATCTGAAACTGGAAAAAACTCTTTAGCTTTATCAAACATTTCATCAGCTGTAACAATGTCAATAACCTTGATGTTATAGTTATTAACTGATAAACTTGTTGGTCCGGTAATCAAAACTACTTCTGCCCCTAACATAGATGCAGTTTTAGCTAAAGCAAATCCCATTTTTCCACTTGAAAAATTACCTATAAAACGAACAGAATCAATTGGTTCATATGTTGGTCCTGCTGTAATTAGAATCTTTTTTCCATAAAGTTTTAGTCCTTTAATAATATGACTTGAGATAAAATCAATTATCTGAACGGGTTCCTGCATTCTTCCTTCTCCTTCTAACCCACTTGCCAAAAACCCTGCATTAACTGGAATATGAATATTTCCAAAATCAATTAACTTATTAATATTTATTTGATTTGCTTTATTTTTATGCATATCTAAGTCCATAGCAGGAGCAAAATATATAGGACATTTTGAAGACAAATAAGTAGCAAGCAGTAAGTTGTCAGATCTTGCCGAAGCCATCTTAGATAATGTATTTGCTGTTGCTGGAGCTATAATCATATAATCTGCCCATAAAGATAATTCTACATGATTATTCCACAATTCATTTTGATTGTCCTTATTGAAAAAATCTGATAAAACCGATCTTTTTGATAGAGTTGATAAAGTTAGGGGTGTTACAAAGTCTTTAGCACTAGTAGTCATGATGACCTGAACGTTTGCTCCAGATTTAATTAAAAGTCTTACTAAAAAAGTTGATTTATATGCTGCTATGCCTCCAGAAATTCCTAATAGAATATTTTTTCCATTTAGAATAGACATTTTCTATTCTTTAATTTCAGTATTTCTATAGTATACTTTTTCTAATAACCAATTCTCAAGGGCCATAGCGTGAGCTTTAGGTAATTTTTCGTAAAATTTAGAAACCTCTATTTGTTCTTTATTTTCAAAAATTTCATCTAAACTTTCAGTAGGACTAGCAAACTCTTCTAATTTATCTAATAATTCTTTTTTAATAGACTCGTTAATTTGAATTGTTCTTTTAGATATTATATTAATAGCTTCGTATATATTATCTGTCTGAGCATCTACAACATTTCTATCATATGTTATAGTAGTTAGAGGTGCATTAGTTTTTTTAAAATCCATGTTTTTTTTTTAACTGAGTCTAATTGTTGGCAAATGTAGTGATTTCTTGGTCGATTAACTTGAATAATTTATTTGATTTTTCAATATATTTAGACTCAGGGTATGTGTTTAACAGTTCATTAAAAACCTTTTTTGCATAATCAAGTCTTTCGGATTTTTTAGAATAAACACTATTAATCGCCAATTCATATGAGGAATTAAATAAATAATATAACGCATCTTCTCTGTAAGGAGTACCTGGATAATCAGAAATAAAATCATCTAAAACAATGATAGCAGACTTATGGTCTCTAATTGTGTTATACTGTTTTGCTATTTCAAAAGCTTTAAACTCTAATTTCAATCTAAGTTCTTGAACTAAATCATTAGCTTCTGACATTTTTTCAGAATTAGGATAAAAATTAATAAACTCTTGTAATTTATCAATAGCCTCAGTAGTCTGTTTTTGATCTAAACTATGAGTAGGTGAAACTTTATAATAAGCATATGAAGCTAAATAGTTGGCTTCTTCAACTTTTTGACTTAGTGGGTATGCTTTTGTGAAACTTTCAAATTCGTACGCAGCAGTAATATAGTTTTTAGTATTCAGCAATGAGTTAGCATAAAAAAACGTAACTCTTTCACCTTGAGGTTTTCCTCTAAATTTAGGTTTAATCTGTTCAAATAATCTACTCGCTCTTCTAAACTCTTGATTTTCGTAATATTTTTCTGCAAAATCATACTTGACTTTTATGTCCTCGTTTTTGAGAACTTTCTGGAACTCATTACAAGATGATAAGGTTATTAGAATAAACCCTAATGGAAGTAATAATTTTTTTTTCAACATCTGACAAATTTAATATTTTTTTTGTCAATATAAATCTCTAAAACAGATTATAATTAAAGTGTAGAATAAAACTTATTTTTTAAAAAAATTTTCAATTTCTAAATACAGCTCTTTTGAAGAAGGCAGTAAAGGCAATCTAAGATGATTTTGACATAATTTTTTAATTGCCAATGCTGCTTTTAACCCAGTTGGATTACCTTCTTTAAAAAGAAGGTTTAATAATTGATTAATTTTATCGTACTCCGTTTTAGCCCTCTCTTCATTACCTTCTGAAGCCAGATTTATGATATTTCTAAAATGCTGAGGTATGCACCCTGCAGCAACCGATATAACACCATCAGCACCCATTAAAACACTTTGATAGGCTGTTTCATCGTCGCCTGAAATAATTAAAAACCCATCTGGTCTATTAGAAATTAATTTAAAAATTTTATCCATATTTCCACTAGCTT